>ULXL01009364.1_pt1 | contig 16591 bp, 7 predicted proteins | sample 1961241 | NCBI WGS metagenome assembly ULXL01 (sample SAMEA4835837, study PRJEB28245) | human gut metagenome | biome: gut microbiome; material: fecal sample | place: Denmark | collected 2008
CGGTTCCGCGGATGGGTAAATGCGCTTGAAGCGATCGGCGTGAGCAGAGAGCTTGCGGCAAAGCGCAGTACGCCCGCGCTGGAGAAGACCATGCTCTTCCAGCAGGAATACGAACGCCAGCGGGAACAGGATATACTGGAAAAGCGGCAGAAGAAGGCTGCGAACAAAGAAAAAATGCGGCAAGAAAAGGCTGAACGGAAAGCCAAGTAAAAGCCGGCTCCTTGCCTCTCCCTTTGGGAGAGGTGGCCGAGCGCAGCGAGGACGGAGAGGGTAACAGGCAGCAGACCCTCTCAGTCGCCTGCGGTGACAGCTCTCCCGGAGGGAGAGCCAAGAACGATTGTATGCCAATCTGAAACGGACAGATTTGCAGATAGATGTGCGTCTCATCCCCCTGAGATTCGCTTCCTTGTGCGTCACAGACGCAAGGCCCCGGCTCTGCGCGGGAACACAGAGCCGGGGAACCCCCTTTCACGAAACCAGCGGGCCTTCGCCCGTCTCAATAAGGCGATACGCGCCGACAATTGAATAGCTGCAGCAGGAAAGCATACTGCTTCCGGGGAAGCGCCGCGAGGATAAGAGCGCGCCAAGGAAGCTGAAAACGTGGTCTGCGTCATTGGGCCGGCGGGAGCACAGGAAACGATACTGGATTTGCAGCGCATGAACAGGCATTTAGCGGCTTAGTCGGGAGCCGTTAAATAAAAACGCTTCTTCGGTGCACGGGAGAAGCGGAAAAAGAATGTGCGTTTCCGCGCGGGACTTCCCGGACGCGCGGGTAAAATGGAACCGGGAACCAACCTTTTAGGAGGAAATGAACAGAATGAAAAAGTTCACAGCAATTCTCCTGGCAGTTGTGATGGTCTTTGCGCTGGGCGCAAGTGCCTTTGCGGCAGACACCACACCTGTCACTACCAAGGCCGTCGACACGACGTTGTCGGTCACGGTGGACTACACCATTGAAGGTCTGTACTTCGACGGTACGACCCTCAAGAGCTCGGCCACGAACGGCTACTATCCGTTCAACTTCTCGTTCATCGTGAGCGACCGCACAGCAGTTGGCAGCATCACTGTCAGCAATGGCGGCTCGTTCGCATGGGCATCGGACAGCGAAGACAGCGAGACTGAGAGCACCACGACCACCTATGGTCTGGTCACGCTGCCCACGACCTCCGCTTCCACGGTGACGGTCACCAGCAAAAGCGGCGGCACCCTCACAATCAGCTGCGCACAGCCCAACGGCGGCACGTCGGCGGCTGGTACGGCGCTCTACGCTTACCTTCCGGCTCCCGCACAGTTCGTCAACGAAGGCGTGACGACCGGCGGCTGGGGCGACGCCTATGACAGCAACGGCGCGGTCAAGGCCAACTCTACGACCGGCGTTTCCCTCGGCTTCTTCGGCGGTTATGCCGTCTATGAGTTCGAGAACCCGATCGCTGACGATCCCACACACCCCTACGGCGCGGACTTCATCGTCTACGGCAACGCATTCTGGAACAACTCCGAGGCGGGCTGCATCCAGGTCTCCAAGGACGGCACGACGTGGTACGATATCGCGGGCTCGATGTATTACACCAAGAGCACGAAGGGCGCAACCATCACCTACACGAACCCCAACCCGTCTGAGGACAAGGGCATTACCGCGGCGGCCAGCAACAAGGGCACTCTGGCGGATGTTCCCTACGCTCTGACAGTGAACGGCACGACCACGTCCGGCACGGTCACGAAGAACACCTTCCACAACCACAGCTGGTTCCCGCTGAACGCGAACTACTTCGTCGATTCCGGCACGCGCAAGGAAATGGCCAAGGTCGATGAGTTCTCCTTCGTCAGCAGAACGCTGAACAGCGACAACATCACCAGCACGCTGACCTTCAAGGGTACGCTCCTGACCGACTACCCCGGCACGGGCAAGACGGATCAGATCGGCTTCGGCTACTGCGACGTGCATCCGAACCGGACGCTCGGCAGCACCATCGCCTACAATCCGTACCAGACCTTCACCAGCAGCAGCGACTACAACACCAAGACCGAAGGCACCGGCGGCGGCGACCCGATTGACATCGCATGGGCAGTCGATTCCAAGGGTGCTCCGGCCAATCTGTCCTCTGTCAAGTATGTCCGCATCTACACCGGCATGGCGCAGATGAACGGCATCTTCGGTGAGATTTCCACTGAGGTCTGCGGCGTCGCAGCCTGCACGGGCAGCACAACAGAAACGGCGGCAACTCCGACAATTACTGTTGGGACCAGCACAGTGACAACGACCAATGGTGGAATCAAGTCTGTTGGTATGCTGAGCGGCACGTGCACGGTTAATGTGTCTGGAACAGGCTATGTCTACATTAACGGTGTTGCGACAACCTCTGCGACCTTTACGCCGACAAGCGCAGGAACGAAGGTACAGATCATTGTTCAGAATGGTGAGGCTGCACCCTATGTTACTTGGCTTAACTTAAAAACAGGTAGAGCATAATGCAAACACAGCTTCAGCGAAGGGGGACGGGCTTAGCCCGTCCCCTTTTCTGCTTTTTATTAGCATTACTGATGCTCGTTAACTGCCTGCCAGTTGCCTATGCACTAAGCGCAGATGACGTTGGTTTGAGCTTCACCGGAGCAGAACTATTGGACACAATTGATATGTCCACCGAGGACATGGCTGACATAGTTTATGTTATAAAAGTGACATCCGAGGACGGAAGCTTTTCAGCCAATATTTCGGGTAATTATACGTTTAATGGAGCGGTCTTTCTTGCCGACACAACAAATCCGGATGCTCCTTGTGATTATATTTCAGATGGACTAACGGAAAGTGGAAAGGCGCTTCATGTTTCCATGGAAAATGCGCCAAAGCCTTCATCTGCTACAATTGACGCTTTCACTTATTTTTATAATAGCGAAACATTTCCAAACCAGTGGTATGGAAAACATGTGGCGTGGATTGATGCACCGCTGAATGACGGCAACGACTCCAGTATTTACCTTGATTTTTTGGTATACAGCGAGCAAACAACAACAGTAAAGAAAGACGGACTTAAAGCCGCATTGGACGCTGTTCCGACAGAAGGATATTACACGGAGAATGACCGCTATAATGGCAAAACAACGAGCAAAAAAGGATTCTGGCTCGATATGCAGGCAATCGTAGCGGCTGCTCAAGCTGTGTATGACCTAGAAGGTGCCGGACAGTCGGCAGTGGACGCGGCAGCAAAAACGCTGGATCAGGACGATCCAAACAGCGAATTATCCAAAGCTATCGCAAACCTGATCCCAACGTCTCAAGTCAACCCGACAGGACTTCATGAGACGCTGCTGCGCTACAGTGCCCTCATTGAGAAAGAATACTCCACCAACAGCTGGGCCGTGTTCTACCGCAAGAGAACGGACGCACAGAATCTGTATGACAGTCTGTTCACGAAGGACGCGGAAGGAAACGTCACAGCAACGGAGGAAAACAGCTCCGCCAAGCATCCGCAGGAGACTGTGGACGCGCTGGTAAAAGAGCTTCAAGACGCGGCGAAGAATCTGAAAACTCGTGTCTGGAGCACACTTGAACCCGGCAGCGCCAACGCCCTTGCCGGTATCGCGCTCTACGCGGGCTACTACGACACGCTGGACGCGGACGACTACACCAGCGAGAGCTGGCAGAACTACGCAGCAGCGCGCAAGGAAGCGCTGGACACTGCGAAGGAGCACGGCACGTTCACCACTACCATGGGCACGGACGAGATCGCGCTCCAGTCGCAGGCGTTCAACAAAGTCCGCACGGCGTATTTCAGTCTCGTTCCGAAGTCGGAGATCACCGTGCGTGTTTCGCTGACCGATGAACTGGCTGCCAAGCAGCCGCCAGCCCTTGCGCATCGTGTCATCCCTCGTACCGAGAAGCTGACTGTTCCAACCGGAACGACCATCGGAGATCTTCTGACGGACAGCTTCAAGAATGAGAACCGCTGGCGTGTCAACTCCATGAGCCAGCTGATGGTCTACGTCAACGGCACGCTGGCTTTCTGGTCTGTTTCAGGCGAGTATTATCTGGACTACCCGCAAGCCAGCGAGTATTGGGCATTTAAGCTCCACGACGGCGACGAAGTGACCGTTGTGCGCGTGCAGATGCCGACGATGGTCAACATCAGCGAAGACCTCTGGCCGATGGCGCTTGGCCGCGTGACCGACAAGGTGCGCTACCAGACGCTCACGACGACGCTCCCGCAGGACAAGGCCACCGGCGCGTACAAGGCGGTCGTCGGTGTGCCGTTCACGCTGACGGCGACCTCGAAGGCAGCCATGCCCGCCTACATGACAGACGACGAAGCGAAGCCCACCGCGGGCGCATACGTCTTCCGCAGCATGATCGTGGACGACTATAAAACGGTGGTCAACGCCGAGGTTCTGACCGACACAAAGCTCAAGACCGGCGCGGACGGCACGCTTACCATGACCGCCTATCAGCCGGGCTGGCAGCTCATCAACGTCTATAACCTCGACAGCGACGATGCGGCGTTCGTCAACGGCGGCGCGATCCTGATCTACGCCGAGGTCGATGAATCACAGGCAGACCTCACGAAGATCAAGAACGATCTGCGGGCAGAGCTCAAGAAAACGTATGAGAATCCGGACTATCCGAAGGAGTGCTTCACGGAGGCTGATTGGCAGACGATCGAAACGCTCTACAAGACCGGCATGGACGGCATCGACGCGGCTGAGGACGCTGCTTCCGCTTACGCGGCGCAGCTGACTGCGAAGTCCGGCATCGAGACGCTCCAGACGGCAGCTGCGAAGACGAATGCGCAGAACCTTGCCAATTTCCGGGCGCAGATAGCGAAATTCCCCGAAGATCTGTCGAAGCTCGACAGCTCGGCGGTTCAGCTCATCGACCAGCTCGAAGCGTACTACAACGCGATGACGCAGTATCAGCGCGACGAGCTGAGCGTGAAGGAAAAGACACGGTACGAGGCAATTCTTGCCGCGCGGGATGGACTTGCCGAGGGCGGCGCGAAGCAGTACACGCTGACGGTCGAGTACGATCTGTCTGCTGTGCCGGAGGATGACCAGCAGGGACTGCGTGACATGATCTCGTGGCTCCAGGAGCACCGCGTCGAAGACGGCACGAACGGCACCACCGGCGGCACGATGATGGCGGGGCTGTTTACCTACAACACGGTGGACGCGGGCCAGACGAAGGTCAACTACAAGCCGGTAACGACTGTGCCCGTCGGAAGCGGCGTGTACTTCTGCTCCAACCCGACCTACGCCACCTACTTCCAGATTCGCGGCGCGCGCAAGGACGACAAGGATGGCCATCCGCTGACGGACGCGAGCGTGAAGACAACCTTCCCGTATCTCGTTCCGGGCAACGACTACGCCATCACTGACACCGGCGCTGCGTGGCGCATCGAAGACCACTGGGTCAAGGGCACGAACACCACCGAGGTTCCGCACTTCTACGTCAATGACAACGAGTACGAGCTTCGCGGCATCACGTTCTCCGGTCTCGCCGAGGAAGACATCTCCGACCGCAGCCTTGATACCTTCGACTGGTCGGATTACGGCACGGACGTCAAGGCCAGCCGTATCCTCCGGAGCTTCAAGTGCTTCACCATGCCGTATGACAACGTGGTGGCCACGGTGACGTGGGTTCCCGCCGGCGGCTCCGCCGACGAGATCACCGCTGCGAAAGACAGCGCGCTGGCCGCAGCCAAGACCGCGCTCGACGGCTACGGCACAGAGCATCCGAAGTACGAGCAGATCTACGCTGCATATGAAGCTGGCATTGAGAAAATCAAGAACGCCAAGACCGTCGAAGCCGTCGGCGAGGCGCGCAGAATCGTGCTCAAGAACATGGCCAACGCTGCCAACGACGTTAATACCGGCGCCGAGATCAAGGGCTGGGAATACGGAACAGGCGAGTATTGGAGGAAGGTCAACGACGTCACGAACGGCAATGCCTTTACGCCCGGCGTGCAGGTCGGTACTGTGACCGTCAGCGTCCAGAACTACACGAACGACGGCAGCAGCGCCGAGGGCGAGAACAAAGCCGCGCTCGAACACTTCTACAGACCTGAGGATCAGTACTGGCTCGAACGGAAGAATTACCCGCTTGGCGAAAACGACACCATGATGACCGTTCTGCTCCGCGCACTCACGGAAGCGAACTGCACATGGCTCGGCACCGGCGGCAATGGCGACGGGACGTATGATTTCGACATCACCTATCTTTCCACCATTACCGACGGCGATTACAGCCTTGCCGAATTCACCGGCGGCCAGCAGTCCGGCTGGATGGGTACGCTCAACGACTGGTTCACCAACGAGGGCTTTGCCAACTTCTCCGTGAAAAACGGCAAGCTGGCGGACGGCGATATCATCAGCATCAAGTACACCTCCGTGGGTCTTGGCGAAGATGTCGGCGGCACGTGGAGCAACTCTGACACGACGCTCAAATCGCTGACGTTCGACGGCGATGGCAACCCGCGCCTGACCACCACGTTTGAACCCGGTAAGCGCGGCGACACCTATACCTACACGCTCGTCATCGACGGCGACAGCTCGAACCTGACGGTGACCCCGACGGCGGCGAACAAGAACTTCCTCGTGAAGACGTTCCTGAACGAAAAGGTCACGTCCAACACCGAGGGCAGCAGCTTCTACAAGCGCACCGAGTCCATCCCCGCCGTCGCGGGCGACACGATCTACATCGGCTGCGGCATCAAGGGCTGGCCCACCATGAACAATCAGGCCGGCAACACGCAGTCGAACGACGGCACGTGGTATGTGGTCAGAGTGCTCTCTGCCAGCGGCAGCTACAAGGTGGTCGAAGATCAGCTGAAGCAGCTCCCGCAGGCCGACACCATCGACTTTACCAACTACGAAAAGTACGAAAAGCAGATCGCTGCGGCAGAGGCTGCGTACAAGCAGCTGCAATCCGAGCAGCAGGCTAAGGTCAATAAAGATGCTGTCGAGAATCTGGAAAAGCTGCTTGAGAAGGTACAGAGCTACCGCAAGCTCAAGGAGTTCAAGGCGACGGTCAAGTCGCTTCCCAGACCGGCTGAGGCGACGCTCGACGATGTGGAGGAGATCCGCAGCGCCCAGCGTACATACGAGGAGATCAAGAAGAATTCTGACCTGTATGAGAGCCTCTCCGTCGCGGAAACCAGAAAGATGGACGAGCTGATCGAGGCTGCCGATACGCTGATCTGGAACGACGCTGTCGAGAAGATCAACGCCATCGGTACCGTGACCATCAATAGCGGCGACGCGATCAACGCGGCGAAGGCAGCTGTATCCAGACTGTCGGCGGATCAGCTGAAGACCTTCCCGCAGGAGCTGCTGGACAAGCTGGCCGAGGCGGAAAGAATCTATCACCTGCTGACGGAAGGCAGCGATACGCCGGTTCGCCCCGTCACGCCGAGCAAGCCGAAGAACGACAAGCCCACCACGGGCTCTTCGTTCACTGATGTTCCGGCTGGAAGCTGGTATGAGGAAGCTGTGAAGTATGTCTCTGAAAAGGGTCTGATGAACGGCACGTCCTCCACTGCTTTCAGCCCGAACGCGAGTACGACGCGCGGCATGATCGTCACGATCCTTGCCCGTGTCGAGGGCGTGAACACCTCCGGTACGCCGTGGTACGCGGCAGGCCAGAAGTGGGCGATGGACAACGGCATTTCCGACGGCACGAACATGGTCGGCGAGGTCACGCGCGAGCAGCTGGCGACGATCCTGTACCGCTACGCGAAGCAGAAGGGCTACGACGTGAGTAAATCCGCCGCCCTGACCGCCTTCTCCGATGCGGACAAGGTCAGCGGATACGCATCCGAGGCCATGCAGTGGGCAGTCGCCGAAGGACTCCTTCAGGGCTCGAACGGCAAGCTGAACCCGCAGGGCTCCGCCACCCGCGCACAGGTCGCGACCATCCTCATGCGCTTCATGGAAAAAATCGCAAAATGAAACACGCAGTCCAACGTTCTGAATTGAATATTGGATAACCACCCCAAGCTGGGCGGTTCCCCACGCTTTCGCGTGGGGAACCGTGCGGCTTATTCGTGCGTTTAAGGGTACTTCTTAAAAGTACGAATAAGCTGCACAAAATGCAGACTTTTTTAAGGGGGAAGCCCTTTTCCCGGAGGGCGAACACACATGAAAAAATTCTTTGAAAGGTTCCCATGGGCGCAGCAGGCCGGCTGCGGCGTGCTCATCTGCGCGCTGCTGCTGAGTATCTGTCTGCCGCTCATGGGCATGCGGTCGGCCGAGCCGGAAAATCCCATCCTGCAAGCCGCGCCGCAGGAGATCACCGTCCTGCAAGCGGGACAAGCGCCCGGCCACGCCGGAAACGGCGAAGCCGAGAGCACCGGCGCAGCCGGTTCCGGCGGCAGCGCCGATAGCGAGCTAACCGGCGAGCAGGAGCAGCCTGACCCGGAGGAAACGGAAAATCAGGCAGAGCAGGGACAGGATACCCAGCCGGAGCAGCAGTCGGGATCGAAGCCCCAGCAGGAGGTTCTTGCTGACGCCGCCATCGGCACGAATACCGATTCCAACAAGGGCGACGAGGGCGAGGAAGCCGGAGATACCGGCGAAACAGACGAGGATCTGCCGGAAACAGAACTTGACCTCGGTGCGCTGCTGACGTGGTACAAGTACGGCTCACAGGCAAGCTCCATGGTCTGCGCGCCCGGAGACTCTGTCGGCAAGCGTGTGTTGCTTGCCCAGCTCGACCGCGGCAGACTGCGCTATGAACTGAATCTCACCGGCCTCGACGCGGAAGATGCCAAGATCACCGATGTGCAGGTCGCCGTGGGCAACGGCGTATCACAGAAAGCGGATACACGCGGCGTGCTGGACATGACGCTGCCGGACGGCGCAGAGTTCCAGAACTATATCTTGACCGTACAAGCTCATGCGACGCAAAAGAACCAGAAGGGCGAAACCGTGGAGACAGACGTGAATTTCGCGTTCGTTCTGCGGCTGGAAAGCGGCATTGACCTCGATTTGCAGCTTACATGGCAACCCAACGGTCAGGCCACCTGCCCGGCCAACGGCTCGGTCAATCGCACGGTCAAGAGCGACACGCTGACAGACGGAAATTTCGCATACGCGCTGCAATTCCTCGGCGAAAACGCGGATGATGCAACGATCCGCACGGCGGAATACTGGGCGACGGACGGCGAACGCGGAACGCTTTCGGAATCCGGCGAAATTCAGATGGCCGCAGCGGACGGCAAGGACACGGAAACCTATTATCTCGCCGTGACCGCCGAGGTGCTGGGGCAGACCATCAGCTATACGTTCGTCGTAACGTATGAGGATGGTCTCGATCTCCAGCTGCAATTTACATGGTACGAAAAGTCCGTCACGGCGCAGAACGTTCTCTGCGATGCGGACAAGCGCGCGGCGCTGACCATCAAGCATAACCAGATCAATAACAGTGAGCTTTTGTATAAGCTCGGTCTGACTGGTCGGAGCGCACAGGACGCGCAGATCACAAGCGCCAGCTTCAACGGGGCGGCTATGAGCACGGGCAGCGGCTCCGTGCGGCTGGAAGCCACGGACAGCGGCGCGACCTATACGGCCCTCGTGGCCGCGAAGGTCAAGGAGCGCACAGTGAATTTCGCGGTCACGATCCGTTACCAGAGCGACGTTTCGCTTGAAATGGCGTATACCGTTATGGAAGATGGTGCGGCGAAGCCGTGTGTTCTGAAATGCGAAAACAGGAAGACCGTCCATGCGGAAGATGTCTATGACAATCAGCTGACGGACGGGAGTCTTGGCTACGAGCTGCGGCTCACAGGCGAGGACACGTCTGGCATTGAGATCACCTCCGTCACCTGCTATCAGTCGGGCGATTTCAGCACAAAGACACTCACAGCGCCCACCGGCAGCGTGACGCTGCTTCTGGCCGAGGATGGCAAAACGGGCGAAAATACGTTTACCATCAAAGCCTCCGGCGCGGGCGAAGAATACACGTTTATCATCAGCATCCCGTATAAGCACCGCGGTGATCAGGAGGTAAAGATCGAGTGCGATCTGGAGGGTGTCGAAAGCGTCGCAAACGGACAGATGCTGACCTTTAAGCTCCGCGCTTGGAGCGAGGATGCCGAGCAGAACAAAACGTATATCCTGTATACCGGAACGGACACCAAGCTGAGTGTAAAGATGGATGATGAAGCGTGCATCTTTACCGGCGTTGCGGGCGGAAGCTGGCAGCAGTTCAAGGTGACGCCGAGTAATCCGGAAAAGGGAGACACAAACGAGCATACGCTTGTGATCAGTGCCGAGGACGCCTTCGGCAATAAAGGCGAGAAAACGATCCTGCTCCGCGGCGAACGCGCAAGCAGCGGTGAAAAGCTCGGCGAGGCGACGATCGTGATCGACATGGGCGTCGTCGGACTCGGTTCTTCGTCCATCACCTGTGATGTCCTTGCCGGTGAACCGGCGTCCTGCGCAGTTGCAAAAGCGGTCTGGGGCTATACGGCGCCGGAGCCATTCGGAACGGCTGAACGAAGCCTCGGCTGGCGCGCGGAGTGCAACGATCCGTTCGGCCCTGATTTCTACCTGAGAAGTTTGGACGATACAAGCGGCCTTGGTATGCGCGCCAATGCGATCAGCGGCTCATGGAGCGGTACGGAGGAGGAGAACTTTGCCAGAATTGACGCGCAGTTTGGCGAAGGTACGAATCTGGACATCCTCTGGCGCTGCATCTACCGCAACAGCCTGAGCCTGAATGACGCAAGCAGCAGTCTCGGTGAATTGGATTTCACGGAAGGTTCCGGCTGGGAATATGAAATTAACGGAACTTATCCGTCCTACGGCATGGATAAGGCCGACCTAAAGCCGGGAGATACACTGACGCTGCGCTATACGCTGGCCTATGGCTGGGATATCGGAAATGGACAGGGGCGCGGAAACTCTGTCGGCTACTGCGTGACCTACTACGGCGGCGGGCGCTGGTCCGAAGAACCGCACCACGATCTGCAAGCTGTTACAACGGACGGTATAACAAAACAGATCTGCAAGCGCTGCGGCTTGGAGAATCCCTGTACGCACCCGAAGAATCACCAGAAGTATGTCGATCAGGAGAACGGAACCTGCGCGCTGGTCTGCGGGGACTGCGGAAAGAATGTTGGCGATCCCGCGCCGCATGTGCTTCAATACACGAGCGAAGAAAATTCCGAGGTACACATCATCACATGCCAGCACGACTGCGGATACAAAAAGGAAGAACCGCATATCTGGAAGGAAATCAGCAACACAGCAAGCTGTGAACACGGCGGTATCCGAACGGATGAATGCCAGGATTGCCATGCAAAGCGGGAGACAGAAGAACCTGAACCGCTGGAGCATGAAATTGGGGACGTTTGGTATTCTGACGGTGCAAAACATTATCAGAAGTGCAAAAACTGCGGTACGCATATCAATGAAGCGGAGCACCACTACGTAGAAGGCGAATACGACTGGGTATGCGATAAGTGCAAGATGCTGCATATGAGCGCCTGCAATGGTATCGGTGAATTCCGCTGGGATGGCTCCGAAGTAGATGCGGACGGACATACGCTCTATTGCAAAGATTGCAGATTGTCTGTCAAACAGGTGCACGACCAGAACGGCGAAAACGGCGCCTGCTCGGTCTGCGGGTACGGCAGTCACGTCTGCGAGGATCATAAGCAATATGTGAACAACAACGATGGCACGACACATAAAGTGATATGCAGTGTCTGCCAGAAAGAACTGGTCGAATCCGAGGCACACACCTATGTTGAGGGCATCTGCGCCTGCGGCGCAATAGACCAGACCTACACGCCGCCGACTGACCCTGACCCCACCCCGGACCCGAATCCGGGCGGGGATGAAGACGGCGGCGGAAGCGGCGGCAATCCCGGCGGAGACGGCGACGGCGGAGATGATTCCGGCGGCGGGGATGCTGGCGGAGACGATTCCAGCGCCGGAGACACCGGCGGAGAAGGATAACGACATAAAAAATAACGAACAAGGAGCAGCTTGCTATGAATACAAAAATCAACGAGATTTTACAGGAGATCGAGTCCGTTATCGTCGGCAAGAATGAGATTGTCGAGAAAATTCTAATGGCCATTCTGGCGCAGGGCCACGTTCTCATGGAGGACGTGCCGGGCGTCGGCAAGACCACGACAGCCATGGCCTTTGCAAAGGTTCTGGGCTTGGAGACGCGCCGTGTGCAGTTCACGTCGGATACCGTGCCATCGGACATCATCGGCTTCTCGGTCTATGACAAAAAGGCAGACGAGTTCGTCTACAAGCCCGGCGCAATCATGACAAACCTCCTGCTGGCGGATGAAATTAACCGTACCTCCAGCAAGACGCAGTCCGCGCTGCTGGAAGCGATGGAAGAACATAAGGTCACAGTGGACGGCAAAACGTATGATCTGCCTGAGCCGTTTATCGTCCTTGCCACGCAGAACCCGGTCGGTTCTGCCGGCACGACGATGCTCCCCAATTCCCAGCTTGACCGTTTCCTCATCCGCGTCAGCATGGGCTACCCCGACCACAAGAGCAGCGTCAATATTCTCCGCGACCGCCATGTGGATAACCCCCTTGACCGGGCCTATGCCGTGGTCAACAAGGAAGAACTGCTGGGACTGGTGCAGGACGTGCGAAAGGTCGATATGCGCGATCCTGTTCTGGACTATGTGACCACGCTCGTGGAAAAGACCAGAATCCATCCGCAGGTGGCGCTCGGTGTCAGCCCGCGCGGCGCGCTGGCCGTGTGCCGGATGGCGAAGGCGTATGCGTATCTCCATGGTCGTGACTTCGTCATGCCGGAGGACGTGGCGGCGATCTTCCCGGATGTCTGCGCGCATAGACTGATGCTCAACAGCAAGGCGCGCATGATGGAGGAAAAGCCGGAGGGCATTCTGGCAGAGATTTTGAAGTCCGTGGACATGCCGGTGCTGAAAAAATGAAGATAGTACGAAAAATTGTCTGGCTGCTGCTGACGCTGGGGCTTCTTGTCCTCACGGTCCAGACAGCCAGCCCCATCGCGCTTGGCCTTGCCGCCTGCATGGTTCTGCTGCCACTTTTGTGCTTGCCAGTCAACCTGTACGCGGCCAAAAAGCTGAAACTGGCGGTCAGGCTTCCGGTAAATCTCCGCAAAGGTGAGAGCGGAACGGCAGAGCTGACCGTGCAGAATCCAACATGGCTGCCGGTCTGCCAGATTGTCTGCCGTGTACGGCTGGAGAACCAGTTGAATGGTGAGACGCAGATCGTAAACGTGAGCGGCGGCATCTGGCCGAAGGGCAGGCGGACAATGAAGATTTCCCTGCAAAGCCCGTGGTGCGGACGCATTCGCCTGGCCGTGGAATCCGCCCGCCTGTACGACTGCTTCGGTTTGATTGGAATCCGTGCAGACTTTGACGCGCACAGCGCCTGCGTCGTGCAGCCGGATACGTTTTTGCAGACGCTGGTGATCTCTCCTACCGCGGCGCACATCGACGATACCGAGGATTATTCCAACGAGCGTCCCGGCTATGATCTGTCCGAGATGTTCCAGATCCGTGACTACGTCCCCGGCGACAGCCAGCGGCAAGTCCACTGGAAGCTCAGTCACAAATATGGCAAGCTTATTGTAAAAGATCCGTCGCTGCCCATCACGCGCTCTGCCGCGGTATTCTGGGAGCGCACGGAAGAAAATCCAACGGTAGACAGAACGGATGCAGAAGCCGAGATCGTCGTTTCCGTTTGCCGGAATCTGCTTTCCCAGTCCGTCCAGTTCACGGTCGGCTGGAACGAGGGTGACATGGGCCGCTGCGTGTTCCAGCAGATCCGAGATATGGACGACCTCATCGGCCTGCTGCCGCGCCTGTTTACGGCGAAGGCGGCAACCGGCGTCAGCGGTGCGTCGCTGCTTCTCCAAGAGGTACCTGCCGGAAGCTGGTCGCATCTGATTTACGTTTCCGGTGAACAGCAGGCGGAAACGGAGCAGCTTTCGTCCATCGGGCGGCTGACCGCGCTTGTCTGCGGTGAGCAGTTCAATGAGAAAGATTACGCCGCGCAGCTCTCCGAGCTGGAACTGTAAGGAGGGCCGGATATGAAACAAAAGAACCTGACCGGCCTGCGTGCCGGCGTTTATCAGGAAAGCAGCAATCACAAAAGTGCACTTTTTGATCTGCTTGCCAGCATCCTGATTTTCCTCGCGCTTGCCGCGATTGGTTACACGATAAGCGGCTTTGCTGCAAGGCTCTGGCTGCTTGGGGCAGGTATTCTGACCTGCATCGCTGCTGCGGTTATCCGACATTTCAGAAAAACGAAGCTGCTGTTCCCCATCCTGCTGGCGGCACTGCTGCTCGTTGTCCTGTTCGCGCGGAATCCGCTCCTGAACGGCTTCGGCGCGGCATGGAATACGCTGCGTGACCTTTGGGCAGCGGAAAAAGGCATCCTCCTGCCGCTTGCCGAAACGGACGACACCGGCCTTTGGCTGGCCGGGATCGTGGCAGGTATTCTGCTTGCGATGGTGAGTGTCGCGCTCTCGCGCGTACCGACATTGACAGCAGTTTTGCTGGCAGCCTTGAGTGTAGCAGCGGCGTTTGTGCAGCCGGGTGTCCTGCTCCTTGCCGCCGCAGCGATTGCCTTGCTGCTGCTGACATGGCAGAAAAGCAAAAACGCCGTCTCGGCGGCGAGCTTTCTGCTTGTGGGTGGAATCGTCGCGGGCGTAGCCGCAATTTTCCTGCAAACAGGCACGATGCAGGCCCTTTCGCAAAATGCAAAAGACACTCTGCATCACTGGCGATACGAAAAAGCGGAAGAACTTCTGCCGGAGGGCGATCTGTCCGAACCGGTCACAAAGACAGAAAGCACGGACACCATCCTGTCCGTCACGGCGGATACGGCGCAGACGCTCTATCTGCGCGGCTTCGTCGGTGACAGCTACGAAAACGGCGTATGGTCTGCGCTGGACGCGGAAACCGCCGCAGAGGAAAAAGACCTCTTTTACTGGCTGCATCAGTCCGGCTTCTATCCGCAGAGCCAGTTGGCAACGGCTGCGCGGCTGATGGGCAATTATCAGTCCGGCAGCGTCAGTGTCCAGAACCTTGCCGGGTGCAGCCTGTATCGCTATGAGCCGTGTACGGTGCTGCCGGAACGCGCAGGCTTGACGAAAAACAAAATTCAGCCCTCTACGCTTGAAACAAACGGTCTGCGCGGTGAGCGCGGCTATTCCTACGAGACAGTTTCGGACGCACAGACGATTCTGCCGGAGCTGCTGGACTTCCTGCAAAACGATACGTCGGACGGCGTGAAATCGTACTTACAGATGGAAAGCGCGTACCGCGAATTTGTATATTCCTACGCGCTGACCGTGCCTGCGGAGTTCCGCGCGCAGCTTGGCGCAGTGCTGGATCAATGCTGTGAAAGCTACGGCCCGGCAGACAGCCCGACGAAAGAGCAGGCGCAGACGGCTGCGCTGGCCTTTTTGGAGAGCTGCTTCGACGGAAGCGGTGATATCGCGCTGCCGCTGGCGGATACCGCGGACGGCACGACGTACCAGTACGCGACCGTTGCGGCGCTGGCGCTCCGCTATTACGGCATCCCTGCCCGCTATGTCGAGGGGTATACAGTAAAAACCACTGAGAATGAACCGACAAGCGTAGATGCAAGCGCCGCGGGCGCATGGGTGGAGGTGTATCAGGACGGCATCGGCTGGCTGCCGCTGGCGCTGACACCGGGCCTTGAAGACCTCTCCGCCGAGCAGACCGAGAGCGGCATCAAGCCGGTCGGCGCAGGCAAGGAAGGCAACGGCGACGGCCCGCGCGTGACCGAGGGTCAGGAGCTGGAGCAGGACAACGCAGAGCCGGACAATTCGGAGGACAACACCCCGGACGGCGGCCAGCGCACCGGGCTTCTCCACAAGCCTGCGTTTTGGATCATCCTTGTTGCCGCGCTGCTGCTTCTGCTGCTTGCGGCTATCATCATCCGTCACGAGGTCATCCTCAAAAAGCGAAACGAAGCATTCACGCAGGAAGACCAGTCCGCCGCAGCCGCCTGCCTGTTTACAGACTGCGCGGCATTGCTGGCAGCAATGGGCTTCAAGCGCGGCACGGGTTCCATGCTGGAGCTTTGTGAAACGGCAAAGGAGCAGCTTGGAGAGGAGTACGCCGCGAAGCTGCACGATATGACCATGTATAACGCACAAGCGCTGTTCTCCAGCCGTGCGATCATGCCGGAACAGCTTGCCGAAATGCGTGTGTTCCACGACGCAACGCTGGAAAACCTGAAAACCCACACAAACTGGCCGAAAAAACTGCGGCTGAAATGGCTGAATTGTCTCTACTGATGGGAGGTAACCCTATGAAACTGAAACGAATGACCGCCGCATTGCTCCTGCTGGCGATGCTCCTGTCCTGCCTGCCGCTCAGCGTGCTGGCAGCGGACGCAGAGCCGGTCGAAGCGGAGAATACCGTGGACGCCGCGCCTGCGGAAGACGCAGAGGTGGAAGACGCCGCGGCGGAAGCTCTTCCTGCCGCGCAGTCCGCAGACGGAGAGAACTTCTTTTATTTCTCTGCCGAGGCGGAAGGAAAGCTGCTGATTGCGCCCGTGAAGATCTCCTATCAGGACGGGCAGACAATATGGCAGGGGG
>ULXL01016513.1_pt1 | contig 16505 bp, 18 predicted proteins | sample 1961241 | NCBI WGS metagenome assembly ULXL01 (sample SAMEA4835837, study PRJEB28245) | human gut metagenome | biome: gut microbiome; material: fecal sample | place: Denmark | collected 2008
AAATCAGCGGGCTTAAATCATATGAACTTATCGTATGCTATTCAAACTGTTTGATAGCGAAAAAAATCTTCTGTTTTCTGTAATTTCGCGCCATGAATTGTCAGAGCGTCTATCAAGTATTACTGGCTTTGCCGTAAAACTACCGCCCAGAGAACGAAATACGGATGTCGGTTATGTGCAGAAGTTAGAAATCGCTTCTGCTGTTTACAACTACCTCCTCTATTTTGTGGATCAAGATTATCAAAATGGATCACAATTTGCGTCCTTCCAACATCTTGGTGAGTACCTCGACTACAAAGAAAATGCTTTATACTACCACTTTGGTGCCTTTGACGACGATTATTACATGTTGATACAGGAACAAGATTTCTTATTAGCAGAAGGGCGACGTTTAGAGAACGAACATAAGATGACATGCATGATGCTCGATAAGATTTTTGAAAACATCCATTCAGTGTCGTACTCTAAGGACATTGAGCATTTGAGAGCCGATGTCAATCGAACAAAAGACGAGTATAATAAACTGTCAAATGCATTGAACCAGCTTCGCCAAAAGCTAATTCGCTTACGTAATGAAAAAGCCGATTTAGAATATCACTTACATGCGCTAGCGTTGCTTGGTAAAGAAAACGATCGTCAAATTACTTCACTCAACAATCGTGTTTGTCCATTCTGTAGATCCGTAATTGATGATACTATAGATTTAAGAATCAAAAAATACAGCACCGGCGATGATATTATCCTGCTCAGTAGTGATATGCAGTATAATATTATAGAGATTGACCGAAAGATTTCTGAATACGAGGCTGAATACTCGCAATGGCTTTCTAAAATGAAAAGATATGAAGAATCCATCAATATTGCATCAACAGAAATTGATGATATCCTAAAGCACAAAGGCCTTATTGATATCAAAGAAGCAGTTGCTGAAGATCTGGATACCATTCGCACCAGCATGGCAGAAAATGAAAAGAAGCTTAAGACAGCAAAAAAATCACTTCGCAAATATGGCGAAATCAAGAAGAAAATCAATGAGCGATACTACGCCTTGATGCTATCTGATAAGAATCGTTTCGGACTTGAAGGAATCGATGCAAAAAGCTTCGAGAATATTAAGCGAACTTTTTCTGCTGGAGGTAGCAATAATCCGCTTTCAACAATTATTTGGTATGTTAATCTAATCCAGCTAAAGCACGAATTCAATCCCACGGCTATAGATTTTCCTGTTGTTTTTGATAGTCCTAACAATGCAGAGACGGACGAAACAAAAAAACGCCAAATATACAGATATATTTGTGAACGAATAACCGAAAACCAGCTCATCGTTTCGGGCCTTGGTTTTTCGGGAGATGAGATTTTGGATTCTTTTGATTCCGTTATTACCCTTACCAACAACAAATACGAATTGCTTTGCCGGGAAGACTATGATGCTAATGTTTCTTTATTACGAGAACTGAATAACAAATAATCGAAGAATCCCGGAATTGGTATTACCCAACTCCGGGATTTTTAGATTATCCAAAGCTGTCCAAATCGTTCAGCATTTCTAAGATATCTGCGCTGACTTGCTCCACATTCTCACGGGGATTGGCAGCTGCTTGTGTAGGAAGCGGGACACTGGAGGTGAGCCGTTCTTCGATCAGCTGCCGGATTTTATCTTCCAGCATCCGAGTATTTAGATCGGAAACATGAACCTGAATGCGTACCCGACCATCCAGCAGGCCCGGGTTATCCTCCAGATATTTGTTCAGAGCAGCTACGATGATCGGGCTTTTCTTGTTGCCCAGCTGCTCAAGGAACTGGCCTGCCCGCCGTTCTTCGGCAGTGTTCATACCAAATTGAAGGGTGTAACGGTACTTTCCATCTTTAATCAACGCGGTTCACCCCCGTTTATGGTTAAGTTCGCAGAAGAGAAAGCTGTCCTTCTGCCATTGCCTGATAGCCGATGGCATTGGCGTTCACATTTTCTACGAAACTGGCTGAGGCTACCAGAGGGGAACGCTCCAGATAATCCCGGAACAGGACAGAGCCGCCGCCAATGAAGACTGCCGGGTTAGAACGCAGGTCTACCTTCAGTTCACGCAGCTGATCCAGAATGTCTTTTGCGTGCTGTTCAGCGGATTTGCGGATGGTATCCTTTACATCCGCGGGGAGAATGGTTTCCTTGCCGCGCAGCACGGCGCTGATATGTTCATCCTCAATCTGCATATCATGCAGGGCGCCGACCCTGCGGATGATGTCATTGTTCATGGTAATGACGCCGGTTTCCAGACTGCGGCAGAACTGCATGTCAGGCTTACCGCTGCGCAGGAGCAGAACATCGGTGGTGTAGCCGCCAATGTCGATCAGAAACAAGCGCAGGTGATGCTTGAGCTGGCTTTTCTGAGGCGCGATGGCAGCAAATGCCTGCGGATACACAAAGACATCCCGAATCAAAATGGTCATAGGCTTGTCGTTGTAAGAGAATTGGACGGACTCACTGCGTTTGAAGTAGGCCCTGAACTTGTCCTTCAGAATGCCGTAGTGTTCCGGGGGCAGACCTACCGCCAGCTCGATTTTCTCTGCTGCGGGCAGAGGGCCGGCATAGGAAAGCTCTTTGGAAATAGCAAATAAGGTGAGAATGAAGAAACTTTCATCCCGGGTCTTATCCCGGCGATACGGAAGACGCTGACCGGAAAGGGTCCAGTATTCTCCCTTATACTCCAGAACTTCATCTGCCATAGGCGGGCGGACAGAGTGCCGTGCCAGACCGGAAATAAAATTGTAGTGGATGGTCTTGATGGCGTGATTACCGTGGTCGACTGCGATTAACATAATGGTTTCCTCCTGAATAATGTTTTGTATACTTGATTACACCGCTGCAAATGCGTATTTGCAACACATATGCTTATAATTTTTAGAAATGCGTACAAAAAGGACGGAGACCCGGCTGGGTTCCGTCCTTTGCGAGATGTCAGAGCAGACCTTCCTGACGACAGTGCCATACATAATCGTCAAGGCCTTTGTATTGGGGATCCCATAGGTAGGTTCCGTAGTCGATCCCGGACTGAGCCAGCATAGCGGACAGATTGAAATAGCCATCCTTCACATGGGGATTTTTCAGATAGTCCATGTCGAATGCCGTCATGATCTTGGTGGTTCCCTTGGATTGCACGTACTCCAGTGTTTCCTTCAGATGATTCAGGGAATTGACGCCGGGTACCGCAATTACCGTCAGGCCGGTAATGTGGTGGATGATGTCTGCCTTCATGGGCCCTTCGGTCAGAAGGACTGTCGGGGTAGGCTCGCCAGCGATATGGGTCCAGCATTCTGCCTTACAGCCGTCCTGCTTTCCAACGCTGGTGAGCCATCGAAACTTTCCCTTTTTAATGAAATCCAATCGGATCTGCAGGCCCTGGATTTTTCCTTCTGGGGTTCTTGCCGGTACGAGAATGCCTCGCCTTTCCTTGCTGATGGTCCAGTTTCCAGCCATATCATGGTAGAACCCGGGGACACCGGCCAGATAATGGCCTTCCTCATGGAGCTGCTTTGCAATGGCAGAGAAGCCTGCAACGGGCATGGTCTTGTAGCCATTCTGACAGATCATTTCCTCAGTCATGCCTCTTGACAGCAGGTTTTCCAGATGTTTTGAATGCGATACCTGCCATTCCTACCAGTTGGTACGGATGCTTCCGGATGATATCCAGAGTATCCTTTCCATACTCGCGGTAGATTTTGATGGCCCGGTTGGCGGTAACACCGTGGGGAGTCAGAAAGGCAATCACGTCCCGGGCACCGCGGGTGGCCAGATAGGAATCGCAGATCATCCTGAGACGCCTTTCGCTGATGCCCCGAATGGTCATGAGCTTTTCCGGCTCCTGATCCAGAATCTCCAGCGTGTCCTGTCCGAAGGAATCGTAGATTTTCTCTGCGATTTTTCGACCAACGCCCTTGATCTGACCGGATGCCAGATAACCAATGATGCCTTCTCTGGTATGGGAAATTACCTCCTCGTAGCTCTCTACCTCGAACTGGAGTCCGTGCTTCGGATGTCTGGCCCAGTGGCCATTCAGACGGAATCGAACTTTTTCCGTGATGGGGAGGCAATAGCCGACGGCTTTGAACTGGCTCATGGCATTGCCGCTGCCATCGTGCAGGATTTCCAGCGGACGGTAAACGGCGATCATATAGTCAACGGTGGAAGCATCGGCCATCCGGGGGTAGAGGAGCTTATCAAATTGACATAACACTTGTTTTCTCCTTTCTCAAGAGCGTTCTCACTTGGCGACAAGCACATGCCGGGTCTGGGATACAGAGTACGCCTCCTCCACAACATCAAACGCTTTTGCCATATGAACGGCCTGACTGACAAGATCGTCAGCCAGACTGTCCAGCTCCTGTACAAGTTTTACACGGTCCCGGAGTTTGGAAAGCGACCATTCTTCGTAGTCGTCATCCATGTCTGTACCCCGACCGGGGAATGTGACGGACTGTTTCGGTGGAACACGGAAATCTACACGGGCTGCTTTCCCACAGACACCGCAAACATTGCCTGTGTCGGCGACACTGCGGCAGTTCCGCTGGCCGCAGTAGGTGCAGTAAGACAGATATCCGGAGGGCTTCAGATCCCCTTGGTAGAGGACCAGATAACCGCCGCTTCTGCCGTTGAACCCTGCCTGCCAGCGGAAGTTGTGGGCTGCATTAAACAGATACAGGGCTTCCTGTCGCATAAGCAAAAACTCCCGGGTATCGAGCATATCGTAAAGCTTGGATTCAATCTCAGGATCCAGACCAAGTCCGTAAATCTTGAGGTCACAGGCATACGATGTTGCATGATTCCAGGAGTTCATCGTGGAATATCGGAAATGGTTACGCAGGTAATCCGTCATTTCGCGGCGGGATCGAAGGTCGATCGGTTGAGAGATTTTTCGCATATTGCTCATCCCTGATCAAATCGGCTGTACCGAAACTTTCACCTTACGGCTGGTGGATATGTTCAACACATCCGCATAGACGCCGGGATACTTCTTTTTCAGAGCATCGGAGCTGGGCCGCTTGGTGGTTCTCGTTACGAAATCAATGAGGAGCTTGTCTTTGGTAGTTGTCAGAATACCATGCTCATGCTCCTTCATGACTTCGGCAATTCGCACGGAGTGTGCTTCGATCTCCTTTTCGTAGCGTTTCTTTTCGTCTTCGCATTCCCTGACTTTGGCCTGCAAGTTGGCGATCTGCCGAAGCTGCCGCTCAAACTTGTATGGCAATTCAATGGTAGGAAGACCGGGTTTGCTGGCACCATAGACGTAGTTGCCGCTTTTCTTTGCATACCAGTATGCCGCAATCGGTTCGAGCAGATGTCCCATCTCCAGCTGGTCGGCATTGTTTTTGGGTTTTGGCTTCATGCGCCCCTTTTTGATCATCCATAGCTCCAACGGGGTTGTCCACGGTGACACACCGAATATGGCTGCCACATCGCTTCCGCCGATGGTATAGGGGATATCGCCCTTGGGGCCATGCATACGGCATTCCAGCCAGCGGTCATTGCTCATTCCGGTGGTGTCGCAAAGTAATATCGGAGCAGCCATTACCACTTCAACTCCTTTGCAACATCATAGTCGCTCCACCGGATACTCAGAGCGCGTGCCATGTTTTCTTCGGCCTTGAGAAGCTTTGCTTCCGGGGTGTGGTATGTCTTCATCATGTAGGGAATTTCCTGCATGGCCATGAAGACATCATGGGCAGTCGCGGGGCCTCCGCCGTAAGCCATTTCATACATGGCGATTGCTTCCAGCGCTTCCTTCTTTGGGAGGGAGAGCTTTTTGCAGACCCGCTTCATGACGTTTACAGGGTACTCCAGCGGAATTTCCAGCAGGCTCTGCAGCTTTGCTACGGAATCACAGAACTTGGCGAACAGCTTGTCCATCTCAGCATCAAAGTCTGCAATCTTACGCTGATTCCGATGATCCACACCAATGCAGTCGCCGATATGGATCGGCTGCTGCGCGCCTATCAGCAGAGCGGATACTTTTGCGGAGGCAACGCCGGTGTCGGATGTCATGAACCGGATACCGGGAACCAGCCTGTTTGCCATCGCTGCCTGACCGTGTGCGGCAAGAGCCTTGGCATAGGCACCCAGAATCCCTTCCTTCTGATTGGGGAGGATCCAGCTGCCGCAGGTATAGGCATGGTCGGTATACCCGCTTTCAAACACGAAGCCCGGAAACCGTTCCCCCAGCTTCTTCTCCAGCGTAACCAGCAGTTCGTCCATGGGAAGCACGGAATAATCCGTTTCGTCACCGGAATGAACTGTGGAAACCTTTTCGTTCCGAATCAGCAGGAGCGCATCCGAATTGTGTACGGACAGGCAGGCGTTGAGTACATTGGCAAGGTCTTTGCGACTGAGTTTGGGAAGTGCTGTGCCATTGATCTTTGCGCGTTCGGTCAGCGTTTTGTAGGCCGTGCTGCGGACGGGATAGATATTTCCATCCACATTCAGCGCAAGGCCGAGGTTGGCGGCGGTGTCTTTGATTGCGTCCTCGCTGGTACCTGCGGCAAACGCTGCGGGGTGACCGTACAGGGGAGAGGCGGAGTCCAGAGGTTCCACATGAAGGTCTTTGACCTTACAGCGGCGCCAACTGGATGCCATACTCAGTGCTTGGTGATAACTGAGCATGGACGGATAGTTGTCAAAGTTTGCTTCAAAGTTGTCGTGACAGGATAACATGCTGCTTGCTCCTTTCGGTTGTTTGGCGGAAACCGCCGGATATAACAAAAGCCAGTAATCCCCGGAAGAAAGGAGACTACTGGCAAGTGTTTACGATATTAGTTGTCAGAAAATAGAAAAAGTGCCATTTGCACAAAAATGCAAATGACACTTGAGAAGAACCCGGAAACTGTGTTTTGCCGCTGCAAAACTCTGATACTATGTTGATGGCATTATATCATAGCTGCCGGCATTAGTCAATTACCGGATTCCGGAAGTTTTGTTTCCGGAGGAGAGGTGCCGCAGGTACGGTGCCTCTCCTGACTACTGTATCGTCATGATATCCTTTGCGAAAGGAAGAAAGCATTCGATTTTGTCAGTGAATGTAAAAAAGGGATGCCGCGTGAAGCAGCATCCCGAGATGTAGTGGACTGTCAGATTGAAGTAGCAGATGAAATCACTGCTCGATAAGGGACCGAATGACGTCTCTATCGGATTCCGGCGTTTTTAGGAGCTTCATTGCGTCATCAACAGAAACAGACAGGTTTTCCATGATTGCACGAATGTTGCCAATTTTTCTTTCCAGACGACCCTCTGCACGGCCTTCTGCGAGACCTTCTGCATAGCCTTCGGCGAAACCTTCCGCACGGCTTTTGACCCGTTCAGCCATCACCAATTTTTCAACTTCTCTACACATGGTGGTAACTCCTTGTGGGCAGTATTGTTCGGCCTACGCTCACAGTGTAAGTCTGTATGACCAGTAGTAAATGAAATTACTGCTCAATAAGTATCCGGACGGCATCTTTTTCCGAATCGGGTAATTCCAAGAACTGCATCGCTTCCTCCACAGAGAGGGACATCTTGGCCATAACATTACGAACCGCTCTTGCGCTCGATTCGATGTTTCCTTCCGCACGGCCCTCTGCACGGCCCTCAACACGGCCTTCTGCACGACCTTCATCCCGTTCAGCCATTACTAATTTCTCAACTTCTCTGCACATGGTAGTTGCCCCCTTTACATTTTCCTTGAAATACCTTACGCGCTCGGCAAGAACTGGATAGTGCATGTCATCTGCCTGTGTACAGGAGAAGTCATGCATCAGCTTGCCCAGAGGCGTATCGTTTTTGCACTGCGCATTGACATATATGATGTGGGAGCCGTCGCCGAAAGGCTTTCCGGTCTCCTGAATCATGCGGTCAATGTGGTAGATGGGAAGTCCTGCCTTCAGGACATCCCGTTCTGTAATGAAAATAACGTAGGTTTCCCGCAGCTCTTCGTAGCGGTCACCGGCGTGGGTCAGATTTGCGTCTAAAAGGCTGCTGTTGTATCTGGCACGGCGTGCGTCCGCACCCTCGTCCCGACGCTGGATCTCAATGTTGTAGTGCTTGCCCTCATGGTCGACAGCTAAGATATCCAGACGAACGGAGCGTCCCTGAAGATTCTTGATGCTGTATTGACCGTGGACTTCTTGTACAATGAGATCGCTGCGCTCCAGAATGATATGCAGCAGCAACTGCGCACATTCCTTATCCTCGAAGACTTTGCTCATAAAGTCATCGTCCAACAGGCGAAAGCCCTGCAACAGACGCATGTACTTGGCATTCTGCCGTACAAACTCCTCCGGAAGACCGGGGAATGCATCCAGTTTTTCTGTTTCCATGATGTTTCCTCCTCTTGTTGGCAACAATAGTATACCACATTCCGTTCCTTTCGTCCAGTGAAAATATTGTAAATTCGCGTTATCTGCAGGCACTTTTACAACTTTACTGGCAGTAACAGATGGGGCAAATATGCTATCTCCAATTCAGCGTGTATCCGTTCAGATCTTTAATGCGCTGCAGGATTTTGGTAAAGAGCGTGAATTTGGGCGGCCATTCATCGATGATCCACCCAATCACCATAGCTTCCAACTGTGCATCCGGCTGAGCGGTCACAAAATTGCAGCCATAAGCCGGAAGCGACTGACCCGTGTACTCGGTATAAATGCCGATCTCACCGCGCTCCAGCTTTTTCTGATCTTCCCATGAGAATACCAGTTTTCCGAGGAACGCGGAACCATGACATTCTTTGAAGGCACGGATGATCTCACGGGTGAGGTCATTGAAGTTTTCGTCTCCTGCCGGGACATCGCTGAGATGCCCCCGGCTGGACAGGTATTCATCCTGCTTTTGTATGGCTGCCTGCAATTTAGTGACGTCCATAGTTGCTGCTCCATTCTCAGTGGATAGTTGATAGCTCATACCAGTTTCTCCTTGTACTGCCTTACGAGGTCGGACGAGGCTTTCGCTACTGATTCCCAGAAGGAATCAATCAGAAAACCGTTTTTCTCCAACTGCCTGCGGATGCACTGAGGGACATTGGGCGCAGTGACCATTTCGGTGATCTGCTGCTCGGTAAGACCTTCAAGTTCGTCCCGGCCTTCAATCTGCTCCGCAAAATACCTCCGGAGCTGGTTATCAAGGAGACTGCGTACTGCATCATCGTCAATGGGAAGCTCCTGCTGCTCAATGCAGACTTTATAGTGATTCTCACAGTACGAATCGTGAAGCCCGCATTCATAGCTTTGGGGTGTACATTCCATTTCCCAATCGGGCAGGTCGGTCCATTCGGAAACATATCCGCTTTCCAGCTGTTCAGTAACCAGTTTTGTAAGGATGTATTTCGCCATGTCGGGGGTTGTGGTGAGAGAGAAATCCTCACCGTAGTTTCCACCGAATGCCCAGTCTTCCCGGATAATATAGATTGTCAGTTTTTGCCATGAGGGTATTGGTTCCAGCACCTTGAGCATATCGGGAGCCATGATGACTGTGTCCAGTCCAATATCTTCCAGATGCATCTCTCTGCGGTATAGTTGCGAGAATCGGCTTTCTATGGCCTTGATGTCATCAGCCAGCACAGGGGGCATAAATGAACAGTAGATGTCCGGGGTATCGTTTTCTGTTTCCCGGTCATCGCCGTCCCGGATCTCTGTGATGGTACCATACAGTCCCTCATAATCGCTGGCGTCGTTTGCGCAGACCTTGCCGCCAATCGTGTAGGTTACGCCTTCGCATTGAAATTGTGCGCCGACTCGGTTCATAAACATAAAAAATAGTTCCTTTCTGTCATATCGACAGGTGGGCAGCGTGGCATGTGCCGGCTGCCCACCCAAGAATGTAGGGCGTTTTTGCTATGGTTTCTGCGTCTTATAACGCATGAAATCACCTAAGAAAGCGTTTGATGACTGCTGTCAGCTTCACCGGGAGCTGGTTCAGGTCGGTAATATCAAGGAAGGAATCTCCATAGATGCGCTCAATGTTGGGCTTGTCCTCGCCGATTGCGGCGGCAATGAACAGAATGCCCTTGCGCTTGTATTCCTGCTTGATGCCGCGCAGATCTTCTTCAGCTGCGGTACCGCTATAGCCTCTGGCTGCGGGCTGTCCATCTGATAGCAGCATGAGTATCCGAATTTCTTCGGGACGCTTGGATAGCTGCTCAGCGACAAACCGCAGGGCGGCACCGTCTCGATTGCTGTTTCTGGCAGAGATGTCCATGAGCCGGAACTTATCATCCCGGTCGATGCTGTCGAACTCCGCATAGGAGTACAGATCAACATCGGCACCCCAACTGGTGGAGTGTCCGTAGATCATAATCGGTATGTTAAGAGACTGGCAGAAATCATAGAGGATAATGGCTGCCGCTCGTGCATAGGTGCTGCGGTCACCGCAGGACATGGAACCCGATTCATCCAGCAGCAGGCCAACGGAAAGCCTTGGAATCTCGTTTGGAAGATTGCTCGTATAGAAAACCTTCCCATCATTCCTGCACAAAGCGTGTGCATCCAGACGACGCCCCATCACCAGACCGGTTTGCTTTCCGCCGCGCTGTTGGTCATTTAGTTTTTGAACCAGACTGCGCTGGAGTTTCTTGGAGATGTCCAGCAGCGGTCCGCAGATCTGGTAGAACTGATCCTCCAATTCGTCGTCGACCTGCGCGATCCGATGGACCTGAATGTTCACACCACTGTGGATGTCGCCATAGGAAATGCTCTGGGCAGCTTCGTTCAGCTCTTTCAGGCGCTCGGTTTCGAGCTGCTTACAGGCTGCCCTTTCTGCCATCTGCCCCAGCATCCGTTCGATGTCCGTGGCAGCATTCTCATTCATTTCCCGCGTGTAGTCGGAATCATACTCGGTGGAGCCTCCTACGGGGGCAGACACGGAATCCGTCTGGTGGAACGGAATCCGGCCACCTTCCTCTGCGGTTGTCTCCTGCTTTTGGGAATTTCCACCGGAGCCGCCCAGCGGGGCGTCGACGTCATCAGATCCGGAGGAATCGTCAGAGTCGGTTTGATTGGAAGCCGGCTTTTCTTCAGATTTGTTCTCCTCCGAACTGCCGTTACCAGACTCATTTTTCTTTTCTCCTGGAGCCTCAGACTCATCCGGTTTTTCATCGTCATCCCCAGACCCATTTTTGCGGGCCAGAGCCTGCGTGCGGGTACGGGCTGCAGCATTCGCTGCAACGCCTTTCCTTATCCCAGAACCGGAAACAGGCTTTTCAGATCCGGTGCCTTCTGCACTGGATCCGGTAATAACCTGAAGCAGCCCGGAAAGAACTTCGCCCGCCGAACTCCCGGTTCCGGAGGCAACTGCCTCATCCTGATGCTTTTTGCAAAGCTCGATGTAGTCTTCAATGTGATGCCAGCAGCGGATCAGGATAAGACTGACGATTTTCCAGCGCTCCTTTGCGGAAGTGGTGGTCACGGCTGTGTCCAACTGCGGTATCAGCCGGAAGATTGTTTGGATACGCTCGTCGCTCAGAGGCGTCTCGCCATATTTGATCTCGCCGTACAGGGCATAGGAGAGCATGATTTGCAGAATGGTATGGAAGATGTGACCGGAGCCGGCATCTTCCATTTCCATCATTTGCGTTACAGTGCGCATGTCCTGATACTGGTGATCGCGCATGACAGACAGGTTATAGCCGAGTACACCGGGAAAATCGGCGAGAATCCGGCCTTCGATGTATCCATCCTCCAACACATTGGCAATGTAGAATGCAATCTGCATCGCAAACTCCAGATTCCTAGGATCCAGTTTCACATATTCCCAGAAATCGCGTTCGTTGGCGGCATCCCGGGAGGTTTTCAAATCTGGGGGCGCCGGATACCACTTGAATTTAGACAAATAATTCATGTAAGTTTGCTTTACCAGAAAATCGGTATACAGCACATGACCTAACTCATGCGCGAACAGCCCCGATACCATCTCATAGCGATCCATTCGCCCCTTAATCTTGGTGACACACGGGTGACCCGCGTTGATCAGGATAGATGCGTTATTGGTGCTGGCGGCGTGCTGATCGTTTGGCTGCCAGTAGATATTGACACGGACACGCCGGTCATATCGATACCGTCGCGTTTGCGCTGCTGCTACATCCTCGTAGTGACCAGCAAGGATTCGGGAGGTAAAGAACTGCTTGTCTGTGATTTTGCTCCGATGTTCGTTCAGAAGCTGCTTGACACGTTTGTGACTTACTCTTGCCATTGGAAAGCCTCCTTTCTCATGCGGTCTTCCGACGCTTGGGGGCAAAGATCGGTTCCAGAATCGCAGTCTTCAAAGTCTCCCGATCCTCCGGATCAGAGGTGGCCTTGCTGATGATTGTGCAGAGCGCAGAGCGATAAGGGTCGCCGGTGATTTCGGTGCTGTTGATCCAGTCGATGAGGCTTCTCATTCCGCAGGAACCGTCGGTGATGCCGTTCTTCCGCATATACTCGGACATATCATTGACGACCTGAACCATCTTATGAACAATAGTCAAAAGGAAACTGCCCCATACATCATTCTTTCTCCCAAGCTTGATCACTCGGTTTCTTGCTGCCTTTTCTCACTATTACCACCTCTGCCATTTTAGCACAAAACAGAAAAGGTAGACAACATGGTGGTTTCCCATGTGTCTACCTTTATTTTACAACTTCACCGGGCTGGTGGTTTTCTTTAACCAATAAAAATATGACCCGAGTTGGGACATATTTCCTAATGACGGATGATAGATACGTCTGCTTGCATGAGAGCGTTTTCGTTGAGCATTGCTGTAACAGTAAAGGTACGGCTAGTGTTGTCATACTCCCACAGAAAATCGCCGTGGTATTTTTTAAGGGCCTTACTTACACTTCTCAAGCCAAATCCGTGAAAGCAGGCATCAGATTTGGTGGAGACTAGATGATCTCCCGACTGTTTCGGTGATTCATCGCAACTGTTACTTATGATAATCACGCTATATGAGTTGCGGTGCACGGTGTTGAGCAAAACGGTTTTTGCTTGTGATTTTTCTGCTGCTGTAACAGCATTATCCAGCAGATTCCCAAGGATGGTCACTAAATCGGCATCATCCAAATGGGAAAGATTACACACCTTAACATCATATTCAAATTGGATACCCCGCATTTCGCAATCTACGGTATATTTTTGAATCATAATATCCAGCAGCCTGTTTCCGCTATGGCCGTTACGGGTGTAATCCCGAAGCTGCTTTGATAGATTCTGCACGTAGGTTCCGATTCGGGGATCATCGTTAATTGCTTGAATTGCGTCCAGATGCTTTTTGGCATCGTGAGCGTAGATCATCAGCTGTTGATTCTGCTGCTCCAGAATTTGATAGTATGACTGCTCGGTTTGGAGCCGGGACAGTTCGCTCTTCATTTGCGTGGTTTCGTTATCTATCTTCACCTGATATGAGTAGGACGCGAACAGTAAAATGGAGGAAACAAACAATGAAATACTGGAAATTGACAGGAGAAGCTGAACTTCGTGTGAGCATTCAGGCTTTACGCAAATATACCAGAATACAAACGTGCAGAATGTTGCGGCAAGGGGATATATAAGGAAGTTGATAGGAATTCTGGCTGTTGTACCCTTGGGGTTAATGACCCGAAGTATAAGCAAAACAGCAATAAAATACATTGTTTTACTGGAAATGGCTTCAAAAATAAATAGTAAAATATTATGGTTGTAGTCAAGGAAATTTGCCCCTGTAATGAAAGAACTGACTGCAATTATGAAAAGTTCCGGAACCACATTGACAATAAAAAGAATGGCCGTGTGAAAGAAGCTTTGTAATAGTGAGGTGTGAAAAGAGCTGAACGAAAACAAAAAAATAATAACAAATGTGGTAAGACTGTTTATCATACTGTTATTATTGAAAAGTAAATTTAATGCAGAGCCGGCTGAAAATATAACACTGCCAATGACCAGACATTTCAGCGACGTAGTGCGTCTTTCAAAAATATCGGAGAAGAAAAAATAGCAGATCACCATTTCAGCCAGATATACACCCAACGACGCAATCGGATTCAGCATAATTATCGCCTCCGCAGGTATTCAAACCAAAATTTGTGGAATGCGGATTGCTTCCGGGGTGCGATTGGAATGTGTGCGCCGTTTGTCAGCAGGAGTTCTGCATAGGAATACCGCTCTACATGATGCAGATTCACAAAGAAAGACTTGTGAACGGGATAGAAGAATAGCTGCGGCAATTTTGCACAAAGGTCATCAAACTTGTCAACGGAATTATGCACTGCCGAGGTCGTGACAATGGATGTTCTGCGGCCTTCCCGTGTCACGTATAGGATGTTGTCTGCGGTGACCCTTTGCTGTGCGCCGTCATCCGACAAATAGATATCAATATAGGCTCCGTCTATGTATTCCATTGCTTTGTCCAGTCCGGCATACAGCCGATTTGCGTTAAATGGCTTTTCAAAAAAGCGGAATGCCTGAAGATCCATGGCGTCATCCTGGTATTCATCGTAATTTGTCACAAAGAAAAGGGCTAACTTTGGGTTTCGCTGCCGCAATTGCTTGGCCAATGTGATTCCATCGACCCCGGGCATCTGGATATCCAGAAAGGCTAAATCAAAAGCGGTGTCCGTTTCTGTGACTTTAGAGGGATCTACAAGGGCGGTAATGGAACAGGGAATGTGCCGGTTCTCCATATATTCCTCCACATGGGTGCGAAGGGCGTTCAGGTAAGTATGCTCATCATCACAAATCAGGATTTTCATAACTGACCTCTCAAAAAATGGACTTGCAGTGCAAGGCTGTACTGCAAGTCCATTTTATCATTATTCTTTATCTGCGTCAAATTATCTGCAGCTTCTTAAATCAGCATTTTTGCATTCTTTTCTTGCAATTTTGCAAATGCCGACACTATCAGTTCGCATTTTCAAGATAAGTTGTCAAGAGTCTACATAACATTTTCTGCTCATTTGGCGACAACTGCCTTACAAGAGTAGTTACTTCATCCGCATCCGGCGTGATTTCACCCACAAGGTAGTAGTTAGGTGTTCCGCCCAGTATATCGCATAATGCCAGCAACCGTTTGGTAGTAAGCAAGCTCTTTCCACATTCCATGCTGGAAATATGGTTCGTTGAAAGCTCCAACTTCTCTGCTAACTGCTCTTGAGATAAGCCCGATACTTCTCTGCGATGACGAATGCGCTTGCCAATCAGTTTCTTGTCGATGTCCATATCTATCACCACGAATAAAATACCATAGATGGCTGAGAACGAGAACAAAATACAATAGAATATATCTATGTAACCATTAGTTTGTAAAGATTTTATAGATATATCCAACTGCGGCATGGATTTCTTGCAGTTTTGCGCAAATAATCCGCAGTTCTGCAGGAGCTATTGCAATGTCAAAAACAATGTGCTATTTTGTCGGCAGGAGGAGGTGAACAATATGGAAACTAAAAAGAATTTGATTGCCAGAGTGGCAAAAAAGGTAGCGGAAAATGCACTGCGCAGAGATGCTAATAGCACTACCTGCGTGTGCATCTACCAGCCCAAGATCCCTGAAAAACTGAAGCAGTTCAAGAATGTTAAGTAATGGCAGGCTGGATAGCTAAGCGCATAACGCAAATACTTGTAGCTTCGGCGGTAGTTAAGGAGGATGATACCGAACTCTACATCTATGGATTTTTCATGTTGGTCAGCCGTATTTTATTTCTCTTTGTGACTGTGGTGACGGGCTTTCTGACAGGAATTTTGCCTGAGAGCATCCTGTTCTATGTAGTGTTCACGTTGCTTCGCACCTATGCTGGAGGAGTTCACGCAAAGACGGAGACAGCCTGTACAATATTCACCACCTTTGCGATAGTTGTCTCTGTCCTGTTAATCAGACTACTTGAGATATTTGCAGCCGGAACTGTTTCTTTCCTGATACTGGGGATCGGAAGCCTTTGCATTCTGGCGTTTAGTCCACTGGACACTGCGGAAAAGCCGCTGAAGGAACAGGATAAAAAACGGTATCGGTTGGCTACGCTTATCACGCTAATGCTGTGTATCACAACCACACTGGTAGCACGGCTATGGATGTTAGCCGGAGTGTTTTACTCGATTGTGTGTGGAATTAGTTTAGAGGGCCTGCTGCTTGCGCTTGGAATGCTTCAAAAATGCAGGAAGCCCTCCATCTACATTGGATGAATTTGCCCGATCAACAAATTCATTAGTGCCTTGAATCTTCGAAATTGTGCACAGTCGGGGATTCGCATATTGCTTACCGCAGGCCATCAGCGGTAAAAGGCAATGGTTGATGACAACACAGATTCGATATGGAGGTTTGCTATGAAATTTGTAAGACGACATTTGGTGTTGGCGTTGACAGTCATTATGCTCATGTCCGTAATGGTATTGGCTGTTTCCGCAAAAGGAAATACTACTGACGTCACGGAAACGCGTTATGTATTTGGAAGTTCTCAGACGCAAAGTACTTATCGCGATAAAAAGGATAACACTGCTGTATACTTAAAAATGCTTATCGACTTAACGCAGCAAGCCACAATATCTT
>ULXL01052172.1_pt1 | contig 16505 bp, 18 predicted proteins | sample 1961241 | NCBI WGS metagenome assembly ULXL01 (sample SAMEA4835837, study PRJEB28245) | human gut metagenome | biome: gut microbiome; material: fecal sample | place: Denmark | collected 2008
TGACGGTTGCCCTGGGCTTCATCATTGAGCGGGTGGCCTATAAGCCCCTGCGCTCGGCGCCCCGGATGAGCGTCATGATCTCCGCCATCGGCGTCAGCTACCTGCTGCAAAACACCGCCACCTTCGTCACCGGCGGCCAGCCCATGAACTACCCCACCATCCCCGCCCTCTCCAAGATGGTCACCATCGGCGGGGCCTCCACCACGCTGGTGACGGTGGTCACCCCCATTCTGGTGGTGGTGCTGGTGATCGCCCTGGTGCAGCTCATCAACCACACCAAGATCGGCATGGCCATGCGGGCCGTGGCCAAGGACTTTGAGACCAGCCAGCTGATGGGCATCAAGATCAACTCCGTCATCTCCATGACCTTCATCATCGGCTCCGCCCTGGCGGCCCTGGGCTCCATTTTGTACTTTACCAACTATCCCTATATCACCCCCACCGCCGGCGCCATGCCGGGGCTGAAGGCCTTCGTGGCGGCGGTATTCGGCGGCATCGGCTCCATTCCCGGGGCTGTCATCGGTGCATTCCTCATCGGCATCTGCGAAAATATCATCAAGGCCCTGCCCTTTGAAGGGGCCACCACCTTCGTGGACGCCTTCACCTTCGCCCTGCTCATCGTGATCCTGGTGGTCAAGCCCACCGGCCTCTTCGGTGAGAAGGCCACCGACAAAGTGTAAAGGGGGCGCAGGAAATGATTCGGAAAAAGACAGTCAACAAGGGCGCCCTGGCGGGCTTCATCGGCGCTGTGGCCGTGCTGGCCCTGGTGATCATCCTGGAAAATACCATGGGGCCCAACGGCCAGCTCTTCACCGTGCTGAAAAAGGGCGCGGTGTATACCCTGGTGGCCGTGTCCATGAACCTGCTCAACGGCTTTACGGGCCTCTTTTCCCTGGGCCAGGCGGGCTTTATGCTGCTGGGCGCTTACACCTATGCCATTTTGACGGTCCCCGTGGCCGCCAAGGATACGGTCTACTACCTCTACGGCGGCTCCGCCGTGAAGTTCTCCCTGCCGGACATCTTCTACGGCATCTTCGGCTCTGAGGGTGCCGGCGGCATGGTGGCCCTGACGCTGGGCGTGCTGCTGGCCATCATCCTGGGCGGATTGGTGGCGGCCATCTTCGCCTACCTGATCGGCCTCCCCGTCCTGCGGCTCAAGAGCGACTATCTGGCCATCGCCACGCTGGGCTTCGCGGAGATCATCCGGGCCATCTTCCAGTGGCAGGCCCTGGGCCCCGTCACCAACGGCGCAAACATGATCACCCAGATCCCCATTTTCTCCAGCTTCAACATCAAGCTGGCAAACGGCGGCACACTGTATCTCTCCACCGCCTTCCCCATCCTCATCATGATGATCTGCCTGGCGATTATCGTCATGCTCATCAACTCCTCCTACGGCCGGGCCTTCAAGGCCATCCGGGAGGATGAGATCGCCGCGGAGGCCATGGGCATCAACCTGGCCCACCACAAGATGCTCTCCTTCTGCATCAGCTCCTTCTTCGCCGGTGTGGGCGGCGCCCTCTTCGCCATGTACGCCAGCAACGCCCAGGCCATGGTGTATACCTCTACCATGACCTATGAGATTTTGCTGATCGTGGTCATCGGCGGCATCGGCTCCATTACCGGCAGCGTCCTGGCCACCTTCCTGTATGTGGCCTGCTCGGAGTGGTGGCTCCGGGGCCTGGATATGGGCTCCTTCCTGGGGATCCAGTCGGGCCTGTTCCGCAACGGCTTCCGCATGGTGGTCTTCTCCGTGGTCATCATGATCGTGGTGCTGTTCTTCCGCCGGGGCATCATGGGTGACAAGGAGCTCACCGATCTCTTCCGGCGCCGCAAAAAACCGCAAGCAAAGGAGGCGGCGAAATGAGTGAGAACGTCCTTCGCCTGGAACATGTGACCATGCAGTTCGGCGGTGTGGTGGCCGTCAACGATCTGAACCTGGAGGTCAACAAGGGGGAGATCGTGGCCCTCATCGGCCCCAACGGCGCCGGCAAGACCACGGCCTTCAACTGCATCACCGGCGTCTACCAGCCCACCAACGGCCGGGTTTCCTTCCTGGGGGAGACCATGGTGGAAAACCATCCCCAGGGCAAGATGCAAAAGCTCTATGCCGGGGAACAGAAGGGCATGTATACCCAGGCCATCGCCCCCACCCCGGATAAGATCACGGCCCTGGGCATCGCACGGACCTTCCAGAATATCCGTCTGTTCTCCAAGCTCTCCGTACTGGAAAACGTCCTCATTGCCAAGCACATGCGGGCCAAGCAGAATGTCTTCTCCGCCACCTTCCGCCTCAACCGCAAGGAAGAGGAGCGGATGCAGCAGGAGTCCATGGCGCTTCTGGAGGAGCAGAATCTCGCCCACCTGAAAGATGAGGTGGCGGGCTCCCTGCCCTACGGCCTCCAGCGCCGTCTGGAGATTGCCCGGGCCCTGGCCACGCAGCCAAAGCTCTTGCTGCTGGATGAGCCCGCCGCGGGCATGAACCCCCAGGAGACCCAGGAGCTGGCGGACTTCATCCGCAAGATCCGCAGCGAGTACGATCTGACGGTGCTCATCATCGAGCACCACATGGACCTGGTCATGCAGATCTCCGACCGCATCTACGTCCTGGACTTCGGCAGGCTCATCGCCCAGGGCACTCCGCAGGAGATCCAGAACAATCCTCGGGTCATCGAGGCGTATTTGGGGGTGGCAGACGATGCTGAAAATTGATGAACTGAAAGTCAGCTACGGCGGCATCGAGGCCGTCAAGGGCATCACCTTCGAGGTGCCCGAGCGGAAGATCGTCACCCTCATCGGCGCCAACGGCGCCGGCAAGTCCACCACCCTGCGGACCATCGCGGGATTGGTGCGGCCCGCCGCAGGACGCATCCACCTTCAGGGAGAGGACATCACCGGCCTCTCTCCCGACCGCATCGTGCCCAAGGGCATCACCCTGGTGCCGGAGGGACGGCGGGTGTTCCCGGATCTGACGGTGCTGGAGAACCTGCGCATCGGCGCCTACCTGCGCACCGACAAGGACAGTGTGGAAGAGGATATCCAGTGGGTCTACGAGCTCTTCCCCCGGCTCCAGGAGCGTTCCTGGCAGGCGGCGGGCACCCTTTCCGGCGGTGAACAGCAGATGCTGGCCGTGGGCCGGGCCCTGATGTCCCGCCCCAAGCTGATGATGCTGGATGAACCCTCCCTGGGCCTTGCCCCGCTGGTGGTGCAGGACATCTTCTCCATCATCCGGGAGATCAACCACCAGGGCGTCACCATCCTCCTCATTGAGCAGAACGCCAATATGGCATTGAAGATCGCGGATCTCGCCTACGTGTTGGAAACCGGCAAGATCACCATGTCCGGTACCGGTGCGGAGCTGCTGGCCAACGAAAAGGTCAAGGAAGCCTACCTGGGCAAGCACAAGAACTGAAAAAGCGCAAAAGAAAGATCCCGTTCCGAATGGCAGAGGAGCATAAAGAAGTATTGCAAAAATACTGACCTATGCCAAGTGAACGGGAAATAAGAAAACTCTATGTGAATGGATAAACCATTTGCATAGAGTTTTTCTTTTGCTTATTTCAAATTTTCAGCGTCCGCAGGATGCGCAGCCGTCACCGAAGGGGACGATCTTGGGGGCTTGGGGGTTATCCCTCAACAAGCGTTTTGGCGGGTAGAAAACTCACCAAAATCGCAAACATGTACATGTTTGCATTGCTTGCCGCTTTCATGTATATCAGGACACTACTGCTTTCCAACATAATCCCTCGGAGAGCAATGATAATATTCTCTGAAAGCCTTGTAAAAATTGCTGCTGTTGCTGTAACCGAGCATTGCGGCAATCTCCTCAACAGAAAGATTGGTTCCTTTCAGCAGGAATACGGCGCGCTCCATCCGCTGTTCCAAAAGAATCTCGGAAAAGGATTTTCCGATTTCACGGTGCAGCAGAGTGGAAATATAGTTTGGGTGGTAAGAAAAATGTTTCGATATATCTTTTAATGTCACAACATCAGAGTGTTCTCCCATATAACGGACGATTTTATCTGACAGCCTTTCAGCTTTCGGAACAGGGATCGACCGCTTATACTGCCTTGCTACCATCATCAGCAGCGTCAGTACCATAGGTTGAAGAATGGCCTGGGTATCCTCCTGCGGATTGGCATATTCAATCACCATCATTTCCAGAAGAGTGCGGATGCAGCAGGAGTCATCAAAGCGAAGGCGAATGAATTCCTCGGAATACTCGTTGGTTTGCGGATCGAGAAAAAAGTGGAACAGCTTCGTATCTGCGGACAGCACTGGCAGGAACACCCGGAAAAATGTCTCTTTTTGAATCAGGATGCCAATGATGATAATGTCCTTTTCACTGTGTGCCGAGAGCGCATAGCCAGCAAACGGCTGGCCAATATAGCATTCATTTTCGTGAATCGTGATGTGGTTGTCATATTTATAGCTCAGCGCACCATAATCGCCTGAATAGGCGAAGTTGAAAAAGAAAAAATCCTGGCGGTGGAACATCTCCTGAATATCCGGGCCTTTATGCACACAGATCATGATATTTTCTTCCGGTGGGCCGGGCCAGGCATAGGATTTTTCCATCGGACTTCCGGCAGGAACGTCAAGATATTTCCAGTTCCGTTTGGCAAACTGTTCTCCCAGTTTTTCAATTGCCGCATCTAAAGTGGGATTGCTCATCAAATACCCTCCTCGTGCAGCGTCCATCCAAAGTCATTGTGGTAAATCATCTGTCTCGTCATGCCGCCGTCAATGCAGATGTTTTCTCCCGTGATAAAACCGCCCTTATCTGAGCAGAGATACAATACCATGTTGGCGATGTCCAGAGGATTTCCCACCCGGCCGACAGGATGCTGTGCGGCATCTGCGCCTGTATACTCCGTGTAAGCGGTATCGATCCAACCTGGGGAGATAGAGTTGACTCGGACTTTTCCCCTGAGACTGACCGCCAGGGCATGGGTAAGCGCCGCAATGCCGCCTTTGGCAGCGGTATAGCTTTCTGTCTGCGGCTGGCTCATCCGGTCACGGGAGGGGGAAATATTCACAACAGCCGCATCGGGAGAAAAATGCGGCAGAAAGAGCTTTGTAAGGTAGAACGGCGCTGTCACGCCTACCCGCAGGGCGTAATTAAATTCTTCATAGGAACATTCGGAAATTCCTTTCATCAGGGGCAGGGCGTTGTTGATGAGATAGTCCACTTTTCCATACTCCGTGATTACCTTCTCCACAAAGCGGACGAGGGTTTCTTCTTCCGCCAAATCGCCGACAAAATAGCCGTTGGACCGCTTGTCGATCATGCAGACGGACGCTCCGTTTTTCAAAAATTCCTCGGCAATACATTTTCCAATGCCCTGTGCGCCGCCTGTAATGACAGCCACTTTATCCTGAAACATTTTATCAGCCTCCTTTTTTTCAGTATACCACGAGATATTAGAAAAAGCCATAGAAATCATTAAGTTTTGGCGCTGACATGCATTGTTTTCCGCTTTATACTGAAACGGTTGAGTTCAAAAGAAACAGGAGGATCATAATGTCAGCAAAAATTCAAAACAGCAGGAATGCTGTCTTTTACCGAAAACTTTTTTCCCTTGTACTGCCGATTGCTTTTCAGCAGTTTATGTTGGCGGCGGTCAGCGCATCCGATGCCTTGATGTTGGGAGTTATCAGCCAGGATGCGCTCTCCGCAGTTTCGTTGGCGGGACAGATCACGTTTGTATTTAACCTGTTCATGGGCGGTCTGACGATGGGGACAAGTATTCTGGCCGCACAGTATTATGGGAAAGGTGATAAAGAGTCGATTGAGAAAATTTTCGGCTATGTGACGAGAATCTCGTTTCTGATTTCCATTGTCTTTTTCTGCGCCTCGCTTTTTACGCCCTCCATGCTGATGCGGATATTTACCAGCGAATCGCGGCTTATTTCGGGCGGCGTCAACTATCTTCGCATTGTGTCTGCCTCTTACCTGTTCACGGGTATCTCACAGATCTATCTGTGTATCCTGAAAAACACAGATTATGCCATGAAAAGCATGGTCATCGGCTCCAGTGCGGTGGTGATCAATCTCTTTTTGAACGCGGCCTTGATATACGGGCTGTGGTTCTTCCCTGAAATGGGGATCGCGGGCGCCGCGCTGGCTACTTCCATTTCCAAACTGATTGAAATGGCCTGGGCCTATGCGGAATCCTTGCGAAAAGACCGTATTCGGCTCCATATCAAATACTGCATTTCTGCGGAACAATGGCTGGTACGGGATTACTGGAAATACACCTTGCCCATGTTGGGAGATTACTTGGTATGGGGTGTGGGATTTTCCATGTACTCCGTTATCATGGGGCATCTTGGCAGCGATGCAGTTGCCGCAAATTCCATTGCCAATATTGCCAAAAATCTGATTGTGAGTTTCTGTACAGGTCTTGGCAATGGCGGCGGGATCATTGTTGGAAACGAACTTGGAAATGGGAATTTAGAGCAGGCGAAACGGTATGGCGGCCTGTTGTGGAAATTGTCGATTGCCAGCGGAATTGTATCCGGGCTCCTTCTGGTTGCACTGTCGCCACTGATTTTGAATGTAACCGATCTCACTCCACAGGCTTCCGGGTATCTGCAATGGATGCTGATTCTTTGTGCCTGCTACATGGTAGCGAAGGCAATCAATACAACGACAATCGCAGGTATTTTCCCGGCTGGAGGGGATTCCAAATTTGGCCTGAAATGCGATACGATTACCATGTGGCTGTTTGCGGTTCCCGCTGGTTTCCTTGCGGCATTTATTTTCCATCTCCCTGTGGTCATCGTATTTCTGATCGTCAACTTGGACGAAGTAGTAAAGGTTCCTGCGGCGATCATCCATTACAAACAGTATGGTTGGCTGCGGAACATAACACGGGAGCAGGCAAGCTGAAATGAGAATTTACCACGATAGACATTAAGATATAGCGTCGAAATTGCCAGCGGAAGGCGCTATACTTAAAATGTAAGCTGAAGACACAAGTAAAATATAAGTATCGTATGGAGGTTTTCAAGATGAAAGACTTTGTTTTTAACATGCCAACCCGTGTGCTTTTCGGAGCCGGTCAGCTTAACGCTCTGCATGAACAGAAGCTCCCCGGAAAAAAGGCGCTGATCGTTACATCTAACGGTCAGTCTGTTAAAAAGTACGGGTATCTGGCTCGCACAGAGAAAGAACTGGAGCTGGCTGGCGTAGAATACGCCCTGTTTGACGAGATCCGCCCGAACCCCACCCGGGAAAACGTCATGGACGGCGCCAGGGCGGTGAAGGAAAACGGCTGCGATTTTGTGGTAGCATTAGGCGGCGGATCTGTGATGGACTGCGCGAAATGTATCGCTTTGATGGTCACCAATCCTGGCGACATCTGGGACTATTCCCTCAGCAGTCAGGGCGGGAAAAAGAACGCGGAATTTGACGCGATTCCGATCGTAGCGATCACGACTTCCGCAGGAACCGGCAGCGAAGTGGATATTGCCGCAGTTATCTCCAATGACGCTACAAAGGAAAAGACAGGCATTTTCTTCCCCTCCATGTTCCCGACCCTCTCCATCGTTGATCCCGATCTGATGATGAGCGTGCCGCCGAAATTTACGGCCTATCAGGGAATGGATGCTTTCTTCCATGCTTCGGAGAGCGTCATCAACAAGAACGAGCATGTTGTAGCAGAGATGTTTGCCCTGAAGGCGATTGAGCTGATCGCCAAATATCTGCCCATCGCCTATAAAGACGGAAACAACAAAGAGGCCCGTTACTATATGGCGATCGCAAACACGCTGGCGGGCTATTACATGAACTGCACTTCCGCCCATACGATGGAGCATGTCATGGGCAGCTATCACGAGGATCTGGTTCATGGCGCAGGACTGATTATGATTGCCCACGCCTATTATGATTTCTTTGCGGAGCGTCAGGCTGCTGAGGAGCCGATGATCAAGATGGCACGGGCGATGGGTGTGGAGAACCCCACTTCTGGCAAAGACTTTATCCACGCTCTGGACGCTCTGCTGGAATCCATCGACTGCGCCGACCTGAAGATGAGCGAGGCCGGGATTACCAGGGAAGAAATGAAACTGTATCCGAAGCGCATCCATGAGGTGTTGGGCGGAGATATTACCGCCGACCCGCTGCCTTTGTCCGATGAAGACTATTTGGAAATCTATGAAAAGTCTTTTCGGTAAGAAGGGAGTATGGGCATGGAAGAAAAACTAAAACTGGCCGGTCAGGCGTATGGAAACGGCTGCACCTGTTCCCAGGCTGTATTCTGCGCCTTTGCCGGTGAGATGGGGCTGGACGAAACGACTGCCTATAAAATGATGGAAGGTTTCGGCGGCGGGTTTGGAGCCATGCAGGAGGTGTGCGGCGCGTTCTGCGCCGCAGCCGCCGTCATCAGCTACTACACCAGCAGCGGCAGCATGGATGGAAAAAGCAAGGGAAAGACCTACAAAGCCATTCGCCGGGCTGCCGAAATCTATGAACAGGAATACGGCTCCATCCGCTGTCGGGAGATCCTTCACGGAAACGCGCCGAAAGCATTCCAATGTGGGATGAAGGTAAAGGACGCCGTACTGGTAGTGCATAAGGTGTTGGCGGAGGAACAGGCATTATCCGGTGAAGAAAACAAGGAGGCAGGATGAAAAAACTATTTTTATTTTTCCTTGCGTGTGTGCTAATCGGTACGCTTTCCGCTTGTTCCAATGCCGAAAATTCACAGCAAGCACCTGTGTCTAAACAAACGTCATCCGATAAGAGTACCGCAGCAAATACGCAGGCAGACGTTAATGCTCTTGGCGCGATGTCGCCTGAGGATGCTTTGGAATATATGAAAAATACGCCTGATCTTGTGATTGTAGATGTTGCGACTACCAGCCGCTATGAAGAAAACCATTTTGAGGGAGCCATTCATATTCCCATTGAGGAATTAGACAGCGAAGCGGAGGACGCTCTTTATATGGAGATTCCTGCCGGGCATCCGGTCTTGCTTCATTGCCGGCTTGGCATGGTTGTCCCCGGCGCATATGAACGCATCTTGGAGCTTCGCAGCGATATACCGGAAATCGCTTATATTGATGGAGCGCCGTTGTTTCAAGAATATAATGAATGGATGGCAGAACAGGAGGACAGTGATATGCAGTCTACAAGATTACTCGGCGGGCAAACGCCGGAGGACGCTTTGGAATATATGAAAAACACACCAAATTTAGTGATCGTTGAGGTAAACGTACCGGAGTGGAAACTACGCAATGGGCTTACAGGAGCCATGTATATCCCCTACACAGAAATGGCGGAGCGTTATGATGAAATCCCGGAGGGCTGCCCGGTACTTCTTCACTGCGGCGGTGGGATTGTATCGGTAGACGCTTATGAGATTTTGCAGGAGAAGCGTCCCGACATTCCGGAGCTTTCCTATATTGCGGGCGCACCGCCGGTCAAGGCATATAACGAATGGCTTGCCGCTCAAAAAGGTGAATGATTTTAGGCACATACCGGCCCTGGGCGTTTTCATACGCCGAGGGCCTGTGTGGCAGTGGGATGTTTTTTATCACGAAAACGGAAGGAGGAAAGAAGGATGCAGGCAAAGGATGATTTAAAAATCTATTCCTCATCGGATTTATCGCGGCTCGTACAGGAATATGGATTTCTCCCGCTGCTCAAAAACCAGATTCCGGGATTTTCCGTGGAAGAGCATACACCGCCGGAACTGTGGTTTGTGGATGGTGTTGAAGGCCCCTGGGAATGGAAGGGCCCTGTGATCCGGGAAACCGGCTGCGCCTACGGGAAATTTTTTCATGGGAAAGCCGGTTTTATCAGTATGGAATGGTTCCCGGATTTTGCAAATTACCGCAGGGACGGCTATGACTTTGATGCCAGGTATGATGACGGACTTGCCAAACATCAGGACAAACTGGTTTATGATGTCCTGGCGGAGCATCCTTCGCTGTTGTCCAGGGAGTGGAGAAAACTCGTGGGAATGAAAAAGCGCGGAGAATTTGATTCCATTGTTACCCGGCTGCAAATGCTTGGATATGTAACCACGATTGACTTTGAGTATGCCAAAGACCGATATGGAAAAGCCTATGGCTGGGGGCTGGCGCGATACGCAACACCGGAAGGGCATTTTGGAAATGAATTTACGGGGCGGGTTTATAACCGGGAGCCGCAGGAATCGAAAAAGAGAATTTGGGAACACCTGCGTATACTCTTGCCCTTGGCGGCCGAAAGCCGAATTGAAAAATTGATTGGATAGTGGGAGGAAATAAATCTATGACCGAACTTGAAAAACTGGATGCCGGGCTGGAATATGACTTCTGGGATGAAGGCGTAAATTCCAGAAAACTGCACGCCATCGAGGGCTGTGCGAAGCTGAATGCGATTCCTGTTACAGAGGATACAGCCCGTGAAGCCGCCGTGCGGGAGCTGTTTGGCTCTGTTGGAAGCAATCCGACCGTTCTTCCGGTGTTTAGCTGTGACAACGGAAAGAACATCCATGTTGGTGAAAACTTTCTTGCTAACTACAATGTGACGATCCTGGACATTGCTCAGGTAACCATCGGCGACTATGTGATGATTGGGCCGAACACGCTGATTACCACAGTAAACCATCCCTTGTCTCCCCGAAAAAGGCGTGAGCATATCGGGCAGGCAAAACCCGTTTCCATTGGCAGGGATGTGTGGATTGGAGGGAACTGCACGATTTTGCCGGGCGTGACGATTGGAAACAACGTAGTAATTGCTGCCGGAGCCGTGGTGACGAAAGATGTCCCGGACAACTGCGTTGTTGGAGGTGTACCGGCGAAAATGATCCGGGAAATTAACGATGATACGGAGGAAAATGAAAATGAGTTTTAAGGATATGCCGAAACTGGGTTTTGGCCTTATGCGGCTCCCTGAAAAAGACGGAGCCATTGATATGGAAGCTGTTCAGAAAATGGTAGATGCCTACATGGAAAGTGGGTTCAACTATTTTGACACCGCTTATGTGTATCACGGCGGAAACTCTGAGAGGGCGGTCAAAGAGGCTCTTGTGGCGCGTTATCCCAGAGAGGATTTTTACCTGGCCACCAAGCTTCCTGCCTGGGCTATGAAGGGCCCGGAGGACAGAGACAGAATTTTCGAGGAGCAGCTGGAACGGTGCGGTGTGGAGTATTTTGACTTTTATCTGCTGCACAGTCTGGAGGACGGGAACAACTACGATACCTACGAAAAATATGACTGTTTCCAGTGGGCGATGGAGAAAAAAGAAAAGGGACAGATCCGGCATTTCGGCTTTTCCTATCATGGTTCACCGGAGCTGCTGGAGCAGGTACTGGACAAGCACCCGGAGGTGGAATTTGTCCAGATCCAGCTGAATTACGCGGACTGGAACAATCAGGTGGTGCAGTCCGGGAAATTATATGAAATCCTGCACAGGCGCTGTATCCCTATGATCATCATGGAACCCGTAAAAGGCGGAACGCTTGCAAATCTCCAGCCGGAGCTGGATGCCATGTTGAAAGAGGTGCGACCAAACGCATCGGCAGCATCCTGGGCGCTGCGCTTTGTCGGTTCCCTGGACGGCGTTATGACGATATTAAGCGGGATGTCTACCCAGGATCAGATGGCAGATAACCTGAATACATTCCGAAATTTTGAACCGCTGACAGAACAGGAACAAGAGGTAATCAAAGCCGTCGTGAAAAAGATGCAGGATATGCCCCTAATCCAGTGTACATCCTGCCGCTACTGCTGTGATGGATGCCCCATGTCGATTCGCATTCCCGACATTTTCCGGGCACTCAATACCGCAAGGCTGTATAAAAAAGATAATCGCCCGAAAATGTTCTATAACAACCTGATTGGGGCAGGCTCCGGGAAAGCCAGCGATTGCATCGGCTGTAGGCAATGTGAGAGTGTATGTCCGCAGCATCTGCCTATCATCGAATTATTAAAAGAAGCCGCAGATACACTGGAATAAAAGAAGGTAGGAGGTTAAACACATGAAATCATTAAATGACACATTCCACTTGAACAATGGATACGAAATTCCCTGCGTAGGACTTGGCACATGGCAGACGCCGGACGGTGAGACCGCAGTGATGGCTGTCAGCGAAGCAATCCGAGCCGGGTACCGGCATATTGATACGGCGGCATGCTACGGAAATGAAGGTGGCGTAGGCCAAGGAATTAAAAAATCCGAAATCGAACGGGAGAAATTGTTTGTCACAAGCAAGGTCTGGAACACGGAGCGCGGTTATGAGAAAACCATTGCCGCTTTTGAAAAGACACTGGCCGATCTTGGACTTGACTATCTGGATCTGTACCTGATCCATTGGCCCGCTTCGTCCTCTCAGTATGATAATTGGGAGGAAATCAATCTGGAAACCTGGAAAGCGATGACGGAACTTTATAGGGCTGGCAGAATTAAATCCATCGGTGTCTCCAACTTCATGCCCCATCATTTGGAGGCGCTGATGAAGACAGAAGTGCCGCCAATGGTCAACCAAATTGAATACCATCCGGGTCTTACCCAGGCGGAAACTGTGGATTACTGCAAGAAGCATGGCATTTTAGTTGAAGCATGGAGTCCGCTTGGAACGGGACGGATGCTGAATAATGAAATGCTGAAATCCATTGCGGGGAAATATGGGAAGTCGGTCGCCCAGCTCTGCATCCGTTGGTGTTTGCAAAATGGTGTTTTGCCTCTGCCGAAGTCGGTAACGCCTGCTCGTATTGTTGAAAATGCAGATGTATTTGACTTTGATATTACGGCAGAAGATATGAGCGCTATCAATGCTATGCCATATTTTGGCGGTTCGGGGCTTGATCCTGACCAAGTGAATTTCTAATCAAAGAATATGAAATTACAAAGTTGATTCTTTAAAGAACGGAAAGATGCTTTAGGAAACTAAGGAGGTGGTGACGACATGGGAAATTAGTCGTACTGGACTTGGGAGAATCCGGCAGGCAGATTGGTGAAAAGCTGTTTGTCTTGCTTACCTCCACTCAAAAGAAGGAACTGGCTCAGTTTATCCATGACTATGAGACTGGCGATATTCCGATTGATGTCCCATACACCACGTTCCTTCGAGGTCAATATTTTATCCCACAGCAGGCAGATCAGTCGCTGACGGAAATCCGGAAAGGTGATTTGTATTTCTGCCTGGAGCGGCGTTTAGTGACAGTGCGGAGCCAGATAATCCCGTTGACGGTCAAGGAATTTGAAATCTTCTCTCTGCTTATCCAACACCCCGGGCGTGTGTACTCCTATGAAGTGATTCTGGACTTGGTTTGGCAGGAGGATTACACCTACTATTCCCGCAAGGCCGTCAACAACCATATCAGTAACCTGCGGCGGAAAATAAAGGTAGCGCCGGATGTGCCGGACTATGTGAAAAGCGTCTATGGCGTCGGCTATAAATTTGAAATCTGAGAAATACCATCATGGCTTGAAACGGCCATGGTGGTATTTTTTTGTTAGGGCAAGGCCCTGTTTTCATTGTGGAGTTTTTCGTGTTCCGAAAAACGGAACTTTGAAAACAAATAAACCACCTGCTATGCAGGTGAGTCAGCATTGCTTTAGCTTACAGTAAAAAAACCTCCAGTGATACAATAATGTTGGTTTGCCAGCCACATTAAAGTACAGAGGAGGTGTCCATATGGACGTTAACAGTCTATCACATACAAAGTGGAATTGTAAGTATCATCTGGTTTTTGCACCTAAATTCAGAAGAAAAATGATATATGGAAAATTGAAAGCAGACATTGCCAAAATTCTTAGTATGCTGTGTAAAAGAAAAGGTGTAAAAATTGTAGAAGCGGAAATGTGTCCGGATCATGTACATATGTTAGTGGAAATTCCACCGAGCATAAGTGTGTCAAGTTTCGTAGGGTATCTAAAAGGAAAAAGTACACTTATGATATTCGAAAGACATGCAAATTTAAGATATAAATTTGGAAACAGACATTTCTGGTGTAGAGGGTACTATGTGGATACAGTGGGCAAGAATGCAAAAAAGATACAAGAGTATATCCAAAATCAATTAAAAGAAGATTTGGAATACGATCAAATGACACTAAAGGAGTATATTGACCCGTTTACGGGTGAGCCAGTAAAAAGTAACAGATAAAAAAGAGTCCGCAAGGACTCGGTAAGTGAATGACGTTGCGGCTGGCGGACCAATTCGATGAGTCTTTAGACTCCAGTGCCGGTAATCAGCCCTTATAGGGCGTGAGCAAACCACCGGCTAAGCCGGTGGTTCTGATTGCGAAAACACCTATAAAAATACCCTTCAAAATGTCACGACTAATAGAGAGGTATTTTTAAATTTTTCTGCTGAACCCCCGTAAAACTCGCTCAAAAATGAAAAGATATATGAGAGGGTATTTTTGACCGTCCGAAAGGAGGTGATGGAAATCAAAGAGAAAATCCCCATCATGACCTATTCCCAGTATCGCCGGGCAAGAAAACTGGTCCATCAGTGCTGCAACTATGAGAGCGGGAACTGCCTTGCCCTTAACGATGGAGAAGAATGTGTTTGTGTGCAAAGCATTTCCTACTCCCTGCTGTGCAACTGGTTCCGTGCCGCTGTCCTGCCTTTGGATGAACCTTTGGCGACTGTTTTGCTTTATCGGAAGGAACATAAACGGTGCGCTGTCTGCGGCCAACCCTTTCTTCCCGGTTCCAACCGGGCAAAATACTGCAAGTCCTGTGCCGCTATCGTTCACCGCAGGCAGAAAACCGCCAGCGACCGGAAAAGGCGGGCTGCCTGCGGACAATTAGAGACGAAAAAGCCTTGATTCTGCGGGCTTTGTCAGCGCCGATCAATAGAGCAGAGGGATAAATCCCTTATACCCGCCCAAAACCAGCTTCTAATTGTCCGTATTGGGATTTTCCGTATTCGGGATTTCAGAACATGGCAAAGCTGACGCTCTGGAGCGTCCATATCCTGTTTTTCAGTCCGTGGCTTTCCTGCCTCTCTGACAGCCCGGATTTAGACGGTAGTTAATAAGAAAGAGTTAAATACAAAACAGTCAATATCAATCTATCCATCATAGCGATGGATGGATAGGAAGGAGAATTTATGATTCCATACAAAACAGATACCGATATTTTATCCTATATCATTTTCCCACGGTTCCTTATTCCCCTGGAATTATCCAACGACGCCAAGATGCTGTATGCCCTGCTTTTGGATCGGGCGGGGATTTCCAGGAAGAAAGGCTACATAGAATCGGATGGGACGATCCGCCTATACTTCACTGTGGAGGACGCCAAAGCGAAACTTCGCCGAAGCAGGCAGGTGGCAACACGGGCGTTTCACGAACTGGAATCCTGCGGCCTGATCTTCCGCCGGAAGCAGGGCCTTGGCAGACCGGCTGTGATTACCCTGAATCTGCCGACTGGCGAAAGGAGGGGCGCCAATGATTGATGAACAAAAGCTGTATGAGCTGCTGAAAGACTTTGACCCCGCAGTAGGGGAACGGATGGAAAAACACTTCAAGGACGGGGCGTTTTACTTTGACCTTGGCGGCAGCAGCTATCCCTTCTTTGAAGGGAATACCGTCTACACGGTCATTCCCCACTTTGCGGAAAAAGGCTCGGAAGGAATCGTGAAGAAACTGAAGCGGCTGATGGAAAAGGATTTGAAAGAGAAAGAACCGGAAAGATAGCTGCAAAAAGCCAACCGGAGCGTTATAATAAGGGCAACCGTTTACTTGGCTGCCTGAACAGAAAGGAGAAGTAAATGAACCAGCAGCCAGACAAGATCACCGCTTTATACTGCCGCTTGAGCCAGGACGATGTCCTGGACGGGGAAAGCAATTCCATTACCAACCAGAAAACCCTGCTAAGCAAATATGCCGCCGACCATGGATTCCGGAACACCCGGTTCTTTGTGGACGATGGCTTCTCAGGGACCAGCTTTCAAAGGCCAGGGTTCCAGGAGATGATGCGATATGTGGAGGATTACAGCGTATCCGCCGTGATCGTCAAAGATCTGTCCCGGCTGGGCAGGGAGTATTCCTACATGGGGCGGTTGCAGGATTTCATCTTTCCCGCCTATGACGTCCGCTTTATTGCCATCAATGACGATGTGGACAGCGCCAAAGGGGAAAATGATTTTGCGGTGTTCAAAAATGTATTCAACGACTACTACGCCAAGGATACCAGCAAGAAAATCCGGGCAGTGGTAAAGATGCGAGGTGAAGCCGGGGAACATCTCGCCAGCAATCCGCCCTATGGGTACATAAAAGATCCGCAAGACAAAAAGAAATGGATCGTGGACGAAGAAGCGGCAAAGGTAGTACAGCGCATCTTCAACCTCTGCATTGCGGGGAAAGGCCCCATGCAGATCGCCAAAATCCTCACAGCCGACAGGGTGTTGACCGTTACTGCCTATCACGCAAGGCAAAAAGGCTGGGCCATGCCGGATAACCTATACCGCTGGAATACCAACGCCGTGCTTAGAATTTTGGAGCGGCGGGAGTACACGGGCTGTACCGTGAACTTCAAGACCTATACCAAGTC
>ULXL01003164.1_pt1 | contig 16350 bp, 19 predicted proteins | sample 1961241 | NCBI WGS metagenome assembly ULXL01 (sample SAMEA4835837, study PRJEB28245) | human gut metagenome | biome: gut microbiome; material: fecal sample | place: Denmark | collected 2008
ATCCCTACAAATCCGAATTTATTTTTGTGTTATTACAACACTTACAACTGCAATAATCACTGCGAGTAATGACAGCATTGATGAAAACAATGTAGTTAAATACTTATTATCATCAATGTGTTCTACTTCAAATCTTGCAATGCGAATGATTCTTGCAATTAACACTCCCATAATCAAGAAAAATATAGCAATGCAAATCAAAACCGATGTTTTTTCTAAAAAAGCTACAACGATAAACCCAACAATCAAAAAATACAGGAAAAATTCAAAAATATAATAGATTCCTGTGAGAAGCATTTTCATTATTGTAATATTCGCTGAAAGTGTTTTTGCCTCATCCTTTTTCATAAATAGTATTTTGAAAAAAGCTTTTAGATTGTTATCTCCTAATGTTTGCTGCCATTCTTTTTTCTTTGCCTCTTGTTGCTCTGTTTCTCGTTTGTACAATTCATCTTGAGCATCAATCACGGCTTGCTTTATTGTTTCTTTATCTGCTTTTTCTTGTGCCTTAACAATTGCATCTGCAAGTTTATCATAGTCAATTTCGAATTTTTGCTTTCTTCGTTTGAACATTAATTAACTTCTCCAATTCATTCACTATGCTTTTTTAATCGTTTTATTTCTTTATCAAAATCAGATTCAATTTTTTGTCCCTTGTTAAAAATTTCGTATTCGGCATGAGCTTTTTCCATAGCCTGTTTGTGCGAAATTGAGCCTTTGTCCGGAAGTATATCATACTTTCTGAATGATAAAAATTCATTTATACTTTCGGCAAACTGCTCCATTGTGAAGGTGTTTTCGCGTTCAATTAAATCTTCAATATAATCAAAATAACCCGTAACCGTTCTTTCAAGTTGACGAATCTGCTTTTCATCAAGATAATTTTTTGCAACCTCTACATCTGATTTTAATATCCTACCATTAGGTGCATTTTTCCAAGTAGTAAGTCCCATATTATCCTTGGTGTGGTCGGAAAGGGAATATACTATTTCCGCAGCAGTTTTTCCTGTTATTGCAAAATGGAACTTGTTTTGAACCATTGCATAAAAATCTTGAGTGGTTTTTGATGTTTTATCATAATCAATACTGCACTCGGCATAAATATCCGTAATTTGTTGCCAAATTCTTCGTTCGCTTGCACGAATAGAACGAACTCTTTCCAAGAGTTCTCTAAAATAGTCTTTTCCAAACGGTCTGCCGTTTTTAAGCATATCATCATTGAGAACAAAACCTTTTTGAATATATTCTTTCAATGTTGCAGTTGCCCATTGACGAAATCGTGTAGCCTTTTTTGAATTAACTCTATAACCAACCGAAATTATTGCATCAAGATTATAGCACTGAGTGTTATAATTTTTTCCGTCAGAGGCAGTTACCGAGAATTTCTCGGTAACTGAATTCTTGTCTAATTCTTCTTCGTTGAATATGTTTTTTAAATGAAGTGAAATATTGTCCGTTGTGCAGCCAAACAATTCAGACATCGATTTTTGAGTAAGCCAAAAATTATCATCCTTAAAAATAACCTGAACAAATTCTTTTTCATTTTCATTGCTGTAAAACAGAATGTTACCCTGTGATGCTAATTCATTAGCCATTTAATAAAGCCTCCAATTCATCCATCTCGGTTTTGATTTGGTTTTCAAGCTCTTTTAGCTCTGCCATTATCTCACTTGTCGGCGGATATTCAACAGGTACATATTCTACCTTCTTATACTTATTGATTGACAGGTCATAATCGTTATCAACAATCTCCTGCTTTGGAACAAAGAAGGACTGTTCGGTTCGTTCTCTGTCTTTCTCTGCATCAAGATTTTTAAATCTTGCAATAATGTCGGGAATATCGTTTTCTTCAATCTTACTGCGCTTGTCATCAAGAGAAAATCCGTCTGCTTTCATATCGTAAAACCAAACATTATCTGTTCCACCATGTCCGGTTTTAGTAAAAATCATAACAGCGGTTGAAACGCCTGCATAGGGCTTGAAAACACCTGACGGCATCGAAATAATTGCATCAAGCTTATTCTCTTCAATAATTGCTTTGCGTATAGCTTTATGTGCTGTTGAAGAACCGAAGAGAACACCGTCCGGTACTATACAAGCACATCTGCCTCCTACCTTGAGCATACGGAGAAACAGTGCTAAAAACAGTAATTCTGTTTTCTTGGTCTTACAGGTTTTCAGCAAATCGGCAGACACGGTATCATAATCAAGACTGCCCTTGAAAGGCGGATTTGCAAGAATAAGCGAATATTTTGCCTTGTCCGGATTTTGGTCGGAAAGACTGTCCCTATACTCAATAAAAGGACTGTCAACACCGTGGGTCATCATATTCATAGCACCTATACGAAGCATTGTTCTGTCCATATCATAGCCGTAAAACATATGATTCATATAGTGGTCTTTTTTTACTTTATCAAAGAATATTTCTTCTTTAAGGTTTTCTTTTAGATAATCGCCTGCCGCAACAAGAAATCCGCTTGTTCCGCAAGCAGGGTCGCATATAACATCGTCAGCCTTGGGAGCCATAAGCTCAACCATCATTTTGATGATGTGGCGAGGAGTACGGAACTGACCGTTGCGTCCTGACTGTGCAATTTTTGAAAGCAAATATTCATAAACATCTCCACGAACATCCGATGCCTGCATTGAATTCATCATATCATATACTTCGTCAAGTCCGGTCACGACTTTATCAAGAAGAAGCGGAGTCGGAAGCTTAAATATAGCATCATCCATATACTTTGAATATGCACTGTTCTTGTCGCTATGTAAAGTTTTTATGAAAGGGAACACCCATTCCTGAACAATTGAGTACATTCTTCCGGCAGGAAAATCACGAAATACAGACCATTTCAACTGATTTCCGTCAATCTTTCTTTCGCCAACTTGAACCTCACCGCTGAAAATGCTTTCGTACGGTAATCCAAGCATAGCACTTTCCTTTGCTTTAAGATTATCGGAATCATCAAGATCACGAATAAACATTAAATATGTTATTTGCTCAATAACCTCAAGAGGATTAACAAGTCCGCCTGCTGCAAAAGCGTTCCAAATACTATCAATTTTGTTTTTAAGTTCTCCTGTAATCATTATATTTCTCCTTATTCCAAGTATAAGATGTATATCGTCCTCCGCCGATTTTAATAACATTGCCGTTTTTTACTAAATCATTCAATGCTCGTTGCACGGTTACCTGACTGATATCAGGGCATCGTTCCATAATTTCGGACTTTGTTATTTTACCAAGAGTGTTTTTTATTATTTGGCTTACTCTGTCGGGCTTTGACATATCTTGCTTTTCAAGCAGTTCCGTTTTTGTAGAAAACTCTCTGTATGCTGACAAAATTATACCAAGCATATATTCTACAAACGGTGCATAATTATTTTTATTTTCGTGCCATTTTGCAGAACTGCTTTGCAGTGCCTCATAATAAGTCTCTTTTGAAATTTCAATCAATTTTTCAATACTAATATATTTGCCTACATTGTATCCTTCACGGTAAAGCATAAGCAAGGTCAACAATCGGCTCATCCTACCGTTACCGTCATTAAAAGGATGAATACAAAGGAAATCAATAATAAACATCGGAATTAGCAAAAGAGAATCGATTTCATTTGAGAATAAAGCATCGTCAAAAGCCTTGTAAAGTTTTTCAACATCCTGCGGTGTTTCCCAAGCAGGTACAGGACTAAACCGAATAATTTTATTCCCTTCGTTATCCTGCTCTGCAATCACATTATCCGAGTTTTTGTAGACTCCGCCGATTGACTTACCGCTAAATTTGTACAAATCGCGATGAAGCTGCAAAATTATAGAGGGCTTAATCGGTATGAATTCATAGCTTTCGTTAATAGTTGAAAGCACATCACGATAGCCGGCAATTTCCTGCTCATTACGATTTTGCGGCATAGTTTTATTTGATACGATTTTTTTCAATCTGTCGTTAGAAGTACAGATACCTTCAATTCTGTTGGATGCTTCTATGCTCTGTATTTTTGCCACTTCAACTAACTGAGTCAAGGTGTCGCTTTTTGTTTCAATATAAAGATTTTGCTCGCCTTTAAGCTCGTGAATTTGCGAAAGCATTGAAACTATTTCCGGAGTCAGAAGTTCCTTCCATTTTACATTGTAGTTATAGTCCCTCACGGAGTATTCTCCTTGTTTATCATTATATTTATACAGTTTGATTATATCGTTGATGCGCTGAAAAGTCAAGGTTCAATTTAATCATTTTCAATTAAATGATTAAATTAAAATTCGTTTTTATAGAATTATTTTTTCGATTTAATTAGTTTTCAAACTTGACGAACTATCATTGTGATGATATATCGAGGGCGATTTGCCTGAGATTAAGTTGACTTGGTTAAAGGAGCATCCGCAGTCATACGATTTAGGCGGATGCGAATTCTATTTGGCTTTTAGAGCCGACAACTTTGACGAGGCACACAAAAAGCACGAGGAAATAGGATGCATTTGCTTTGAAAATCACGAAATGGGAATTCATTTCATCGAAGCCCCGACGGATATTGACTTGAAATTTTATCATGAATTCCATAACAACAAAACCGAGAGTTAATCAATTACTCTCGGTTATTTAATCGTTCAGCATCATATCAACATCAAGTTTACGGTGTAGTTGATTTTGTAATGCCTGTCCGGTTCGGGGACTTGTTTGAGCTTATGGGCAGTTGTTTTGCCGAATGCTACGAAGCAGTAGGTTTTGTAGGTGCAAAGGGTCAATTGTGTGTGCTCGACAGGAACGGAGGAATTGGGGCATCTTGAAATGGTGGGCACGATAGTGCATCAGTTAACCAAAAACCTTACCGAAAAGGAGATTGAGGAAAATCCGGGCTTTGCGGCATACTTTATTGACCACACAACAGGTGTTTATCCCACCTCGGCAAGCGGTGCGCCGTGGAACGCAGCATCTATTCAGTCAACCGGAGACCCGATTGCAGACCTTAACGAAAACCTTGCCGCAGAGCAGAAAGCGAGAGTAACATATGATAATATTCTGCGCCTTGTTGACGATCCCGATGTTATCGAGCCGATAAAGTTCCTCCGCCAACGAGAGATAGTTCACTATCAACGCTTCGGAGAAGGTTTAAGACTTTTAACGGATAAGCTCAACAGTAAAAACTACTATGCTTACAATCCCGGATTTGACCGAAAAGAATTCAACCGAAAGAAAAACAACTGACAAAAAAAGCGGGGCATAAGCCTCGCTTTTTTTACAAATATATTCTTAAATCATAAAACAACCCGTTAATTGCGCTCTGCCGCCGTGCAGACGCATTTTCAAACAAAATTTGCCGTATTCAAACCAATAGATTCCCGCAATGCCCGTTATCTGCTCTGCGGCTATCTCATATCAGAATTAAATTGACGGTGTATCAATTATTATCTTTTTGACAAAGTAAATTGTGATGATATATTGAGGGCGATTTGTTCAATCGGTATGTTAAGCTCGGCATGAAATCGCAAAAACAGCAGCGGCGTAAAATATGCAACAATTGCCTGCGTAATAAATCCGATATAACATGTAATCAGTGTCTTTTTGCGGCTTTTTATTTCCATACAATCTGAAGCTCCTCTCAATGGCGAAATTGTTTGAACACCCCCATGCCATCAAGTCATACTTTTTTATGGGAAAATGATCTTTGCAAAATCAAATATATCTAAACACGAAAAGAGACCGCCTACACAATGTAAGCGGTCTTTGCTATTTAGAGTAAGTTCGACAAGCAGAAAGCTTCGCATTCCAAACAATATCTGACTATCTTTTCTTATAAACAATCAATTCCGGATTTACGCAATTTTCTTCATAGGTGCTTATCAGAATAAAATCCATATTCGCTGCAATACCAAAGCACCTGTTTTCACCAAATTCACATTCTAATTGATTGCCTAAATATGTCGCCTCATCATCCAAGAACTTCACACATTTCCCATTAGGAAGTCTATACTCAATATTAATATACCCTCCCACAAGTGCATTAAGCTTTTCAACCTTTGGCATTCCTTCTATGTGGAGAGCATTTATTTCATCCATAAGCTGCTTTTTGAATTCCTCAAACTTTTCTGCTCCGTCCAAATATGTATATTGTTTCCAATAATTCAGCTTCGGAAGCATATCCTTCATATATGAACGCACTTGTTCATGCGTGAAATGCTCATTTGCCATATTGTTTACACAAACATCAATCAAATCATCCATGTTATGATACATATATTCTCCATCTGCATAACACCACTTGCAGTATTCCTCATTAAAGAAACCATCCGTCTCTTTACTGATATTAGAATCTTCCAATGGCATACCGCAACACTGACAAATCAACTGTCGGGGAGAGCCGAGGAGTGTATTTATAGAAACATCAAACAGTTTTGATAACAGCTTTAATGTTTCCGTGTTTGGTGTCGTTTCTCCGTTTTCCCAGCGGGATACGGCTTGACGAGTAACATATACTTTTTCTGCAAGTTCATCCTGAGACAGACCTGCTTTATTTCTTAATTCTAAGATAATATCCTTCGTTTCCATAAATTTTTCCACCTCCATAAACATTGTATTCTCAATATATCAAATTGTAAAGCAACCCGTTGTTGCTATGAATTTGAAGTTATCAAAATCGCTTCTGTTTGTGCAATATCCTTTTCAATCAACAGGCGCATACTGACTTTATATTTTGATAAATCAGCATTTCTTAATACAAGTGCAGTCTGATACATACTATTATACGCCAAGATTATGAATATTTCCACCGCCGTCTTTTTCTATTTTTCCATAATATAATTTTCTGCACCTGAAAGATAGGCTGCATAGTCAACCCTGATGAGATTGTAATTATTAGGCACCTCAGGATGATGAAAGGCAATATGCCCGATATAGCCCACATAGTTTATGGTGAAATCCTTGTTTAAGGCATAAATATCATCCCGTTTTCTCTTTGTGGGCTTCTTGCCGTCGCCAAAGCGAAAGCCCTCTGATTCGGCATTTTGCAAAAATATTTTTGCAAAATTTTTGCTTGACAGATACACATACACTCTGCCGTCAAGATTTAATAATTCTGCGATTGTTCTCATAGTAACACTCCCTAAATAAAATATTAATTCCAAAAGAGTGCAAAAGAAAACTCCCATCGCTATGATGGGAGCAAAGAAAGGAGTGTTAAAAACACAAACACAACACCCATCATACAAGCATTAGCACCTTACAAACGCAGGTTGCTGTGTGGTCAACGGGCTTGTCCCTCGCACACTCTTTATGGTAATTGCATTATATCATTAAGTTTTTATATCGTCAACATGGACACAAACAAAGAGATATTTTTTGGACTTTATAATTACTGCTTGTCTTACATTGATAATATTTCTGCTCTTTTCTTCTTTGTAAGCTTGTTGAGAATTTCGTTGTAGGATTTATCCAATAATTCCTTAACAACAGGACAACCGTCTGCATCAATTAGAATTTTCATAGCACATTACAAATCCAAATTCTTCAAATATTTTGCAGTTGCTTTCTTGCCGGCATTAAAGCCCTTTAAGAGAAATCCGTGGTCTCCGTGAACCTCAATCAATTCGCAATTCTCATATCTCTCATTCGCTTTTCTTGAATATTCAATCTTAACGAGCTTGTCCTCAATTCCGTGAATAATCAAAACAGGCTTTTTGAAGGTGCAAATCTGCTCATAAGGGTCAAGTGCTTTTGCATCCTCAACATACTTTTTGCCGAGCTTGACAAAAACACCGTAAAAGCTGTCAGGCACATTGTTTGGATCGATCTTTGTTCCGATTACACATCCGCGTCTTGAATCATCGGGAATACAAAGGGCGGGATAATACATAATCAGCCTCTCAATTTCATCCTCTTTTTCGGCCGCTACTAACGAGCATACAAGTCCACCCTGACTGCAACCGCAAAGGGTTATATGATTGTTATCAACACAATCAAGATTTTTCGCATATTCAAGCACATCAAAAAGATTTTTCTTTTGAGTCTGTACGCTCATATTTACACTTTTACCTCCTGAAATTCCGCTTCCGGACATACAAAAATCAAACATAATTACGGCATATCCTGCGTCTGTAAATGCCTTTGCATAAGGCAATGTTATGAGCATATTGCTTGCAAATCCGTGGCACAAAATGACCGTCTTTTTAGGCGTTTTTGCATCACAATTAAGAAGTATTCCTCTTAATGTGTTACCCTCGCTTGTAATCTTGAATGGTTTAGTTTTCATAAAAATTCATCCTTTCGTAGTTTCAATCAATAATTATATTAAGCTGTTCAGCAACGCTTCGCAACCGGCATAGATGTCCTTGTAGCACCTGTCAAAATCACGGGTGTACCAAGGGTCCGAAACATCTGCACTACTGCCTGTGTACTCCATCAGTTTATGGATTTTGTTGTCCTTATCTCCGCCGAGAATACGAGTCATATTGCGAATGTTGGCACTGTCCATACCGATGAACAAATCATACTTATCATAGTCGCCGGCTTTCAACTGAACGGCTCTTTTACCGCTTGGGTTAATGCCGTGATTTTCAAGAACAGCTTTCGCCGGCGGATAAACGGGATTACCCACACCGTTCCATATTTCTTCCGTACTTGTAGCAGAGGAGGAAATTACAAAATCCTTTTCCAAGCCTCTGCGCCTAACCATATCCTTTAACACAAATTCAGCCATCGGCGAACGGCAAATGTTCCCGTGGCATACAAACATAATTTTAATCATATTACTTGTTCCTATGAATCAGCCTTGTTAGTATTTTTTATCCACTTATCTAAAAATTCCATTTGTTCTTTTGTGTGGAACCAATGCTCTCCCCCGTCCATTACCGTAAGCGAAGCAGGTGCTTTTGAGCAAAATTCCTTAATCGTATCGAGCGATTGCATATTATCGGCAGTTCCGAAAAGTATTTCTGTCGGCACCGTCCAGCATATCTTATGATTTCTGACATATTGAAGGTAATCCCAAGACAAGTCATCGCCGAAATCCACAGGAATTATTTTCTTCTCCTTCAGCTCCTGCTCTGTTGTTCCTGCCCATTCAATCATATTAAGAATTAACCCTTCAAGGTTTACAACAGGCGAAACGAAATACGCCCTATCGATAAATTTTTCAATCCCAGCATTCATTGAAAAATACGCACCGATGCTGTTTGCTATCAGAGTGATTTTATTGTATTTATCGGAAAGCTCTTTGAATTTATTCACAAATTCTGTTTTTGCATCCCAAGGATTTTCTGACTTATAATCAAAGCCATATACATCCTCATTGAAGAATTGCTTATAATGCTCCGCCTCGCTTGCATTGCCACCCTTGCCGTGAACATAAACCACAATGTCCTTTTTGGAGTTGTTTTCCTGCCATTGCTTTTTTGTAATTCTCGTAAAATGCTCCGTGCGAAAATCTCCCATCAATGTGCAGGGCTTGTTTTCTTCGGTATGATGAAATATAAAACCGCATTTTTCCTGACATTTTCTTGACTTTTCGTTTCCGTCATAATATCCGCACCACATCACTTTGATTCCAAGATTATTGAATGCATGCTCCTGCATTTTCCTTACAGCCTCGGGAATCAAGCCTTTTCCCCAGAAAGGAGCTCCAATCCAATATCCAATCTCAATTTCGTCATCACCTGATTTTGTATGCGTCTGAGCAGGCGGAAAAAGACCAATACTGCCGATTGCCGTATTGTCTTTTAAGCACACTGCATAGGTTTCATCTGCCGACAGCACCGTTTGGATAATCTCTTTACTGTTATCAACGCTTGTATGAATCGGCCAACCTGCAATAGGACCAACCAACGGGTTCTTTGCATATTTATATAAGCTTTCTGCATCGTCTATTGTCCAAGGTCTTAAAATCAATCTATCTGTTTCAAAAATCATATTTATGTCCTCTTTGTTCTTATGTAATGTCCTTCCTGTATAGCCGAAAATGTTGACCGTTATCGGGAGGGGAAAAAGCAGGGCAAAACAGCATTGCAATGCTAAAAATAATTCTTAAAGATGTTACAAAATTTGCCATTGTTCAGCCTCACTTTTTGCTTACTTGTCGTTTTAGCACATAATATAACCTTATTTATATGATATTTTATTAGCGAGTTGCTGTCAATAAAAATGATTTAAGCCGAGAGCAAATGCCCTCGGCTTGATTGTTTATATAGAATTAATCTTATCCAACACATTTTTTACAAGGGTCATAGGTGCCTTTTACATCGTCAAAATCCCTTTCCATTGCATTTTTGCCCGCACAAGATTTGCTGTAATGATACTTTTTGCCTTTTGGTGCTACATAAACAATTTTTCCACTTTTTTTCTCTGTTGTAGTTTCGTTATAGATAGATTCAGTTGTTGTTTCTTTTTCAATATCGACAACAACTTTAATTTTTTCCGATTTTACAGAGCCGTCTTTGGATTGAATATAAACATATGTTTCTCCGTCGCTAACAGGCGTTATAATAACTTTTTGCGAAATTGAAGAATCTTTATCGTATTCAATCGTAGCAACTTGGGGATTCTCGCTTACGAAATCAAGGAGAGTACTATAATCTGCTTCTTCGCCTTCGGGACTGATTTCTACTGAAAAATAAACAGTGTTAGGATTACTTGAATAATGAAATTCCACATCAGTTGTATCAGAGAACTTTATTGATTTAACTTGAATATCAATATCACCGGATAGGGTTTCAATATTTATTTCATTACCGCTACAAGTAATTCTAAACTTCAAAGTTTCCTGTTTACTGATTTTCATTCTAATCTCATTTCTTATACCGTCATCATCAGCATTTACAAATTTTATTGTATGTATTCCTTTATTTAATACCGAATTGAAAGTGTCGGTACTATCGTGGCGTATTGTTCCTAAATCCGTATCATCAACATAAATGTTAATATCGTTGTCATTGTCGAGTATTTCGTCTGCATATTCAACATTAATGTCAATATTATATTCCGGCTCTTTAATTGATATATAAATTATACTGTTTCCTTCATATTCAACTATAAGTGAATAATCATCAGTATTTTTAGCGCTGAATGTTTTTTCATCTTTTGTGCTATCTGTGTTAAAACCATTTCTAGAACATTCATCAACATATTTAACATAGTTATCGTAGGAAACGCCACTCAGATACACTGAGTATTCCGAAACATCATCTTTTTCAATTCTTCCTAAATCATATTCAGGAACAGGTAACAGCTTTGCAATTTCAGTTTCAGACCATTGGATTTCGCCGAGCTTCATTGGTGCTTCTAAATCAATGCACATCTTTTTTTCGTCATTTTCATAACTCAAATCTAATTTGTATCCATCTTTATTAAAAGCTTCAAAAGTTCCCTCGGCTTTATCAGATTCAATTACAAAGCCTTTTTCTTCACATGCAGACAGATATTCGTTATAATCATCAACAGAAGTTTTATGAACATATATTAAGAGAGCTTCGTTATCGTTTGATATAATTTCACCAACATTTGATTTGGGTTCAGGCAACATTTCATTCATAACTATATCAGACCAAATAAATTCTTGTGCGCTACTTGTTGTTGAACTTGACGCAACTAAATATGGAAATATAAAAACCAAAGCAACGCTAAAAAGAATAACAGGAAGTTTTCTTTTTGGCGTTTCGATTTTACCTATATTTATCAGTAACGAAAATGTGCATAACACGGTTTGAACAAATGAAAATACAGACGCACCTACTTTTCCATTTAGAACTGACACAATAAAAAATAATGCAAAAATAACTGTAAATACAACGAGAGTTTTCCCGAACTTATTGAGATTGTGCCAGAAATCAGTAATTGTCTTTTTGGTCGTTTGTTCTTGTATCGGCTGTGTTTCTGCCTTTTCAGGTGCTTCGCCGATTCTGTTGCCACATTTAGAACAAATTTCTGATTTTTTCGATATTTTTGAACCACATTTTTCGCAACGCATTTTAATTCCTCCCAAATAAAAATTATGTGTTAACAAAATTATATCATATTCGACAAAACAATAAAAGTATTTGTTTTGCTTCGTTTGCTATATAATAATTTTGGCTAAATTTCATGCTCAAAGGGATAAACGAGATTCATTTGCCTGCGGCATTCATCCATTATTCGCAGGCACGCCATTGTGGCTTCAAAGGGTATATACTGCGATTCCGTTTTTCCCTCATTGATTTCCTGCGAGGCTCTCGTAAACTCCGTTAAATAGTCTGTTTTGCCGTTAAATACCTGTTTGCCGTTTTCATTTTTAAGAATAGCCCTTGAAGCCATGTGAAAAAACGCAGGCAGGCTTATTGTTCCTTTGCTGCCCTTTATAAAGCAATTTTCTTTTAGCCGACAAAGCGACATATTCAGCGTACACTTAAATCCGTTATATTCAAGCACAACCGTTTCGGAAATATCAATTGAATTTTTAATTTTGCCATTGCAGATTATTTTTTCGGGATAGCCAAAAAGATTATAGCAATAGGTTATCGGGTATATTCCTATATCAAGAAGCGCTCCGCCGGCAGTTTCGGGAGTCAGCACACGAGAGGTTTTCGGCATAAGAACACCGGGAAAGGCATAGTTAATCACAACCTCTTTTATCTCCCCTATTTCTCCGCTTTGCACCCACCTTTTAACCGTTAACGCAACATCGGAAAACCAAGTCCACATAGCCTCGCAAAAATAAACCTTTTCGCTTTTTGCTGCTTCAATAGCTCTTTCGGCATCTTTAAGAGAAACGCCGACGGGCTTTTCGCAAAGAACAGGCTTGCCAAGCTTAATTGCCCGCAGGGCATAATCAATATGAGAGGTGTGAGGTGTTGCTATATACACTCCGTCAACATCCTCGCTGCAAACACATTCTTCAAAATTATCAAACGCAACGGCACCGTATCTTTTTGCAAAAGCCTTTGCTTTTTCAGCATTTCTGCTGTAAATCGAAGCAATTTTATGATTGCCTTTGAGTATATCGTTTGCCGTTGATTTGGCTATGCTGCCGCTTCCTATATACGCCCATTTAAATTTTTCCATATATTTAAAAGCCTTTCTGTTTACTGTGATAAGCGTTAATTCTATTATATATAAATGTAAGGGCTTTTACAATATAAAAAGCGCCGTGAGATTAAATTCAAGGTACAAATACACAAATGCGATATGCCCTAATTAAAGATAATTATCAATTTGATTTATCAATTTTAAAACAAACTAAAACAATTTCCTGCAACAATATTAATAAAGGAATTGCACTTCATTTACTATTCAAACAAGCCTAATATAATTTGCTGTTTGAAAATATTTTTTAAGTATAATTTGTAAAAATTTTTCAATTTTAAATTGTGAATTGAAGCAAACACTATACTTGCAAACGCAATTTATTGAAAAAGAGGTGTATTTGAAATGGCAACAGTTCCAGAGGCTAAGGACGCACTCAACAGATTTAAGATGGAGGCTGCTTCCGAGGTTGGTGTTTTTTTGCATTAAAAAATTTCAAAATGCCCTATTTAAGCCACTTTCGGGGCTTGAACAAAAGCGACAGTGGGCGCCTAATTACATTAAAAACATAAAATTAACGAAAATTGCACTACATATCCGCAAAAATCCGAGCCGAGAGGACACCCCTCTCGGCTTGATTTTTCAATTCTTCAAAAGCAATTACTACACTCATTTTATCATCAACTGATATATATTGATATCAATTAGTATCAGTTAATCCATATGCTTCCCATTTGTCAACAAAATTTAATACAAAAAATGAGTTGTCCGGAAATTCCAAACAGCTCAAAATTCTATTAATCATTTTTTGTGATTTTATTGTTTTTCATTAAATAATTTGTTCCATTTTTCAACAAAAAGCTCAGCTGATTTCTTTTCCTTTTTTGTATTTCCCCACCAATAATCCCAAAATTCAAAGTCATCCATAATTTCTATTACCTTTGGCTTGTATACTCTTTGACATCTAACATTTTCAATTGCGTTTGGCGGAATATCAGACACTGAAAATTTCTTAAATCTGTTAAGACCTATTACAGTAATCGTTTTTGCTCTTTCATCCCAATATTTTCCGCAAATATAAACCTTTGTTCCACCTGTAAACGCACTTGTTCCATATCTCAAAATACCGTTTTCATCTATACGCGTTTTAACAATATTTCCAACAACACAATACTTCCATGCTCTATTATTTTCCACATCACTTCCCCCTCTCGTGCTTAATAAGGGCAACTAATCGGTCTGCTGAATTTAGGTACTTTTCCTGCCAGCCGGAATTATCCATTTTGCTGATTGCCAAATCATAAACATTGTATTTTTTTGCATGCTTAATTGCAAATTCAAATCCCATTCTGCATAGCGGTTTTTCATCTGCAACGTCATTTATGATAATTCCTTTTTTATTTGATTGCTTGTAATAGCCTTCAAAAGTATATGATATTTCATATTCATCGGACACTATGCAAAAGCAATCATCGTTGTAAACAAGTCTTTCATTTGGTTTTAAATTATCAAGCAAAAGCTTATTAAATTCATTAACACGCTCGGTAAACTGCTTTTCATTTTTGCTTATTGTTACAACATAGAAATACTTTGGCTTTTTCTTGTTTGGATAGGAAATAACCTTTCTTATACGTGTTTTCGGCTTTTCATTGCTGACAATCGCCATATATAATTCATTTATTCTGTTAGATGTTGTTTGATTACTTTTCATAAATCTATACCATTTATTACTTTTACATCATATCTTGAATATACTCATCCGCTTCGATACAATACCCGTCAGGCTCGTGGTCGTGGCCTTCGTGGTCCTCGTCAGGATAGTATGATACATCATCATAATCGTCGCATATATAAACCTTTTTTGCTTGTTTCTTTTCAGGCAACAAGGCATCTGCAATATCAAGAGCATCACGTAATTGTTGTCCAAAGCTTCGTTTAGGCTTCCGATACGCACTTTGCAAAGCAGTAAATAATTCTTTTGTGATATTATTTGATGCTTTACTGCTTCTGTCTAAATACATATTTTGAACCGAAATAAATTTCTTCAGCTTTTTGTAAAAAAACTTAGCCATTGTTTTTGCCGAAGCTTTATCGCCGTTACCGCTTAAAATCAATCTAACAACAGTTGTTGAGCCGTCCTCCCACAACCTAAACTCGCCTGTCCAAACATTAATTTTGGCACCTAATTCATTATGTAGTATAGGATTCCATTTTCCCACAACTGTTCTTTCTCTGTAATCCTTTGAAATAACGATACCGTAGATTTCAAGAGTATTAACAACTGCCTCGTATGCATCGAAAAGACGAGAATTAACAATGATTTTAAATATGTATTTGTTGCCATTATTCATGCTCATCATCCTTATAGCTAAATCATCCGTTTAAAATGTCATAATCCATTTTATGTTCATTATAGCTTAGCATAAATTTACTTTATTGTAAATATTCCCCGCATTGACAGTCCGTAAAACAGTACTAAATTCAATAGCCGATATGCCGAAGCTAATAAACAGTAGCTTCAAAATACTTATTTTGTGTTGCTTTCTTTCCATAACATACCTCGTGTTTTTTATCGAAAAAATGTAGAAATTTAGTACGATTTGTAGTACAATGAGGTCAATGAATTATGAAAGGAAGATACCTATGATTAGAAAAATCATTAAGATAGATAAAGAAAAATGTAACGGTTGCGGTGCATGTGCATCTGCCTGCCACGAGGGTGCAATAGAAATGGTAAACGGCAAAGCCGTTCTCACAAGAGAGGACTATTGCGACGGCTTGGGAGACTGCCTGCCCGCCTGTCCTGTTGACGCAATTTCATTTGAAATGCGAGAGGCTCCGGCTTATGACGAGGCGGCGGTTAAAGCAAGTCAAAAAGCAAAACAACACGCACATTCAGGCTGTCCGGGTTCACGCTCAATGAGTATAAATCACGAAAAGAAAGTGGATAATACCGATATTTCTGTGTCAAGTCAGCTTTCTCAATGGCCTGTGCAGATTAAGCTTGTGCCTGTAAATGCTCCGTATTTTGACGGTGCAAATCTCCTTGTTGCCGCTGATTGCTCTGCTTATGCTTACGGCAATTTCCACAACGATTTCATCAAAAACAAGGTTACTCTTATAGGTTGCCCAAAGCTTGATGATGTAGATTATGCAGACAAATTAACTGCAATTATTGCAAATAATAATATCAAAAGCGTAACAGTTGTTAGAATGGAGGTGCCTTGCTGCGGAGGTATTGAATACGCAGTTAAAACAGCACTTCAAAACAGCGGAAAATTCATTCCCTGGCAGGTAGTAACAATCTCAACCGACGGAAAAATATTATCGTAGGGTAACGGTAATAATCCGAACCCGTCAAAAATGCAGT
>ULXL01017776.1_pt1 | contig 16298 bp, 9 predicted proteins | sample 1961241 | NCBI WGS metagenome assembly ULXL01 (sample SAMEA4835837, study PRJEB28245) | human gut metagenome | biome: gut microbiome; material: fecal sample | place: Denmark | collected 2008
GTGCATTCTGCCGGGCCGATGTGGGCATCGGCCCCTACAGTTAAATGGGCAGGTGCCTACGGATTCGCATTGGATTTCCGCTTCTCGCTGCTGCCTGCCGCAACCTCTCAGGCGCTGCGCGCCAGCTCCCCTTGAAAGGGGAGCCTCGGGGTGCCGCTTACTCTTGGAACGGGACAGTTCCGTCCGGGAGGGTGAAGACGTCTTCAAACGTCTCGTCTCCGGCGGCCAAAATCTCGAGTCCGGTCTGGATGGCGTCATAAATCGTTTCGCCGCCGGATTTGAGGATGCTTTCGGTCAGAAGGCCGTAGCTGAGGCTGATCCAACATTCGCGGCGGACAGTCCCCTCCTCCGAGGCGGCGAAGATCTGCTGGCCGGAATCATAGCGGTCGTCGGTGATGAATTCGCCGTCGGTGATGGAGGCGGGCGGCATGGCTCCGACCTGTTCATAGGTCGGGATACCGATCAGCTCGTCCATCGTCGCGTCCTGGGAGGCCGCAAGCGTGCGTACCGTTTCATCCCCGGCGTACCAGACATAGAGCGTCTCGCCGTCGGTCAGGATATGCTTTTCCCCGCTGGCGGTCGTCAGGACAGCGCACACGCGCGTGTCCGCGACCCAAAGCTCGGCGGATGTCTCGGATACAGCGCCGTTCATCTGGCGGGTGATGGTATAGGTCTGATGGTAATACTGCGGGCGGCGCAGGCTGCGCACGATGCTCTGCACGTTTTCGCGCGTGACCTCAAGCAGCGCAGGCTCATTTTCATCGGGCTGAAGCTCCGGCTGGGTGCTCTGCGCCGCGTCCGGCAGGACGATGGCGTCGCGCTTGTTCTGCTGCATATTGCCGACAAACAGCGCGCCGATCACGACGATCACAGCCAGCGTCGCAAGAATGAACATCAGCAGCGTCCGTCTGTTTTTCTGGTTCTGCTCCGTCGTCCGTCACCGTCCTTTCGTTTTGCGTTCAATCAGGCGTTAAAATCGGCGGGCTTTTCCGCTGCGCGGCCAAAGTGCCACAAAATCGCCTGCACGATGCGTTCGCTTGCATGGCCGTCGCCGTAGGGGTTGACGGCCTTCGCCATACGCGCATACGCGGCGGGATCGTCCAGCAGCTCGTCCGCAAGCCGGACGATCTCGTCCTTTTCCACGCCTGCGAGCTTTGCCGTTCCGGCGGCGATGGCCTCCGGGCGTTCTGTTTCGCGGCGCATGACGAGGACAGGCTTGCCGAGGGCAGGCGCTTCCTCCTGCAAGCCGCCGGAGTCAGTCATGACCACATAGCAGCGGGCAATGAGATTGTGCATTTCCTCCACGTCGACCGGATCGATGAGGTGAATGCGGTCGTGGCCGCCCAGAATCGGGAAAACGCATTCGCGCACGACGGGACTCAGGTGGACGGGATAGACGACCTCCACATCGGGGTGCGTCTGCACGATCTCCAGAATGGCGTGCATGATGGCCTCCATGGGCTTGCCGTAATTCTCCCGCCGGTGGCAGGTGACGGCGATGATCCGGTGGTTCCGGAAATCCAGCTCGTTCAGAAGCGCCGTCGGGAAGACGAAATCGGGCTTCACGGTGTACTGCATGGCGTCGATGGCCGTGTTGCCGGTGATGAAGATATCGCCCATGATGGCCTCACGGCGGAGATTATCCGCGTTGGCCTTTGTCGGGGAAAAATGCAGATCGGCGATATCGCCGACGAGGGTGCGGTTCATCTCCTCCGGGAAGGGGGAGTATTTGTCCCAGGTACGCAGGCCGGCCTCGACGTGGCCGACCTTGACCTGATGGTAAAACGCGGCAAGCGCGCCAGCAAACGTCGTGGACGTATCGCCGTGGACGAGGACAAGATCGGGTTTGACGGTATCCAGAACGCTGTCCATGCCGAGAAGCGTCTTTGTGGTGATGGTGGAGAGCGTCTGGCGCTTTTCCATGATATGCAGGTCATAATCGCCCGTCAGCTGAAAGATCTCCATGACGGAATCGAGCATTTCCCGGTGCTGGCCGGTCAGGCAGACGATGCTTTCGATCTGCTCGCTGGCCTGCAGCGCCTTGACAAGCGGCGCCATTTTGATGGCCTCCGGCCTTGTGCCGAAGACGGACATGACTTTCAGCTTATTCATGCGGTTCCTCCTGTTTTTCTTCCGGCTCGTCCTCCGACCGATCGTTCTTCGCGAAGATCAGCTTGAAGCCGATGGCGCTGACGATGAAGATCGCGGCAATGAGAATCAGCGCCTTGAGTTCGCCCGAGGACGTCAGCAGCACGGCGGCCAGCCCTAAAATGCCGGTCAGCATATAGGCGATGGCGACGGCCTGCTTCTGCGAGAAGCCCATGTCGATGAGGCGGTGGTGGAAATGGCCGCGGTCGGCCTTCATCGGGTTCTGGCCGTGGGCAATGCGGCGCAGGAAGGCAAAGCTGATATCGAAGATCGGGATGCCGAGGATGAGGAACGGCACGGCGAAGGAAATGATGGCGTACATCTTGAACAGGCCCGTAATGGAAAGCGTGGCAAGGATATAGCCGAGGAAGGTCGAGCCGGTGTCGCCCATAAAAATCTTTGCGGGGTTCATATTATACGGAATAAAGCCGAGGCACGCGCCGAAGAGCGCGCAGAGGATGACGGCGATGTTGACCTCCTTCACCATGAGCGCCACGACGATCAGGGATGCTGTCGAGATGGCGGACACGCCGACGGCGAGGCCGTCGAGACCGTCGATGAAATTGACGGCGTTGGTGATGGCGACGATCCAGATGATCGTGACGGGGATGGACAGCCAGCCAAGATTGAGATAGGTTGCCTCGGAGAAGACGTTGGGGTTGGAGACGAACTGGATCGTGCAGCCGTGCCAGACGGCGACGCCCGCGGCGGCGATCTGGACAAACAGCTTCGGCAGCGCCTTGAGCGCCATGATATCGTCCAGAACGCCGAGAATGACGATCATGATGGAGCCGAGCAGAATGCCCTGCATCTGCCGGTCGATGTCCGCAAAGACGAGAACCGACAGTAAAAACGCCAGAAAGATCGCCAGACCGCCCATGCGGGGAATGGGGACCTTGTGCATACGGCGGTTATCCTTGGGCACGTCGATCGCACCGACCTTGCAGGCCAGCGCCTTGACCATCGGCGTGGACGCGAACGACACAGCAGCAGCGACAAGCATCGCCAGCAGCATATAAACGACTTGTTTTGTTGTCATAATGATTGATTAACCTTGTTGGAGGCCGACGTTCTGCTCATGTAGGGGCCGATGCCCACATCGGCCCGGCAGAATATGGCCGTTTTTACGGAAATCTACGGCGAATTCGCAGCTTCCCAACGGGCCGATGTGGGCATCGGCCCCTACAGGGAAGCAGCAGACTCCGTGCGTTACCGCGCGACGAAGCCGACTTTTTTGTAGACCTTGCGGAGGGTCTTGTTGGCGAGATAAGATGCGCGCTCAGCGCCCTCCTTGTAGATGCTTTCCAGATACGCCTTATCGCCAAGCATCTGCTCGGTTTTTTCGCGGATGGGACGGACAAGCTCGACAACGGCTTCGCCGACGGCGGGCTTGAAGACGCCGTAGCCCTGATCCGCAAACTCGGCCTCGGCCTGCTCGATGGTCTTGCCGGTGGCGGCGCAGTAGATCGTAAGAAGATTGGAGATGCCGGGCTTATTGTCCTTGTCAAAACGGACAGCCGTCTCGCAGTCTGTCACGGCGCGCTTGAATTTACGCATGATATCCTCCGGCTTGTCCATGAGGAACACGCAGCCGTCGGGGTCGGACTTGGACATTTTATTGTCCGGGTTGCCGAGGCTCATGATGCGCGCGCCCATCTTGGGGATGAACGCCTCGGGGAGCTTGAAGGTATCGGGGAAGGAATTGTTGAAGCGCGCACCGATGTCGCGGCAGAGCTCGACGTGCTGGCGCTGATCCTCGCCGACAGGGACAAGGTCGGTCTGGTAGAGCAGGATATCGGCGGCCATGAGTACGGGATAGGTAAAGAGGCCTGCGGTGATATTATCTGCGTGCTGCTGCGATTTCATTTTGAACTGCGTCATGCGCGACAGCTCACCGAACTGCGTATAGCAGCCAAGCACCCAGGAAAGCTCCGCGTGCTGCGGCACATGGGACTGGATAAACATGATGTTTTTCTGCGGGTCGAGGCCGCAGGCGATATACTGCGCGAGCTGCTCCAGACTTCTGCGGCGCAGATCAGCCGGGACCTGCCGGACGGTAATGGCGTGCATATCGACGATACAATAGACGCACTCATATTCGTCCTGCAAAGCGACCCAGTTTTTGATCGCCCCCATATACGAGCCGAGCGTCAGATCGCCGCTGGGCTGGATGCCGGAAAAGATACGTTTTTTTTCGTCCATGATACGTCCTTCTTTCTATTCGATAGATGCGCATATCATAGCACAAACCGCCGGAATGCGCAATCAATGATTGACTGTTTCTGAAAAAAACTATATAATAACCATACTTTTATATTGGAGGAACACGCATCATGGATTTTTTTGAGCAGATGGAAGCGCGCATCCCGCACGGCGAGGTCCGCACCCGCTTTGCTCCGAGCCCCACGGGCTATATGCACGTCGGCAACCTGCGCACCGCGCTCTATACATGGCTGATTGCCCGCCGCCACCACGGCAAGTTCATTCTCCGCATTGAGGACACCGATCAGGGCCGTCTGGTCGAGGGCGCGGTCGACGTGATCTACAAGACAATGGCCGAATGCGGCCTGACGCACGACGAAGGGCCGGACGTCGGCGGGCCGGTCGGGCCGTATGTGCAGTCCGAGCGGCGCGACCTGTTCGGCAAATACGCGAAGCTGCTGTGCGAAAAGGGCGGCGCGTATTACTGCTTCTGCCAGAAAGGCGACGAGGAAGACGCTGGAAGCGAGACGGGCGAAATCAAAAAGCACGTCTGCGCCTGCCGCGATCTGCCGCTGGACGAGGCAAAGAAGCGCGTGGAGGCGGGCGAACCGTTCGTCATCCGCCAGCGCATCCCGCATGAGGGCACGACGACGTTCCACGACGCGTCCTTCGGTGATATTACGGTAGAAAACAAGGAGCTGGAGGATCAGGTGCTGCTGAAATCCGACGGCCTGCCGACGTACAACTTTGCAAATGTCGTCGACGACCATCTGATGGGCATTACGCACGTCGTACGCGGCAGCGAATATCTGTCCTCCGCACCGAAATACAATCTGCTGTACGAAGCCTTTGGCTGGGAGATCCCGACGTATGTCCACTGCTCCCCTGTCATGCGTGACGCGCAGCACAAGATGTCCAAGCGCCACGGCGACCCAAGCTATGAGGATCTGATCCGCGAGGGCTATCTGACCGAGGCTGTGCTGAACTATGTGGCGCTGCTGGGCTGGAGCCCGAAGGGCGAAAACGCGGAGCGCGAATTCTACACGCTCTCGGAGCTGGCCGAGATCTTTGACATTTCCGGCATTTCGAAGTCCCCTGCCGTGTTCGATATCAACAAGCTGCGCTGGATGAACGCGGAATATATGAAAAAGCTCAGCCCCGAGGCATTTTTCGCCAAGGCCGAGCCGGTTCTGAAAACAGTCATTACGAATCCCGCGATTGATCTGAAGGCCGTCGCCGCGCTGGTGCAGCCGCGCTGCGAAATTCTGTCCGATCTGCCGGAGCGTGTGGACTTTATCGACAGACTGCCGGAATACTCCACGGAGCTGTATGTCCACAAGAAGTCCAAGACGACGCTGGAGAACAGCCTCTCCTCCCTGCGTGAGATTCTTCCGGTGCTGGAATCGCTGGAGGTCTGGACGAACGAAGGTCTGTATGAAGCGCTCGTCGCGCTGGCGGCGAAGCTCGAGCTCAGGAACTCCGTCGTGCTCTGGCCGCTGCGCGTAGCCGTATCCGGCAAGGCCTCGACCCCCGGCGGCGCTACGGAGCTGTGCGCGCTGCTTGGAAAAGAGGAATCCATTGCGCGTGTAAAGGCAGGCATTGCACTGCTGGAGAAATCATAAAAAATTAAACGCCCGTATCGAAGCCACCTTCCCTTGCGTTCAAGGAAGGGCTTTGATGCGGGCATTTTGTAGGGGCCGATGCCGGTCACAGCCGTTCGCGACGAAGGAGCGTTACGAATGTGGGTCTGCCGCTTGCCGGTACACATCGGCCCGTTGGGAAGCTGCGAATTTGCCGGAGATTTCATAAAAATCAGTGCATCCTGCGGGCGGACAGAGTCGTCCGCCCCTACGGGATACGTGAGAAAATGAAGTTTTGCTGTAGGGGCCAACAACTCTGTCGGCCCAGCGGGAAGTTACGGATTTGCCGAAGACTTCCGTAAAAATGGTGCATTCTGCCGGGTCGATGTGGGCATCGACCCCTACGCTGGCGCAGTGGAGCCTTTATTCTGCTTATTTCGTTTATGATACCCGCAGTCGCAGTAGGGGCCGCCGGAGGCGAGGGTGTATTCGCGCACGGCGATCACGCCGGGAAAATCGAGGTTATAGATCCTGCAGGAGCCGTTGTCGCAGCTGCGGCCCGTGTCGTCCAGTCCGCAGCCGAGGTTGACGACCGCCGCGTTCGGATGCTCGCGCAGATAGTCCCGCACCTCCCATGCAAGGTCGTTCTGGCGCATGGCAGCCTCCAGAAAGCCGAACTGCTGCATGAGGCTCTTTGATTTTTGGGACAGAAGCGAAAAATCGTAATCGATCTGCTCCATCAGGCGCAGGGCCGTCTCGTCGCGGTAAAGGTTCGGATACAGCTCCGAGCACATTTTCCGTCCGTAAAGCGGAATGACGAGCGTTTCCTGCACGGTATTCTTCTCAATATGGTATTTCATCGCTTCCTCCGTATCAGTTAGCTGCATCTAACCGTTGTGCTGTCAAAACACCGCCGGGGCGGTTTTCTTTATTTTGACACAGCTTTCGGCTTTTTTCAAGAGGGTGGGACAAATGCGGTATATTTTTATCAAACCGCTTGCAAATCACGCCCATATCGTGTATAGTAGCAGACGGAAAAGCACAAGATTTTGCTTTTTCTAACAATTTGATATTGCCATCCGATGTACAGTAACCGAAGCACGCCGCAGGGCAGGCTTCGGCGCAAGAGAAAGGGAAAACCACTCGACCGGAGCTGTGCGCACAAGACCGTTCCGAAGCAGCGAAAGCTGTCTGGGTGAAAGCCAGTCATTGCGGATTTATCCGCGAGAAGGCAGGAAACGGGCGCGGAAACAAAGAGTTTGTTTCCAGAGTGCAAGTCAGAAGAACTGCTGTCTGCGCCGCATTCGCGGCGGAAAGGATGAATGCGTGGGACGAGCTCTGCCTGTAGCATTCGGAACAGGTGCGCCGTTTTTCCTCACAGGAAAAGCAGCGTATTTTGTTTCTGTGGAGATCCGCCCGCCATTTTGTCAAGAATGGCGGACTTTTGTTTCTCCCAAAGCCGTCTGCGCCCCCTGTTTCCGCTCTTATTTAATAAGGAGCTTGCGATAGATATTTTGATTCTGGAGGAAAAATGTATGAAGAAACGAATTCTGAGTCTGCTGCTCGTGCTCGTGATGCTGCTGAGCCTGCTGCCCGCAGGCGTTCTGGCAGCAGAGGGCGATGTCAGCGTCACACTGTCCGGTATGCACGACGCACAGGTCAAGTCCCTGAAGCTGTATACCTACATGGACGGCGTGAAGGGCGCGGACGATCTGCTGGCTGAAAAGACAGCCGCAGACGGCGCGTATACCATCGACCTTGCGCCCGGCGCTTACTGGGTTGACGGCTATGACGCGAACAATGACCGCAACGGCGGCGTGGTGATCGACGTCAGCAGCGACAGCAGCAGCTTCAAGCTGCAGCGGATGTATCAGATCTCCGTCAACCCCAGTTCATGGGTTAAGGACACAGACTATACTCTTTCGCTGCGCGTAACCGACGCCTCCGGTGCAGAGCGTAAGGCGGAGTTCGGCTCGGCCGTAAATTGGGGCAAGACCTACACAAGCTGCCTGTTTGTCGTTGGTGATACAGTCAGCGTGACAGCCACGCCGAACGCGGAAACGCATCCGAACTACAACCCGGCTACCGCTTCCAAGACCCCGACGATGAACGACAGCCTCAGCCTGACCTGCAAGGAATTCGTCACGGTCACGGTCACAGCGCCGAAGGGCTCGACCATCGACGCCGGTACGCTCGCAAAATACTATGTGTTCAGCTTCCTTGAGCCGTTCGCGCGTTCCGTCGAGGACGGCACGGCCACGTTCCATCTCGACAAGAACACGGATTACTTCTACCGTGTCCGCCATCCGCAGGGTGCAACATACTGGAACTACGTCAGACTGAGCGCCGACGCAGCGTACACGGTCACGGAAGAGGATCTCGGCCTGACCGGTGATTTCAGCAAGGACACGATCTATCATTTTGAAAACAACGTCTACGACCGTGCAGGCATTTACCTGAACATCAACACCAAGGGCTATAAAAACATGGCCGTTGGCGATACGTTCGAGCTCAACTCCTTCCGCAACTGGTTCGCGATCGAAAGCTTTATGAACGCCAAGGTCGCACTGCCGGAGATGCACTATCAGGTCATCGATGTGAACGGCAATGCCAGCGACGTCGTGACCATCACGCCGAACGCGCTGAACAGCAACGTCGCCGTGATGGAGGCCAAGCACGAGGGCACGGCAATCGTGCTCGTAACCTATGACGCAATGACCCATATGGCTGGCCAGACCAGCACGGCCTCGCATCGCTTCTCCGCCATCTGGCCGGAGCTGACGGGCGTGTTTGTCGTGAATGTCGGCGCGGACGGCAGCGCCATCCAGACCAATATGAATCTTGACCGCATGGATGCGGTCATCGAGAAGGATGAGGCGCGGCAACTCGATGCGGAGCATGACATTCTGTTCTACACCGGAACAGAGGGTGCAAGTTACAGCTTCAAGCCCGAAGCGGGCTGCACCGTGAGCGTCCTGCGCCCCACCGTGACCGCTGCGTCTATGACGTATTCCGGCGGCTTCACAAACACTGGCGTCACAACCGCTGAAGACGGCACTGTGACCGTCAGCGGTCTGATCACCGGCCGCAATATCATCAAGGTCACGAAGGGCGGCCTTTCGACCTATCAGGTCGTGACGGCACGCGGCGTGAGCTACAAGTTTGTCAATGCGGAGGGCACGGAGCTGACGCAGGAAGAGCTGGCTGCCATCAAGCCGGGCGATTCCGTCACGATCCAGTTCTCCAACCTGATCAGCCCCAAGGAAAAGCTTTCCGGCGCGTATAACTTCAACTTCTCCCTGTATATGCAGGGCCCGGACGGCACCTTCTTCAAGAGTGATCCCGGCGGAAACTTCGGCGTTTATGACTTCAGCGGCAACCCTGATCGGCAGAAGCTGACTGTCACCATCCCAAAGTTCTGGGCTGAGGAGACCTACACGCTGAGCGGCGCGATCAAGCAGGCGGGCTGGCCCGGCGTTCCGACGCACCGCGGCATCACCTATGCTGTGGGCACGAATCCCGGCTTCGACGCGCCCAAGACGGCAGGCATTCTCAGCCGTCTGCCGGAGATCACGATCCCGGTCGTAAAGCTCGACTTCCTGACCGGCAAGCTGAGCTTCCAGGATCAGAACGGCACGGCCATTGACCGCAAGGATCTGACCGTCACGCTGGCGGACAGCGCAGGCAACGGCATTGCGGTCGCGGAAGACGGCACGTTCAAGGCTTATGCCGAGGAATACTTCTACACCGTTTCCGGCGCTGGCGTTGAATACGCCACTGGCAGCGTCACCATGAAGGAGGAAGGCTCCAACGAATTCACCATCACCCTGCAGGCAACCGCAGCGGGCGCATGGGACGGCAAGACGCAGACCGAACCGCAGACCGACGAAAACGGCGTTTACCAGATCGGCACCGGCGCGGAGCTGGCATGGTTCGTCGCGAAGAGCAAGGACGCGGACGTTTCCGGCGTTCTGACGGCCGATATCAACCTCGGCAAATACGCATGGCTGAACATCTCCTCCAGCAAGAAGGTCGTGCTTGACGGCGCAAGCTTTGAGATCACCGGCCTGAACGCCACGGCTGGCCTGTTTGCGCAGATCGGCTCGAATTCCTACATCCATGATCTGACCATCCGCGGCGCAGTTTCCGGCAAGGGCAGCGCAGGCGCGATCGCCGGCTATGCCAGCGGCACTGCTCCGAAAATCGCGAACTGCTTCAACTACGCAGTCATCACCTCTACCGGCAACAACGTCGGCGGTCTTGTGGGATACACCTATCAGAACGCCGTGATCGAGAACTGCGCGAACTTCGGCGCTGTCACCGGCGGCAGCAGCGCCGGCGGCATTATCGGCGGCACAGTCAGCAACGGCTCGACCATCACCGGCTGCTATAACACCGCAGAAATTTCCGCGACCGGCAGCAAGGCTGGCGGCATCATCGGCGGCACCAGCAGCGAAATGACTGTTACAAGCTGCTACAACACCGGCAAGATCTCCGGCAAGGCCTCCGGCGGCATCGCAGGCGAGGTCAAGGGCAATGTGAACTGGAGCGGCACTGTGCAGGGGAAAATCACCATCTCCAGCTGCTACTCCACCGGCGAAGCGGGCAGCGCCGTATTCGGCACGGTTGACACTGCTTCCTCCGAGATTTCCAAGTGCTATTATCTGAACACGCTGAACGCGGACGCGAACGCCGAAGCGCTGAACGAAGCTGACCTCAAGGACGCCGACCTGTCCGACGCGTTCGGCCCGGTCTGCGGCGGCTATCCCGCGCTCAGATGGCAGAGCGATGTGACCTTCCACGAGGCGAACGGCGAGGGCACGGTTGTTGCCGCACTGTGCACGGTGAAAGGCTACACCCGCTATACCTGCAAAAACTGCGGTGCAAGCTACCGCACAGAGTATACCGCACCGCTCGGCCACGACTTCTGCGAGGATCTGGACGGCAGCGACAACAGCTGTGTCCTGACGGCTCCCACCTGCACGCAGCCGGGCAAGATCGTCCGTACCTGCCGCAGAGACGGCTGCTCGGAAACGAAGGAAGACATCGTTCCCGCCAAGGGCCATACGCCCAAGGACGGCACCGAGCAGGTCTTCACCGGCTATAAGACCTACGAATGCGCCGTCTGCGGCAAAACCTACACGGTCTGGGACGACGACCGCCTCGGCCACGTCTCCTACCCCGAGCAGACTGTCACCTCTATCAGCGTTTCCGACAACGGCAATTACCCCTGGGTCTACAATGCCGATCTGGACCGCTTTGAAAGCAGCAACCAGAATCAGGACAAGACCAGCTCCACGACCTCGTTTGCCTTTACGCTGAGCGCACCCACCGTTCTGCGCTTCGGCTACGGCGTTTCCTCGGAAAACGGCTATGACAAGCTGACCATCACGCTCGCAGAAGACGGCGGCAGCACGGAAACGCTGGCCGACGCTGTCAGCGGCGAGAAGAGCGGCAGCATCAAAAAGCAGCTCGGAGCCGGCAGCTACACGCTGACGCTCTCCTATGTGAAGGACGACGCCTCCAAGGGCGGCTCGGATATGGCGTATGTCAGCGTTCTGACGCTGGCCGGCATGGCCCGCGTGATCGTGGAGAACACCACGTTCCCGAAGGCGGAGGGCGCTGCGTGGGAAGGCACGCTGACCGACACCTGGATCGAGCTGACTGGCGAATCGACCATGATGGGCTGCGTTGTGGAAGCACTGGATGGCCACACCGTCGTCGGCGCGGAAAGCAACTACATCTCCTCCATTGACGACCTCAAGGAGCAGCAGGGCGGCTCGATGTCCGGCTGGATGGGCACGCTCAACGACTGGTTCACAAACTTTGGCTTTGGTGAATTTACCGTTGCAAAGGGCACGCTCTGCGCGGGCGACGAGATCCGCATCATGTACACCCGTACCGTTGAGGATCTTGGCGGCAGCTGGAACAATTCCGATACCCGCCTCAAAGCGCTCACGTTCAGCGCAGGTAAGCTGGCGCCTAAGTTCAGCGGCGACACCTTTACCTATACCCTGACTGTGCCGGAAGGCACGACCTCGCTGCTCGTCACACCGACGGCGGCAAACAAGAACTATCAGGTCCGCGCCTATCTCGGCACGCAGGCAACGGGCCGCGAATATTCCCGCACGTCCCTGATCCCCATCGCAAATGGCAGCGTCATCACCGTCGTCTGCGCAGACGACAGCTGGCCCACCATGAATGAAACGAGCGACGGCAAGCGCACTTACACCATCAACGTGGTGTTCGGCACAGCTCAGTCCTCTGACGCGGGCGTTGCGTCCGTCAAGGTCGCAGGCGTTGAGGCAGCAGCCGGTACGGCTGAAAACAGCTACTCCGTAACGCTCCCGGCTGGCACGGAGGTCACGGCAGACAGCTTCGAGATCACACTTTCCGACAGCAAGGCCACGCTTACCGGCCCGGCCAAGGGTGAGGACGGCGTCTGGACGTTTACTGTGACCGCTGAGGACGGCACTGCCGCGACCTACTCCGTCACGGTCACGGTGAAAGAGGCCAAGACGATCCACGCGACCATTTCCATGCAGGCAGAAAATATGTTTATCATGGTTCCGACCCGCGTGGAAGTCTCCAGCGATCTCGCCGAACGCTATGGCTACGCCGATGATGTCACAGACGGCGTTTCCGCGCTGGACGTGCTCGTGAAGTACCACGAGCTCACCTTCGGTGAGGACTTCACGAAGGACAGCAAGAGCGATTATCTCGTCGTCAGCAACGGCACGATCACCACGGTCAACGGAGAAAAAACCTCCGCGTTCAGTTTCGCGGTCAACGGCGAGTTCCCTTGCGACAGAAATGGCGAATATAACCCGCAGTACGGCTACACCGGCTATACCATCAGCCAGACCCCCGTTGCGGAGAACGGCACCGTTGAGTTCTTCTTCTATCAGGACACCAGTATGTACATGGACTACTATACGTGGTTCACGGATACGGACGGAAACCGTCTGGATACCTTTACGGTTCAGGCCGGAACCGACTTCACGCTCGGTATGGACGGCTATATGTACGCCTACGGCGGCGGTCTGAAGCCCGAGGACCGTGTAACGCACGGTGCGGCGCTCGATCCTGAGGACATCCAGATCTGCACAGTCGGCGAAGACGGCACGCTCACGCCGGTCGAGGGCAAGGTCATCGGCGAAAATGGGCAGGTCACGCTCTCGTTTGCCGCCGCAGGCAGCTATGTTCTGTCCGCAATGGGCGACGAGCTCACCAACATTTTCTCCCCGTGGCTCCCCGTCACGGTCACAGCAGTTCCGAAGTCCAGCAATGCGGATGTCAACAGCGTCACTGTCGCGGGCGTTGAGGCCACTGCTGGCGAGAACAACACCTACACTGTTACCCTCCCCTACGGCACGGACGTTACAGCGGGCAGCTTCGTGATCGTCACAAGCGACTCCGGCGCGACTGTCGGCGCTCTGACGAATGAAGGCAATGTCTGGACGTTCACCGTCACCGCTGAGGATGGCGTGACCTCCAAGACCTACACCGTCACCGTTTCGTTCACCGAAGCCCCGAAGTCCAATGACGCGGGTGTCAGCAGCGTCACCGTTGCGGGTTTCAAGGCTGTGGCCGGTGCGAACAACAGCTACACCGTCACGGTTCCCTATGGCACGGTCGTCAAGACCGGCAGCTTCGTGATCGTCACGAGGCATCCGCGCGCGGCTGTCAGCGCTCTGACAAACACCAGAAATATCTGGAGCTTCACCGTCACCGCTGAGGACGGCGTGACCACCGCAGTCTACACCGTCACGGTCAATACCGCCGCGCTTCCGGAACCGATCACTCCGGGTGTCGACAATAAGAAGCCCGCTTCGAAGCCCGAGGTCAAGCTTCCGTTCACCGACGTTTCCACGTCCGACTGGTTCTATGACGACGTTGCGTTCGTATACGAAAACGGCCTGTTCTCCGGCACGGACAGCAGAAGCTTCAGCCCGAACGCGTCCATGACGCGCGCCATGCTCGTCACGGTTCTCTACCGGCTCGAGGGCGAACCCACCGTCACAGGCAGAAGCAGCTTTACCGATGTGCGTTCCGGCGCGTATTACGAAAAGTCTGTCATCTGGGCAGCCGCCAACGGCATCGTCACCGGCACGGACAGCACCTCCTTCTCCCCCGACGCCAAGGTCACGCGCGAGCAGCTTGCCGCGATCCTGTACCGCTATGCGCAGTACAGGAAGCTGGACACCGATGCGAGCGCAAAGCTGAACAGCTTCACCGACGCGGACAGCGTTTCCGCCTATGCCAGCGAGGCGCTCGGCTGGGCTGTCTCGGAGGGCCTGATCAACGGTGCTTCCGGCAAGCTCATGCCGAAGGGCGACGCGACCAGAGCACAGGTCGCCGCGATCCTCCACCGGTTCGTGAAAAATGTACTGAACTGACCTCATAATCCCAATTTGCAGCACAGGACTGCCCCCCTTTTTGGGGGGCAGCCCTGCGTGCTGTATTTCAGAGCATATCTGAAAGCCGGTAAACCAGATCGGCAGCAGCTATTGCGCCACTGGACAGATTACCGGTTTTCAGATATACTTGAAATGATACAACACATATGGAGTTGAATTGCGTGAACGTCTGGAAAACAAATAAAAAGGCCGCCGTCTGGGCGGTGCTGGCGCTGGTGCTGACGGCTGCGCTGCTGACCGGGTGCGGAGCGCCGCAGGCCGGGCCGAACTATCACTGCACCGTCTCCATTTCCTGTGCATCGATTCTGGAGCACATGGAGCTTTGCAGCGAGGAAAAGCGGGAGCTGGTGCCGGAGGACGGCTGGCTGCTGGAGTCTGTAGAGGTCAGCTTTCAGGAGGGCCAGAGCGCTTTTGACGTTTTGCAGCAGGTCTGCCGGGAGAATAAACTCCATCTGGAATTTTCCACGACGCCGGTTTACGGCTCGGCTTACATTGAGGGCATCGGGAACCTCTATGAATTTGACTGTGGGGCGGAATCCGGCTGGATGTACGCGGTGAACGGCTGGTTCCCGAATTACGGATGCAGCCAGTATGCGCTGCAGGACGGAGACACGGTCACGTGGGTTTATACTTGTGAGCTGGGCAGGGACGTCGGCAGCGGCGGCTGGACAGAGGGCGAATGAGAAACAAAGACGCTTTTTCGGGATATCATCCCGTGATCAATTTTCTATATTACGCACTGGTGCTGCTGTTTTCGATGTGCCTGATGCACCCGGTCTATCTGGCGGTTTCGCTGACGGGGGCGCTGGCCTACGATATTCATCTGAAAGGCCGGAAAGCGGTGCGGTTTGCCGTCATGGGGCTTCTCCCTATGGCGGCGCTTGCCGCGCTTCTGAACCCGGCGTTTAACCATGAGGGCGCGACGATTCTGACGTATCTGCCCTCCGGGAATCCGCTGACGCTCGAATCCATGCTCTATGGTGCGTCGGCAGCGGTCATGCTGGCAAGCGTCGTATTGTGGTTTTCCAGCTACAACGAGGTTATGACTTCGGACAAGTTTGTGTATTTATTTGGACGCGTGATTCCGGCGCTGTCGCTTGTTTTGTCCATGGCCCTGCGGTTCATTCCGAAGTTCAGGGCGCAGATGCAGACGGTTTCGGAGGCGCAGGCTTGTATCGGACGCGATACGAAAAACGGAAGCGTATTCCGCCGCGTTGGGAACGCTGTCAAAATCTTCTCAATCATGGTCACATGGTCGCTCGAAAATGCCATTGAAACGGCGGACTCCATGCGCTCACGCGGCTATGGCCTGCCGGGGCGCACGGCATTTTCGATCTATCGTTTTGACGACCGGGACAAGTCCGCGCTTGCGTGGCTGGTTTTCTGCGGGGCGTATCTCATTTCCGGCTGGATGGCGGGCGGAACGTATTTCCGGTATTATCCGACGGTGAAGGCCGCCGCATGGACGCCGATGACGGTGAACTTTATGCTCGTGTATCTTGCGCTGGTGCTGACGCCGGTGATTCTCGACCGAAGGGAGGACAGGCTGTGGAACTCTTTGCAATCAAACATCTGAATTTTGCGTATCCAGAACAGGCAAAGAATGCGATCTCCGATTTCTCGCTGTCCGTCCGGCCGGGAGAATTTCTGGTGGTCTGCGGTCCGTCCGGTTGTGGGAAATCGACGCTGCTGCGGCAGTTAAAAACCGTCCTTGCGCCGCACGGACGAAGGAGCGGTCAAATCCTGTTCGACGGAAAGAATCTTGATGAACTTTCCCAGCGCGAACAGGCTGAAAAAATCGGCTTTGTGCAGCAAAGCCCGGAGAATCAGATCGTCACGGATAAGGTCTGGCACGAGCTGGCGTTCGGGTTGGAATCGCTCGGCTATGACACACCGACGATCCGCCGCAGAGTGGCGGAAATGGCGTCATTTTTCGGCATTCAGACGT
>ULXL01082878.1_pt1 | contig 16277 bp, 15 predicted proteins | sample 1961241 | NCBI WGS metagenome assembly ULXL01 (sample SAMEA4835837, study PRJEB28245) | human gut metagenome | biome: gut microbiome; material: fecal sample | place: Denmark | collected 2008
GAATTTTTCCGCTTTGTCTAAAAACGGCTTTATACATTCGCTCCATCTCGGCACGGGCTTATATTTAAAGCGGTCCTGAATAAGAAACTGCGCATTATCCTTTGAATGTGTTTGAAGAAAAAGAGGAGTGGGAATTGCTTTGGTTTGTTCAATCCAGTTTGAAAAATCAAGCCCTGTGTTTTCATCGGTGTAATGCTCTTTTTGAGCCATTTTGCAACGCCTTATGAGAAAAATTTTTCCTCTCGCTTCTTCAAGAGAGGGCACTCTGTTTTCAAGAAACCATTTCTTTTCGTTTCCCTTAATATACGCTTCAAAAAGATTATCAAAGCATTTTTCGTTTTTTTTGCCGCTGTCGTTTTTAAATTGAAAAACAATTGCTTCGCTCGGGTTTTCCTCTAAAAATTCATAGCATTGTTCAAGAACATCTGCTAAATCCATTTGCCCCTTAAATCTGTTTTTCTCTTTATATGCCTTTGCAATGCCGTGCACCATTTTAAGCCGTTTGCCCTTTGCTTCAACTCTTATGTCGAGAGCTCTTATTCCCAGCAAAAGCTGCTCCTTGATTGATAAATCCTGCGTGTTTGATAAGTGGTAAAGCTGAACATATTTTGTTACGCAGTCGTGTGTGCCGGGCATATTAAGCGTCAGCAGATTTGTTTTTGAATCAATATCCTTCATCCATTTTTCAAGTGTCAAAGAAATCACCTGCTTATTATTTATTAATACTATTATAATATAATTTGTCAGCCGTTGCAATTGATTTGAGCATTTAGTATAATAATGTAAAGGGGGAGGGAATATGAAAACGCTTTTTGAAAAGAATGGCTTTGTTACACCCGAGGATGATAAAACAAATATTTATTTTGAATTTGATGTTCCGTCGGGGATTGATAAAATAATAATTGATTATTCGTATTCGCCCAAAACGGTGGAAAACAGGGCAGATGCCGTTAGTCTGATTTCGGCAGGGCTTGAAAAATATCTCGGAACCGACAATCGTGAGAATCCCATTGATTATTTGCCCGTTAAAAATCTTATAACCCTTTCACTTGACGAAAACGGAAAATACCGTGGAGCCGCTCACAGGCAGGATGATGTTCAGCACCACGAAATATCAGCCGACTTTGCTTCAAACGGATTTTTTAAAGGAAAAATCGAAGAGGGCGTTTGGCGAATTGCACTTAATGTTCATTGCTGTGCCTGCAAGGCTTCATATAATCTGAAAATAACGGGGGAGGCTGAAAAATGAGTTATCTTCCTGTTGAGCTTCATTGCCACACAGTTCATTCAGACGGCGGATTTACCGTAAGTGAGCTTCAACACGCCGCCGCAGAGGATCACCTTTCACTAATTGCGCTCACAGACCACAACACCTTTTCGGGCGTCGGCGAGCTTGATGAAAATATATGCCCGTTTGTCAGGGGCATTGAATGGACAACATATTTCGGCCATCTTCTTGTTCTCGGCGCAAGGTCGTTTGTTGATTGGCGTAACGCAACACCAGATAATATAGATGAAAAAATAAAGGAAATTCACGCCGCAGGCGGTGTTGCAGGCATTGCCCATCCGTTTCAGCTCGGCTCTCCTATGTGCACGGGCGGCCGATGGGAATTCAATATTCGCAATTGGCGAAATGTTGATTATATCGAGATATGGCACGAGGCGTTTTCGGAAAGCAACTTTGAAAACGATTTGGCTATGCAGCTTTGGACTGCTCTGCTTGACAGGGGCTATCATATCTGCGCAACCTACGGCAGAGATTGGCACCGCCCGTCAGACAGCAACAGTCATTACGGCTGCACCTATCTTCATTATGAAAACGGCATTGCCACCGAGCAGGGCACTCTGCGTGCAATAAGGCTCGGAAAAACAGTTGTTTCAACAGGTGCAAAGCTGATTTTCAGAGTTCATCGCCTCGGCAAAGCCTATGGTCTCGGCGCAACAATTCCAAAGGGAAATGTAACCTTCAGCTTCTTTACGGATTTACATTCAAGAGAAAAGAACGCCGGCAAGGAAGCCGTTGAATATGAAACAATCAGGATTGTTTCAAACGGCGGAAAAACCGTTCTTGAAGCAAGGTGCGATGAGCGTCATGTTCGCCTTAAAATTGAAGCAGGCAGATGGTACCGTGCAGAGCTTTGGGGAACGGTAAACGGCAAAAGAAAAATTCTTGCCGTAACAAGCCCCGTTTACTGCGAATAATTTATCACAATGAAAAACGCTTCGGAGAACATATAACCCCGAAGCGTTTCCTTTTTTATATTTACTTTTTAACAACGGTTATGCTAAAAATCCTCGGGCTTGTAATCAAGCCTTCCCTCGGGAGTATCTCTGTAATACTGAGTGAACGGCTTAAAGCGTTTCTTTTCCTCCCAAATCTCCTTTGCCTTTGGCGCCCAGGCCTTTGAATAACCGTCGCACTTTGCGCAAAGTGCGTCTGCCGTTTCTGCGCAAAGCAGGTTTGTTGATTTTGCACCGCTTCTTTCAACCATTTTGCGAAGTGCCTGCGGATTTTCAAGCATGGGGCAGGGGCGAAGCATATTTTTGTTAAACGGCTGGCCGTGATAATATTCCTTGAATAACGGAGATTTAAGGCATTCAAGAATTGATTTTTCCCTTATGTTTGAATCCGAATAGTGAATGAAAACGCATGGCTCAACATCGCCCTCGGAATTAACATGAAAATAATTTCTTCCACCGGCAATGCAGCCGCCTACGAATTCCGCATCATTTTGAAAGTCAACAGTGAAAATAGGCTTTCCCGTTTTTGAATCTCGTTTAGCCCTTATTTCACGGTAAACATGCTCTCTCTGCTCGGGTGTAAGAAGCAGCGAGGTGTCAGCGTCGGAGCCGACGGGCATATAGTGGAAATACCACATATATTTAGCACCCTCTGCAATCATTTTGTCGTAAAATTCATCAGAGGTAACGGCTTCGTAGTTTTGGCTCGTGTAGCAAACAGAGGTGCCGAAAATGCAGCCGTGCTTTTTAAGCAGGCGCATTGCCTCTATCGTTTTATCGTAAGCGCCGTTGCCTCGCCTGCCGTCGTTTGTTTCAGGCGTTCCCTCAATGGAAAGTGCAAGCCCGAAATTACCGCATTCAAGAAGAGCTTTGCAAAAATCGTCGTCAACAAGCGTTCCGTTTGTAAATGCAAGGAAAATGCAGTCGCTGTTTTCCCTTGCAAGAGTAATTATATCATTTTTGCGAATAAGAGGCTCGCCGCCCGTAAACATAAAGAAATGAGTTCCGAGCTCCTTGCTTTCTCTTATTATTTTGCGCATTTCATCAAGTGAAAGATTTGATTTGTGCCCGTATTCAGCCGCCCAACAGCCCTTGCATTTCAAATTGCAGGCAGAGGTTGGGTCAAGCAAAACAACCCACGGAATATTGCAATGAAGCTCATCACGCCTTTTACGAAGCGTTGAGGTTCCTTCAAGACCTAAATCAATCGCAAAGGTAAGTGCTGCACGGCGAAATAAATCTCTGTTTATATCATTTAATCCGTTAAAGAGATATTCGTGCCAAATATTATCCTTGTTTGAAATGATATCAATCGGCTTTGTGAATGTGCTTTCGGGATACATTTTTCCCGCAACCGCCTTGCCAACCTTAACAAGTCTAAGCATGTTTCTTTGCGGGTTTTTATAAATGTATTTAACAAGAACATTTCCAACCGAATGAAGTGCTTTATTTTTTATTGAAGCCATAGGCAACTCCTCTTTACATCGCTTCCGGAGCAGAAATTTTCAGCATAGTTAAAATATTTTTAATAGTATCCTTAACCGCAAGGCAAAGATAAAGCCTTGCCTGCATAAGTCCATCGTCGTCAACCATAACACGCCGTGCGTTGTAAAACTTATGGAAAAGCGTTGCAAGCTCAATAACAAAATGAGTTATCTTGGCAGGGTCATAGGCCTTTGCCGCCGCAACAATTTCATCGGTAAGTGATGAGAGATGGCGAATAAGCTCCGTTTCCTCGTCAGAGGTAAGAAGATTTAATTCGTCGTCCGTCGGCGTGCGAAGAACAACTCCGTCAGCCTGCGCCTTTTTAAGAATTGAGCAGATACGGGCGTGTGCATACTGAACATAATAAACGGGATTTTGGCTTGTTTCCTGCGCAGCAAGGTCAAGGTCAAAATCAAAATGAGAGTTCGGCTCTCGAAGATTAAAGAAAAATCTTGCCGCATCAATCGGGATTTCATCAAGCAGGGTGGTAAGGGTTATCGCCTTTCCCGAACGCTTTGAAAGCTTTATTGTTTCTCCGTTTCTAACAAGGCGAACCATTTGCATAATAACGCAGTCAAGCCTTGAAGCGTCAATTCCCAAGGCAGATAACGCCGCCTTCATACGGGGAACATAGCCGTGGTGGTCTGCTCCCAAAACATCAACCGCCTTGTCATAGCCTCTTGTAACAAGCTTGTTATAATGATATGCGATATCGGGAACAATATATGTCGGTATTCCGTTTGCACGGATGAGAACAACATCCTTATCGTTTCCGTATTCAGAGGCTTTAAACCAAAGCGCACCGTCTTTTTCATAGGTAACGCCGAGCGACTTGAATTTTTCTATAATATCGTTTACGGAGCCGTCTGCGTGAAGCGAGCTTTCCTTAAACCATTTATCATATTTAATGCGGTATTGAAGCAGGTCGCCTTCAAGCCCCGCAATGTTTTTAGGCAATGCAAAATCAACAAGCGCCTTTCTTCTGTCTGCACTTTCTGCTTCAACGAATTTATCGCCGTATTCCTTTGCAAATGCCTGTGCGTGCGCCGTTATATCCGCACCCTTGTATGCATCCTCGGGCATTTCAATGCCGTCCTTATAAATTTGAAGATAGCGCACCTCAAGCGAGGTTGCAAATTTTTCAATTTGGTTTCCTGCATCATTAACATAAAATTCTCTGCTAACATCATAGCCTGCCCATTCAAGAACAGATGAAAGGCAGTCGCCGATAGCACCGCCTCTTGCGTTGCCTATGTGCATAGGTCCTGTTGGGTTGGCGGAAACGAATTCAACAAGAACTCTTTTGCCCTTGCCGTAATCCGATTTGCCGTAGTCCTCGCCCTTTGCCGCAATATCCTTGATAATTTCCGTGTAATACTGTTGCGATAAATAAAAATTTAAAAAGCCCGGTCCCGCAATTTCAACCTTTTCAAAAAGAGTGTCGTCAAGGTCAATATTTCCGACTATGCTTTCGGCAATTGCCCTTGGAGCCTTTTTGAATGCTCTTGCACCTGCAAGCGCAACATTTGCCGAAAAATCGCCGTTTGCGCTGTTTGCCGGCTTTTCAATTATAAAATCGGGAATAGGCTCTGCGGGAAGCTCTCCGTTTGCAACTGCTCTGCCGAGTGCTTCAATAATTCTCAGCCTTAATTCCTTTTGAGTTTCTTTTACAAGTAAAGACATTTTAATTTCTCCGTTTTCGTTATTTCGTTATTTTCAATTGCTTTTAACGGTATAGCTTAAATCAACCTTGTTTCGCGAAGCAACGGAGCCGTTAAAATCAATATCGTATTCAAATAAAAACCTTCCTGTGCCGTCCTCTTTTTCAAATTCAATCTCTTTGCCGTAAACTCCCATAAGCATATTGCCGTATTCTGTGTTGTAGCTGCAAAGATTTCTCCTTGATTTTTCAATAAAAAGACTGCTGTGAGCGGTGCCGAGCCTTGTCATTTCAACACTTGAAAGGTCTTTTTTTACCTTAACCGTGATTTTTACGGGTGCCTCGGGCGGCTCCTGCTCTTCGCTGTAACGGATAATATATGATTTTCCGTCGTCTCTCAGTGTTCCGAAGGTTGAAAGCTCAATCGAATCCTTTTCGTTTCCGAAGCGCTGAGTTCCTTTCAGCTCAATAAGAATTTTTTTCATTATATCCATTTGCTCCTCGTATATTCGTTATATTGTAACACAACATCAATTCAAATTCAACAATTATAATTTAAAATATATTTTAAAAATAAAGTAATGACAAATTGATAAATTAATGTTATAATACCAACTATGTATAATGGATGATTATATAATTTTGTAAAAACAGGAGTATTTTTATGGAAATTAACGAGGCTTACAGATTAATTGAAAAAAATCTTGAAAACACCGTTAAGGAGCTTGGCTTTTCAAGGCTTAAAAGCAACGGCGAAAATTTAACATATAAAGGCAATAAAGGTCTTTTCAGAGTTTGCCACAATAACGAAACGAATATTCTTTCCCTTGAATGCTCTGCGGAAAGCTCCGAGGAGTCGGAATTCCAAACCGTTTCAAAAACGCTTTTTGATTTGTCTGTTGTTGATGAAAAGGATTGCCGCTCTGCGTCAAATGAAATTGCTGATGAAATAACATCAATTTTCGCTTCAAGAAAAAAGGTTGATATTGATAAAATAAAAATGCCGAAGGCTGTTTCAAGATCAAAGGCGAAAAACGGCACCATCAGCTATGACACGGATTCACTTGCAAACCGCTTCGGCGTTCTTTATCCGGAGTTTAAGGAAGCCATTAAGCAGAATATTTCAGATTACGGCGAATTTCTTCCCGAAACCTTCTTTACCGAAATAGGCACTCCGAAGGTTATTGATGTTATCAAAAACGGAACAGAGGCAGAGCAGAAAAAGCTTTTCAAAATGCTCGGCGAGGTTTATGAGGACGGAACAAATGAGGTTCAGGATATTATCGGCGTAACCATTTTGGGCGAAATGAAAAACGATCCGCAAATGATGGCGGTTGCCGATAAATATATGACTGAATATATGGCAGGTCCCGTTCACGAGATTAATAAGATAACCGCTAAAAATAACAGGTGGACTAAAAAGCTTAAAAATCCGCCCGCATTCAAGCCTAAAAAGAACAAGGCAAATGTGCTTCAAAATGCGCTTAATCAGGCAGGAACCCAGCAATGAGCAATGATTCTCGGCTTTCAAAAAGCTTTATAGAAAAGGGCGTTATTTTTCCGTTGATAACCGCTGTTGCGGTAACGGCAGTTGTTTTTTCGCTGACTCCGTTTGTAAAGCATTATGTTGCATTATACAATGAAGAGCTTTGCCTTGCTTCGTTTTGCGAGGCAAAAACGGTTGAGGCGCAGAAGAACCTTTCCTCTCAGGCGGTCATCAGCAAAGGCTCCCTCGGTATAACCGAAGGCAACACGGAAATCGGAACGCTGAATGCAGACGGTCAACCGCTTAATCTGATTTATAATGCCGATTATTATAACACATTAAAGGGCGCATCGCTCGTCGGCGAAAGGCTCCCCGGCGAAACGGGAGCAGCATACATATACGGCTATAAAACTCAAATGCAGTTTTTGTATAATCTTGAGAAGGGCGACACTTTTACACTTTCCCTTTGCTACGGCGATTATGAATTTAAGGTTATTAATGCAGACGCCGTAACGGGCGAAAGCAATGTTTTCTCCCGCAATCCCAATGTTAAGCACGGTATTATTATCTATACAAACTTCGACGAGGGCGCAGGAATAAGCAGTAAGTATTATGTTGTAACCGCCGAAATGATAAGCGGTGCGGCAGTTGAGGAGTAGGCGCCTATGACTTTATCAAAATCAAGAAGCATTATAAGCGTTTTGCTGACTGTTGTGCTTGCTTTTTCAATGACTGCCCTGTCATTCGTTTTTCTTGTTAGGAGCACCTTCGGCAACGGTGCTTTTATATCTCGTGTTATGGTAAGCGATGAGCTTGTGGGCGAATGTGAAAATCAACTCAATATGCAGTTTGATGCGCTTGCCGCCAAAAGCTCAATACCGTCAAGGGTGTTTAAAAATATCGAAACGGAAAATCCAACCGAGGACGCTGTAAGACATTCTGTTTTGATGATTTATTCAAATGAAAGCTCAAAATCCTTTTTCGAGAATAAAAAGGATTATTTCTATAATATGTGCCTTGAATATTTAAACGGTAATAATATTAAGTTTAAAGAGGATGATGTTGAAAGAGCAGCACAGGAGGCGGCTGAAATATATCTTCAAACCTGCACTCTGCAAAGCTCCGATTATCTTCGGGTTATCGTTAATGCAATAAAGGATTATTCTCCCGGACTTGCCCTGATAGCGTTTGTGTCGTGTCTTGTGTGTGTTATTCTTATGTTTATTCTGTATTCGGGCAAGAATAATTCATTCGGCTATGTCGGTGCGGGAATATCTGCCTGCGGAATTGCGCTTTCTTTAACGGCGCTGATTTCTCTTTTATCGGGCTTCGGAAAAGGATTGCTTATTTCGCCTCAGGCATATTATGAGGCATTTTGCTCTGTTTTAAATCTCTTTTTTATGTTTATGATTTTGCTCGGCTTGATTGAAACGGCTGTGGGAACAATCATTCTTTTAAATGTTGAAGCCGTTAAAAAGAGAAAAAATAACAGGCGGAAATTATAAATTTAAAATGCTGATTTTACGGCGCAGAGTTTCAAATTAATGAAATTCTGCGCTTTTTTAACAAAATTGAACGGTACTTCATACAATATTGTTAAAAGATTATCAATCTATCGTTATTTCTAACAAACTTTTCACTTAGGCATTGACAAAAAGTTAAACATCTTTATAATAGAACACGCATTAGAAAAATAAGCCAATAAGAAAGAGAGGATATTTTTATGGCAAGAGTTTATAATTTCAGCGCAGGTCCGTCAACACTTCCTGTTTCCGTTCTTGAAAAAGCGGGAGCAGAGATACTTGATTATAAGGGCTCGGGACAGTCCGTTATGGAAATGAGCCACCGTTCAAAGGTGTTTGATGACATTATTAAGGAAGCAGAAGCGCTTATGAGAGAGCTTTATCAAATTCCGGATAATTATAAGGTTCTGTTTCTTCAAGGCGGTGCTTCCGCACAGTTTTCTGCAATTCCGCTTAACTTTATGAATAAAAACGGCAAGGCAGATTATATCATCACAGGCCAGTGGGCTAAAAAGGCATATCAGGAAGCGCAGAAATACGGCGATGTTGTTGCCGCTGCTTCCTCGGCAGATAAAACCTTTTCCTATATTCCTAAAACAAAGGCCGAGGATTTCCGTGAGGATGCAGATTATGTTTATATCTGCCTTAATAACACTATTTACGGAACAAAGTATCAGGAGCTTCCTCCCGTTGGTGATAAAGTGCTTATTGCCGATGTTTCATCGTGTGCTCTTTCCGAGCCGCTTGATATTTCAAAATTCGGCGTTGTATATTTCGGCGCGCAAAAGAATGTTGCCCCCGCAGGACTTGTTGTTGTTATCGTTCGTGAGGATCTTCTCGGCAATGCCCGTGATATATGCCCTGTTATGATGGATTATAAGATTCAGGCAGACGCCGATTCTCTTTATAACACTCCTCCTTGCTGGACAATTTATATCTGCAAGCTCGTTCTTGAATGGATTAAGGAAACCTATGGCGGCCTTGAGGGTATGAAGAAGCACAACGAGGAAAAGGCAAAAATTCTTTATGATTTCCTTGATTCAAGCGAAATGTTTAAGGGAACGGTTGTTCCCGAGGACCGCTCTCTTATGAATGTTCCGTTTGTAACAGACAGCGATGAGCTCAATGCAAAATTCATCAAGGAGGCAACCGAAGCAGGCTTTGTTAATCTTAAAGGCCACAGGTCGGTTGGCGGTATGCGTGCTTCTATCTATAACGCCATGCCAACAGAGGGCGTTGTTAAGCTCGTTGAATTTATGAAGCGCTTTGAGGAGGAGAACAAATAATGTATAATATAAAAACATTAAATAAGATTTCAAATGTCGGTCTTTCAAAGTTTGATAAATCAAAATATGCTTACGGCGATGATCTTGAAAATCCCGATGCAATAATGGTTCGCTCCGCCGCAATGCACGATATGGAAATGCCGGCCTCGCTGCTTGCAATCGCAAGAGCAGGAGCAGGAGTAAATAATATTCCTGTTGTAGACTGCACTCAAAAGGGAATAGTTGTTTTTAACACCCCCGGTGCAAATGCAAATGCAGTTAAGGAGCTTGTTATCTGCGGACTTTTTCTTTCAAGCCGTAAAATAACAAAGGCTATTGATTGGTGCAAAACAATTAAAAACGATGAAAATGTGAGCAAAAGCGTTGAAAAGGGAAAGAGCGCATTTGCAGGTCCCGAAATCAAAGGAAAAACTCTTGCGGTTATCGGTCTCGGAGCAATAGGCCGCCTTGTTGCAAATGCCGCAGTTGATCTTGGTATGAGCGTTATCGGATATGATCCGTTCCTCAGCCCCGAAGCCGCAGACACTCTTAAAAAAGAGGTTACAATAAATAATAATCTTGATGAGATTTTTCCGCTTGCAGATTATTTAACAGTTCATGTTCCGCTCACTCCCGAAACAAAGGAAATGATTTGTGCCGAAAATATTGCCAAGATGAAGGACACTGTTAGAATTCTCAACTTTGCAAGAGGAGACCTTGCAAACAGCGCAGATATCGTCAGCGCACTTGAAGACGGCAGAATGGCAGCTTATGTAACCGATTTTCCGTCTGCCGAGCTTATCGGAATAGACGGCGTTATTGCGCTTCCGCATCTCGGTGCGTCAACTCCCGAAAGCGAGGAAAACTGCGCATCTATGGGTGCTATGGAATTAATTGATTTTCTTGAAAACGGAAATATCAAAAATTCCGTAAATCTTCCTGCCGTTTCGCTTCAAAGAAGCGGTGCCGCAAGAATAACCGTTATTCATAAAAACCAACCTAATATGATAGCTACAATAACAGACACTATCAGCAAGGACGGCATTAATATTGCAAATTTCCTTGATAAAAACAGAGGCGAGTTTGCTTACAGTATTATTGATGTTGATTCCGAGGTTTCCGCCGCCGCAGTTGAGGATATTAAAAAGATAGACGGCGTAATCAAAATAAGAATTATTAAGTAAATAACAGGCTTAATGAACAGTGATGAAAGCACCGATTCCTCTCGGTGCTTTTGTTTTTTGAATTTTTAATGCTTTTTTGCTTGACAAATAAAAATCTCTCTGCTATAATAAGCACTAATCTGCTTTAAAGTGATTAGACTTTAAAGCGTTAAAGCAACTTTCAGATAGGGGGAATATATATGGCACCGAGAAAGGGCAATATGATGTCTGTTAGAACAGATGTTAAGGTGCTTGATGCAACTATTAGAGACGGAGGTCTGTGCAATAATTTTGAGTTCACGGATGAATTTGTAACAGAGCTTTATAAAACAAATATTAAAAGCGGTGTTGATTATATGGAATTCGGCTACCGTGCTTCAAAAAATCTTTTCAACCCAAGCGAGTTCGGAAAGTGGAAATTCTGCGATGAGGCGGATATAAGAAGCATTGTGGGAGATAATGTTTCCGATATGAAAATTGCCGTTATGGCAGATGTTGGCAGATGCGATTTTAAAACGGATTTCATTCCCAAAAGCGAATCTGTTATAGATATGGTTCGTGTTGCCTGCTATATTCATCAAATTCCTGCGGCAATTGAGATGATAGAGTATTTTCACGCTCTCGGATATGAAACAACCTGCAATATTATGGCAATCAGTCAGGCAAACACAGAGCAGATAGACGCCGCCCTTGAAATGCTCGGCGAGTCAAGCGTTGATGTTATTTATCTTGTTGATTCCTATGGCTCTCTTTATCCCGAAACGGCAGGCGCGCTTGCAAAAAAATATCTTGAAGCAGGCGAAAAATACGGCAAGGCAATCGGCTTCCACGCTCACAACAACCAAAATCTTGCCTTCGCAAACACTATTGAAACGCTTTCTTACGGTGTTTCGTATCTTGATGCAACTGCTTCGGGTATGGGCAGAGGTGCGGGAAACTGCGCTATGGAGCTTCTGCTCGGCTTCCTTAAAAATCCGAAATATAATTTATACAGCCTTTTAACCTTCCTTGAAAGGTATATTATTCCGCTCAAAGAAAGCGGTGTTGTTTGGGGCTATGATGTTCAGTATATGCTCACAGGTCAGCTTAACCGCCATCCAAGAGAGGCAATGGCGTTTACTGCCGAAAAGCGAAACGATTATTGCGAGTTTTATAAATCTCTTCTTGATAATTTCTAAATTTGTCTCTGTTCAGCTCTCCTAACGGTAATTTACCCGAAAGGAGAGCATTTTGTTTGCCTTTTTGTTGACATTTAAAAATTTTACGGCTAATATATATGTAATTAAAATATTTAAAGGGAGAGAATTATGGAAATAACGGAAGATAAATCAATGTCTAATATGCGTTTTGTTCGCAAGCTTCCCGTTCCCAAGGAGGTTAAGGAGCTCTTTCCGCTCAGCAAAAAAGCAAGCGAGGCAAAGGCGCAAAGAGATTTGCAGATTGCGTCTGTTTTTAAGGGCGAAAGCGATAAATTCCTTTTAATAATAGGTCCCTGCTCGGCCGACAGAGAGGAAAGCGTGCTTGATTATGTTCATCGTCTTGCGCGTGTTCAGGAGCAGGTTGAGGATAAAATTATAATTATTCCCCGTGTTTACACCGGCAAGCCGAGAACAACGGGAGCAGGCTATAAGGGAATGATGCACCAGCCCGATCCGGACGGAGTTCCCGATATGTATGAGGGAATAATTGCAGTTCGCTCGCTTCATTCAAAGGTTATTGAGGAAACGGGATTAACATCTGCCGATGAAATGCTTTATCCGTCAAATTATCGCTATCTTTCCGATTTGCTTTCCTATGTTGCAGTGGGGGCAAGAAGCGTTGAAAATCAAGACCATCGCTTAACCGCAAGCGGAATGGATGTTCCCTGCGGAATGAAAAACGGCACAAGCGGGGATTACAGCGTTATGCTCAATGCAATAACTGCGGCGCAGAGCGGCCACACCTTTGTTTACAGAGGCTGGGAGGTTGAATCAAAGGGCAATGAGCTTGCACACGCTATTTTAAGAGGCGGAATAGATAAGCACGGAATTTGCCATCCGAATTATCATTATGAGGATTTAATAACCCTCTATAATATGTACGGCAAGGATGAGAAATTTAAAAATCCTGCCGTTATTGTTGACACAAACCATTCAAACAGCTCTAAAAAATATCTCGAGCAGGTGCGTATTGCAAACGAGGTGCTCCATTCAATGCGCCACAGTAACGACATAAAACGCTTTGTTAAGGGCTTTATGATTGAGTCATATATTGAAGACGGCTGCCAAAAAATTGAGGACGGCGTCTATGGCAAGTCCATAACAGACCCTTGCATAGGCTGGGATAAAACAGAAAGGCTGATTTTGGATATAGCAAATCAGCTCTAAAAACTGCAAGTTGCACAAAAGAGCGGCGGCTCACTTGTTAATTACTAACAAAATGAGCCTCTGCTCTAAATTTTTGTTTGACAGTAATTTATATATGTGTTAAAATTAATTCAATCAAATATATACTTTACCGCTTAAAAGCGGTGCAGTAAAATTACATAGTTAGGAGATTGATTATGAAAAAAGCAATCAAAAGAATTGTTGCTCTTTGCCTTACAGCTGTTTTAGTTGCAGGTGTATTCGCAGGATGCAGCACTCAAACAAAAAAATATAAGGTTGGTATCTGCCAGCTCGTTCAGCACGAAGCGCTTGATGCCGCAACTCAGGGCTTTAAAGATGCCCTCACCGAAAAGCTCGGTGCCGAGAATGTTGAATTTGACGAGCAGAATGCAGGCGGCGATTCCGCAACCTGCGCAACAATCACAAATCAGTTTGTTGCAAACGGTGTTGATTTGATTATGGCAAATGCAACTCCCGCTCTTCAAGCTGCTATGGCGGCAACAACCGAAATTCCGATTGTTGCAACATCCATCACGGATTATGCAACCGCTCTTGAAATCACGGATTGGACAGGTAAAACGGGCATTAATGTTACCGGAACATCAGACCTTGCTCCTCTTGCAGATCAGGCTGCTATGATTAAAGAGCTTTGCCCGGAGGCAAAAACAGTTGCTATTCTTTATTGCTCAGCAGAGGCTAATTCAAAGTATCAGGCTGATGTTATCACAAAGGAATTAACCGCTCTCGGCCTTGAAAGCAAGGTTTACACATGTGCAGACACAAACGAAATCGCTTCAATCACAACTCAGGCTTGTCAGGAATGTGATGCTATCTATATCCCAACAGATAACACAATCGCATCTGCAACTGCCGCTGTTAACGAAATCGCAGAGCCCGCAGGTGTTCCGATCATCGCAGGCGAAGAGGGTATCTGCAAAGGCTGCGGCGTAGGCACTCTTTCAATCAGCTATTACAGCATCGGTCAAAAGGCAGGCGAAATGGCCGCAGAGATTCTTCTTAACGGTGCAAATCCTGCTGAAATGGAAATCCAGTATGCTGCCGATCTCACCAAAAAGTATGTTGCAGAACGTGCAACTGCTCTCGGCATCACTATTCCGGAAGGCTATGAAGCAATCGATATGACTGCCGAATAATTAAATAATATATAAATTAATATTGACTTAATAAGTATATTTTGATAACATTAAAGGCGGTGGGTTTTCAACTCACCGCTTTTTTAAAATATATTTGATATTTCGGAGGATATGATTATGATGTCATTTTTGATGTCGTTCGGCTCGGCGTTGCCCGGTGCGGCGGCGCAGGGCATTATTTGGGGACTCATGGCAATAGGTGTTTATATCACATTCAGAGTTCTCGATATTGCCGATTTAACCGTTGACGGCTCATTCGGCACGGGCGGCGCAGTTCTTGTTTTCTGCGTAACAAACGGAATGAATATTTATCTTGCAATGCTTATTGCATTTTTGGCAGGCTGCCTCGCAGGCTTTGTTACGGGAATTTTCCACACAAACTTCGGAATTCCCGCCATTTTGGCAGGTATTCTAACTCAGCTTGCGCTTTATTCAATAAACCTGCGAATACTCGGAAATAAGGCAAACCAAACGCTCAGCGCAAGAAAGTATAATCTTCTTGTTTCGCTCGGAGATATTAATCAATCGCTTATTGTCGGTGCAATTTTTTCGGTTGTGCTTATTGCGGTTCTTTATTGGTTTTTCGGCACAGAGCTCGGCCATTCAATCAGAGCAACAGGTAATAATCAGGCAATGGCCCGTGCAAACGGCATAAACACAAATATAAACAAGATTATAGGACTTGTTCTTTCAAACGGAATAGTTGCTCTTGCAGGCGGTCTTTATTCGCAGTATCAGGGCTTTGCAGATGTTAATATGGGCAGAGGCGCAATCGTTATCGGTCTTGCCGCAGTTATTATCGGCGAGGTTGTTTTCGGAAAGATCTTCAAGAATTTTGCTTTGAAGCTTCTCGGCTGCGTTTTCGGCGGAGTTATTTACTATATTGTAATAACCTTCGTTCTCCGTCTTGGACTTAATGCAAACGATTTGAAGCTCTTCTCTGCGCTTGTTGTTGCGCTCTTCCTCGGTATTCCTTATTGGAAAAGCAAGATGTCTTCAAAAAAGGCAAAAAGAACGGGAGGTGCTGAAAATGCTTGAAATCAAAGGCGTTTATAAAACCTTTAATCCCGGAACGGTTAATGAAAAGCATGCTTTAAACGGAATTGATTTAACTCTTAATGAGGGTGATTTTGTAACCGTTATCGGCGGAAACGGCGCAGGTAAATCAACAATGCTTAATATGATTGCAGGCGTTTATCCTGTTGACTGCGGAAGCATTTTGATTGACGGCCAAGATGTTACAAAGCTTCCCGAATATAAAAGAGCAAAGTACCTCGGCAGAGTTTTTCAGGACCCAATGACGGGCACTGCCGCAGATATGCAGATTGTTGAAAATCTTGCTCTTGCTTCAAGAAGAGGAAAATTCAGAACTCTTGCTCCCGGTGTTTCAAAAAAGGAGAAGGAAGGCTATGTTGAGCTTCTTAAATCTCTTGATTTGGGACTTGAAACAAGATTAACCTCAAAGGTTGGTCTTCTTTCCGGCGGTCAAAGGCAGGCAATAACTCTTCTTATGGCAACTCTTAAAAGACCGAAGGTGCTCCTCCTTGATGAGCACACCGCTGCTCTTGATCCGAAAACAGCGCATAAGGTTCTTTCGTTAACAACCGAAATAGTTGAAAAGAACAACTTAACAACTATTATGATAACTCATAATATGAAGGACGCTATCGCAATCGGAAACCGTCTTATTATGATGAATGACGGAAAGATAATCTATGATGTTTGCGGCGAGGAAAAGAAAAAGCTTACCACTGCCGATTTGCTTGAAAAATTCAAGATAACAAGCGGCGGCGAGCTTGATAATGACAGAATGATTTTATCCGAATAATAAATAAAAAGCTCCGTGGAGAATTAACATTCCTCGGAGCTTTTTTTTGCGCCTTATTTATTAAAGGTTCTATAATAAATGTTGGGGTAGGAATACCTCAACATTT
>ULXL01033097.1_pt1 | contig 16103 bp, 13 predicted proteins | sample 1961241 | NCBI WGS metagenome assembly ULXL01 (sample SAMEA4835837, study PRJEB28245) | human gut metagenome | biome: gut microbiome; material: fecal sample | place: Denmark | collected 2008
ACCATTGAGTTAAGAGTGTCAACACTTACCTCATTAATATACTCGCCCTCTTTTTCGGGATCGGGAACGGAATGGGATTGCTCCATTTTAATGGGATACCTGATATAATCACTGTATTTCTTAACAAGCTCGGTAATCTCATACTCCTCAAGAAAATGTGAATAATCCTCATTTTCGGTATCGTCTTTAAGATAAAGAGTTATAGTTGTGCCGGCGGTTTCCTTTTCACATTCGGTTAAGGTGTAGCCGTCTGCACCCTCGGAGGCCCACCTATGAGCAACCTCCTCGCCAAATGCCTTTGAAACAACCTCAACCCTTTTTGCAACCATAAAGGATGAATAAAAGCCAACGCCGAACTGACCGATAACCTCAATATCGTTTTCCTTTGCCTCTTCGTTTTCATTTTTGAAATTGAGAGAGCCTGATTTTGCGATGGTGCCAAGATTTGCTTCAAGCTCCTCGCCCGTCATTCCGATACCGTTATCGGAAATAGTTATTGTTCTTGCTTCCTTATCGCTATCAAGCATAATTTCAAAATCATCCTTGGACATTCCTACGCTGTTATCGGTAAGCGACTTAAAATAAAGCTTATCAATAGCATCCGACGCATTGGAAATAAGCTCGCGGAGAAAGATTTCTTTATTTGTATAGATAGAATTAATCATCATATCAAGAAGCTTTTTTGACTCCGCCTTAAACTGTTTTTTTCTCATTTTAATCACCTGAATTTTCAATTCTCAAAAATTAGCACTCTTTGCTTTCGAGTGCTAATTACTATTATAACCTTTATTTTCCAAATGTCAACACTAAAAAAGTTAATAATTTTTTAACAGCAATTTTTACCTGAAAAAATAAAAGCGTATAATGCCGAGAGGGCACTATACGCTTTGCTGATTGAAATTTTGCTACACGCCGATTATTTTTTCAACACAAATTTTTTTGTTTGTCAATAATGTAATTTAAAATTTTTTCCTTGGAATTTTCGAGATTTCCTTCTATTACAAGAGAAAGGACTTCGTTGAGCATTTCTCCTATTCCCCTGCCGTGCAGACCTATATTTATTAAATCGTTTCCGTTAACGGCAAGGTCGGAAATCCTATACGCTTCGCCGCTGTTAACAACTCTTTCAAGCTCATCCTTCAGCTCTGTAAGCTTTTTGATTTCATAGGCGATTTTCACGGGATTATGTGCTTCAAGGTCTGCTATGCGAACATCAAAAAGCATTTTTGTTTTTTCAGCTCCGAGCCGAGCAAGCCAACGCTTAACTCTTATATCGTCAACATTCGCAACCAACTGATGATATTTAACCAGCTGCGTTACTGTTTCGGTTATTTCGTTTGAAGCCTTAAAACGCTTTAAAACCGCAAGTGCAATCCTCTCGCCCACCTGTGCGTGCGTTCTGAAATGGTCTTTTCCGTTTTCATCAGTTGTTTTAACAGAAGGCTTTCCTATATCATGAAGCAGCATAGTCAGCCTGATAACAGGATTTTTAGGGGCAGCGTCAACTGCGTTGATAATATGCTCATAAACATTATATATATGCCACGGAGTGTTTTGCTCGCAATTCATTGCCGGCTCCAACTCCGGAATAATAACCGCTATAATCTCTCTGTATTCATCGAGAACGGAAAGGACATTGTCGCCGCAAAGAAGCTTTAAAAGCTCTGCAAATATACGCTCATTTGCAATATTTTTAAGAAGCATTTTATTATCGAAGGCTGCTTTTTTTGTTTTTTCTTCAAGCTTAAAGCCCAAAACCGAGGCAAAGCGGAGTGCACGCATAATGCGCAAAGCGTCCTCATTAAAGCGTGTGTCGGGATCTCCAACCGCACGGATAACAGAATTTTTCAAATCCTCCCTGCCGCCGAAGAGGTCGATTATTCCCTCTTCCTCATTATATGCCATTGCATTAATTGTAAAATCTCTGCGGCTTAAATCCTCTTGAATATTGCTGACGAAGGAAACGCTTTCGGGATGGCGGCAATCGTTATAATCTCCGTCTTTTCTAAATGTTGTTATTTCATAGGGCTTATGATTTAAAACGGCAGTTACCGTTCCGTGCTTTAAGCCCGTTTCGGCAATTTTGATATTTTCGGCAGTCATTATTTGAGAGGTTATTTCAGGCAGGGCATTTGTTGCAATATCAATATCACACGAGGGCTTACCCATAAGCGCATCACGCACGCAGCCGCCTACGGCATACGCCTTATAGCCGACTGCATTAAGAAGCGATATGATTTTTTTTGCATTATCATCAATAATCATTAGAAAAACCTGCCAAATAATATTTTGATTATTTTACCACAAATGCCCGAATAATACAATTATGAAAGACTTTTTTTATTATTTATTTGTGTTTTTACTTGGCGGACAAGCCTACTGCACAGTTGAAATTATCACACGGGGCAGAACACATTACAGTATGTTTTTTGCTGCCGGGCTGATATTTCTTTATTTAATTTTAATTTCAGAGCAAATGAAAAAGGCACCTCTTTTCGAGAAGTGCCTTTTAGGAGCTGTTTTTATTACTGCAACGGAATTTATTTTCGGTTGTATATTCAACTTAAAATACTCCCTTGCGGTTTGGGATTATTCAAATCAGCCCTTTAATGTTTTAGGGCAGATATGCCTGCCATTTTCAATCCTGTGGTTTTTCGCCTGCTTCATAATTTTTAAATGGATCATTAAAGACGATTTTTACCGCAGATTTTTTTGAATATTTATAAAGCTCCTCCCTTGCCTGCTTAATCTCATCCTCGTTAAGAGCAGGCCTTTCCTCGGGATAATCCCAAAAATCAAAGGGATTTTTCTTTGTTATAACAATTCTTCCGTTCTTATCTATAACCCAAGGATAAACAAGAATTTTCCTTTTATTTTTAACAAAGAAAAGATTTCCGCTTCTGCCGTTTGAAATATTTTTCCAAAAAACAAGCCCCTTTGCCTGCTTCATAATTGCAAGCACCTGATGCTCGGGAGCAAGGCGTTTAAACTGCCATCTGTTAAACAAAGGCAAAACAACCGTTCCCAACACAAGCACGGCGGCAATTATTAAAACAATTTTATACGGCTCCATTTTTATCAATTCCTATCGTTATAATTTCAAACGGTTTATATTCAATAACAGAGGCTTCGCCAAGCTCGTCTTCAAGCATATTAAGAAGCTTAACGGGCTTATCAAGCTTAATTTGACCTCTTGCGCCGTTTTGCTCGCTGAGGCGTGCAACAATCATTTCGCCGTTTTCGCTGAATTTAAGTGCTTGCAGATAAAGCGGCGAAAAATCAGGCAGGCAACAATCAACATCTGCCTTTATGAGCTCATTATTATATTGAAGCGCAAGCTTGTTTATATCAGCTTCAACTGCGCCCTTTGAATGAGGCATAATCATATAGCAGAAATCGTGATTACCCATATCAGAGGTTACATCGGGGCGTATTGTTGCACGAAGCAGAGAAAGGCTGATAACATTTTTATCAAAGCCAACACCGTATTTACCCTCATTAATGATTGCAACACCGCCGTTTGTTTCGGATAAATCGCACCATTTATGGTGGCAAACCTCAAACCTTGCCTGCTGCCAGGAGGTGTTTTTATGTGTATCACGCTCAATGAAGCCTGCGGAGGTGTCGCAAAGGGCTTTTCTTGAAAGAACATTGCAGGCAAATTCAGCCTTTGCAAGCCTATGCTTTTCGTTCCAATCAACTATATTTTCAACCTCTATGCCTCTGCTTCTTCTGAACAGGCGAATAATTCGAGTCCAAGTGGATTTTTCCGTTTTCAGAGTTGAAACAAATGAAGCGCACTCTCCGTCAAGCTCAAGCAGAGAAAGCGGGGTGGAAACGGTTAATTCGATTTCCTTATCCTTATAATTCGGAAGAATATCCCATGCGTCATAATTTCCCGGGCAATCGGTATATATTTTAAGCTTATTGAAATCTCCGCTAACCCATTCCCGAGAAAGCTCCTTATCATAAAGAGAAGCAAACGAGCCATCCGAATTAATTTCAACGGAATAAAACGGCGTTTCAATTTTTTTGCCTATTTCAATCCATTCGCCGTTGAAGGCGGATTTGCGAGGATTTGCACACGAAAGCGCAGGGATAGACGGAATTACCCAATTTCCCTTTTCAAAATGCCTTGTTGAAGTTCCGTTTTCAGATTTAACAAAGGTTAAAGCATTTCTTTCAAAATTAAGAGAATTGAAATATTTTGAGCCTGAGCCGATAATTTCGTTAAGCTCATTATCTATTTCGTTATAATCTGCAACAGCATCCTCATAAGCAGGATGAATATGAGAACCCGGAAGAATATCGTGAAACTGATTTATAAGAAGCTTTTTATAAAGGCGGGTTATTCTTTCTGTATTATCCTCGCCTTTTAGCACGGAAATAATTTCAGCATTTCTTAATTTGAATTCAAGAGCACGGTTAGCGGCCTTGAGATTGCTTTTAGTTGTAAATGTGCCTCGGTGCATTTCAAGATAAAGCTCGCCGTCCCACACCTCAAGATTTTCATTATTCTTAAGATTTTTTTCAAGAAATTCCGCTCCGCCCGTATGAGTGCATTTCGGCATAACAGAAAGCTTATCAAAGCGGTGCATAAGCTCTATCATTTCCTCAGTGCAGCCCGAGCCTCCGTCTCCGTAGCCAAACATATTCATAGTCTGTCCGCCCGAATCCTTATCAATATAAGTGTCCCAATTTTCCTGAATTTGACTTGGCATATTCCAGGTTATGAAATGGGTTGGCGGAACGCAGGCATAAATCTCGCTGCCGTCTATTCCTCGCCAAATAAAGTTATTATGCGGGAAGCGATTTGTGTCGTTCCAGGTGGACATTTTATTAGAAACAAAATAATCAACGCCGCTTTTTTTGAGTATCTGCGGAAGAATCCAGCTGTTGCCGAAAACATCGGGAAGCCACGCATTATTCACCCTTTTGCCGAACATACGCTGATATGTATTTTGTCCGTAAAGGCACTGACGGATAAGGCTTTCGGCACACGGAATGTTGCAATCCGGCTCAACATACATTGCACCCACAGGCTCAAACTGACCGCCTGCAACCTTTTCTTTGAGCTCATCAAAAACCTCTGGATAATACTTTTCAAGCGTTTCATAAACATAGGGCTGGGTATGTGTATATTTAAAATCGGGATATCTGTCCATCAATCTTAACTGAATAAGAACGGTTCTTAAATTCTTTTGAACAGCGTGTATTCTGCGCCAATAATAAGCTATATCAAGATGCGAATGAGCAATAAGCGCAACCTCTCCGTTGCCCTTATAATTATCATTGGCAAAAACAACCTCGTTAAGATATTTTTGAGCGTCCTCAACGCCCGTTAATCCGTTTTCATTCTCAAAATCAACGAAATCCATTGCCTTGCTCAGTTCTTTATTTAAAAAGGCTCTGTAATCCTCGCTGAAAAGGTCGCTTTTCGCAATATCAAGCAAAAGCTCAAAATCCCAAACAAGATCCTGAACCTGATGATTAACGGTGCAAATATAAGCACCCTCGAAAATCTGACGGCAACCGCGAACAGAAAGGCTTTCGGGATTTCTTTCATCATCGGGCTTACTTCTGTTATAGCCCATCATATCAAAATGAAGCGTTTCTTTATCATCAATATACGGCGAAAGGAGCATACGCTCTCTGTTTGGATCAACGCCGCCGATATATTTTCCGTTTACTTTAACGCAGATTTCAGCCGCAGTTTTGAGTGAAAGCCACAGCTCCTTTCCCTGCAATTCCTTTGGTATATCAACATCGGCTTTTATAAATGCCGTTCCGTCCGGAGTGAAATACATATCTCCCCTTTTAAGCGGTCTGTAACCCTCCGAATAATACTCAAATTCCATTTCGGAAACCTGACGGGCATCCCTTATCATAAGATTTTCTATTTCCCATTTTGATGAATAGATATATCTTTTAAGCCAGCCGAAGCGCAAATCAGTCCACTCCTCAGGACGCATAGACCTTCGAACAACTTTAATATGAGCCATAAGATTTTTCTCCTTTTACAAAGCAAAATAAATGCGGTTAATTTTTATCAAACTTAATTATACATCTTGAAAATAGGGCTTTTTGCGGATTGCTTTAACCTTAACCGTTTTGCCCAAATCCTTTTTTATTTCGCTTTCTATCCAATCTGTGCACCTGTTCAAAATAAGACATTTTGAGCATTCGCCTCTGAATATAACGGTTAAAACACCGTTTTCAAGAGAAACGAATTCTATCCAACCGCCGTCGCCTTGAAGCTTCGGCTGTAAAACATTTTCAACATAGCCTTGAACTGTATTCATAAAGCTCTCCCCGTATTAATTAATGATTTTTTCAATAACGCCTTTAATGCTTGTTAATCTTTTCTGTGCGTTTTCACGGTTATCCTCTCTTATGCTGTAATAAACCTTGATTTTCGGCTCTGTTCCGCTTGGGCGAACGGCAAGCCACGAGCCGCCGTTGAATATAAATTTAAGAACATTTTCCTTAGGCAAATCCTTAACACCCGTTGAATAATCAATAATCTGCGAAACACCGTCAAAAAGAGAAGCACCGTTATTGCGGAAGGTATCCATAAAGCCCTTGATTTTTTCTGCTCCGTCCTTGCCTTTAAGAACAAAATAATCAAGAGAATCAAGATAATATCCGTATTCGGCATAAATCTCGTTTAAGCCATCTATCAGAGTTTTGCCCTGCGCCTTATACCAAGCCGCCATTTGGCAAATAAGCATTGAGGAAACAACTGCATCCTTATCCCTTGCGTGGGTGCCTACAAGATAGCCGTATGACTCCTCATAGCCGATAACAAATTCCTGTGTGCCGCTGTCCTCATACCTATTAATCTTATCTCCTATATATTTAAAGCCCGTTAAGGTTTCTTCAACAATCAGGCCGTATTTTCTTGCGATTTCGGCGCCGAGCTCGGAGGTTACAATGGTTTTAACAAGAGTTGATTTTTCATTAAGAGTGCTTTTTTTCATTTCAAGAACGAATTTAACAAGAAGGGCTCCCGTTTGATTTCCCGTAAACAAAACAAGCTCTCCGTTTTCGTTCTTAACAGCTATACCCACTCGGTCGCAATCGGGGTCTGTTCCGAGAACAAGATCTGCGTTGATTTCCTTTGCCTTTTCGATGGCAATATTCAGCGCATCCTTTTCCTCGGGATTCGGACTTCTGACAGTTGAAAAATCACCGTCGGGCAGCTCCTGCTCCTTAACAACAGTTACATCAAAGCCCGAAATAACACGGCGAACAGGAATATTTCCCGTTCCGTGAAGCGGAGTGTAAACAATTTTTATATCGGATTTTTCTTCATATAGGCTTTGTTTTTTTACCTCATTAATAAACTCTGAAAGCATATCGTCGCCGAGCATGGTTATATTCTGCCTGTTTTCTTTACCGAACGGAATTGTTGAAAAGTCGGTTATTTGATTAATATAACCGATAGCGTTTTCAGCGTCCTCGGTGCAGAACTGGCATCCTCTTTCGTCATAAACCTTATAGCCGTTATACTCCTTCGGATTGTGAGAGGCGGTTATCATAACGCCTGCGTTACATCCGAGACGGGCAGTTGTGAAGGAAAGCACGGGAACGGGAACAAGCATTTCATAAAGGAAAACCTTAAAGCCGCAGTTTGCAAAAATATCCGCCGCGGTTTTTGCAAAAAAGGAAGAATTATTTCTACTGTCGTAAGCAAGGGCAACCTTGATTTCTCCGCTGAATTTTGATTTAAGATAATTTGCAAGACCGAGAGTTGCTTTACCTACCGTGTATTTATTCATTCTGTTTGAGCCGGCGCCCATAACGCCTCTTAATCCGCCCGTGCCGAACTCCAAATCCTTATAAAATCTATCCTCGATTTCTTTTTCATTGCCGCTGATAGCGAGAAGCTCCTGCTTTGTTTCTTCATCAACAAAGCCGAGCCAACCTTCATATTTATCCTTAAAATCCATAAAGAAAGCCTCCGCAAGCTAATTTAAGTCATTATAGCACTATAATATATGTTGTTTCAAGAATATATTTAATTTAATAACAAAAAATTCCGAGCAAAAATGCCCGGAAGATTTTTAATTATCGTCAACCTCTTCATAATCAACCTCAAATGCGGAGCCTTCACTGTCGCTGCGGCTGATTTTCTCTTTAACCTCTTTTGATATTTCCATAACCTGAATATATGCAATAATATCTACAACAGCAAAAACAACAAGACCCGAGCCGATAAACTGAACTATTTTTTCCTGCGTGTCAAACGGATTTGTTATACTGATTATTCCGAGAACGATTGAAGCAACGGAAAGTATGACCGTTAAAATCCAAGAGCGTCTTCTGCTGACTGCAACATAAAACGAATTAACAAGATCCACAACGCCGCCAACAAGAAGAATTATTCCGAGAATAAATATAATTACGCTCATTATCTGCCTATATGCTGCGCAGACAACAATGCCCGTTACGGTTGAAATAATACCGAGCGTTAAAACAAACGGCGAAGTCTTATTAACTATATTGCTGATTATTGCATAAACACCGCACGCAATACACACACCACCGATAATAAACGCTGTGTATCGAAGCATTTTGCCCGGTGCGGCAATCAAAAGAACACCCAAAACGGCAAAAACTATTGCGCTGATGAGCGAATATTTTTTTAATTCTGTTAAAAGCTTTTTCATTTAAACACCATCTTTTTTACACTAGGGTAACGGAAATAATGCGAACCACGGTTTATCGTGGCAGATATTGCCCTTACTCTTCTTAAAATACTCGTTCAATATGCCGAAAAGCGGGGCGAAACAATCTTCGCCCCGCAAATATATTATACTACTCTTGATTGCTTTCAGCAATAATTTTTTGAGAAATATGCTCGGGGCATCTTTCATATCTTGCAAATTCTGCGGTAAATGAGCCTCTGCCCTGCGTCATCTGGCGAAGCGCAGTTGAGAAGGTTGCCATTTCCGCTTCGGGAACCTCCGCAAGAATTTCCTGCATTCCGTCGCCCGACGGAGTCATACCCAACACTCTGCCTCGGCGTTTATTAATATCACCGATAACATCGCCCATAACATCATCATTGCAGGACACCTTAACGGTTGAAATCGGTTCAAGAATAATAGGCATTGCCTTTGAAACGCCCTCTTTGAATGCAAGCGATGCCGCCATTTTAAAGCTCATTTCGCTTGAATCAACAGGATGATAGGAGCCGTCATAAAGAGTTGCCTTAACGCCTACCATAGGATAGCCTGCAAGAACGCCCTTTTCCATACATTCGTTTAATCCCTTTTCTACCGCAGGGAAGAAATTTTTAGGAACGGAGCCGCCTACTATTCTTTCGGCAAATTCAAGCTTTTCACTTGAACACGGCTCAAATTCAATAAACACATCACCGAACTGACCGTGGCCGCCGCTCTGCTTTTTATGTCTGCCCTGTGCGGAAACCTTAACGGTTATTGTTTCTCTGTAAGCAATCTTCGGTGCGGCAAGATTAACATCAACCGCAAATTTTGATTTAAGCTTTGAAACGGCAACATCAATCTGCTGCTCGCCGAGGCCTTTAATTAACTGCTCGTGAGTTTCATTATTAACAACGAATTTTAAGCTTGGGTCCTCCTCACAAAGCCTTGACAGGCCCGAAGCAATTTTCTCCTCATCGCCCTTTTTAACGGCTTTAACTGCCATAGTATATGTTGGAAGAGGAGTTGCAACTCCGTCTGCCTTAATAACCTTTGAAGCAGAGCAAAGAGTGTCGCCCGTGTTAAAGCCCGAAAGCTTAACAACAGCGCCTATATCGCCTGCGGTAATTTCGCCTGCGTCTATCTGCTTTGCACCGAACATAGTTACGATTTTACCCATACGCTCCTCATTACCCGTTGAAGCGTTATAAGCAACGGTGTTAGCGGTTATTTTTCCCGAAAGAACCTTAAAGAACGAAAGTTTTCCGATAAAAGGATCGGCAACTGTTTTGAAGCAAACTGCCGCAAGAGGACCGTTTGCATCAGGTGTTAATTCAACAGGCTCATCATCACAAATAGCATATTCGGATTTAGGTGCAGGGCATGCGGTTGCAACGAAATCAAGAAGCTGATCGCAAGCCTCTCCGCTTTGGCCGCTGAGAGCAAAAACGGGGATAATAGAGCCGTCTGCAACGCCGATTTTTATTCCCTTGAGCCTATCCTCTGCGGTTAGCTCTTCGCCGGAGAAATATTTTTCCATAATATCCTCGTCTGTTCCGGCAACTGCTTCATTGAATACCTCTTTAATTGCGTCGAAGCGAGCCTGATCATCGGGCTTTGCCTCAACCTCCTGTGCTTTAAAGCCGTTATATGCAAAAGCCTTTCCGCTTATCATATTATAATAGGAAGCAACCTTACCGCCTGTTATAACAGGGATAACCACGGGACAAACCATAGTTCCGAACTTTGCAACCATACCGTTAAAGGATTTATAGAAATCGGCTCTTTCATCATCCATTTTTGAAGCAACAAAAATTCTTGACATTCTTCTTGAGCCTGCATTTTTAAATGCTTTTTCAGCACCAACCGCAAGACCTGAACGGGCTGAAACAACAATTACAGCAGTTTCAGCAGCACGCATACCCTCTGCACTGCCCTCTGCGAAATCGAAAAGACCGGGGGTGTCTATAATATTAATTTTTTTACCGTTATATTCAGCAGGAGCAACTGCGCTTGAAACGGAGATATGCCTTTTCTTTTCCTCGGAATCATAGTCTGTTACGGTTGTTCCGTCTGCTACCTTACCGAGCCTTTCCGTTGCACCTGCAACATTAAGCAGAGCCTCTGCAAGAGTTGTTTTACCCTTTGAAGCATGACCTGCAAGAACAATATTTCTGATGTTTTCACTTTCATAAGTTTTCATAATTATTCAATCGCCTCTTTCAAAGCCAAAAGGCTTTGCCTTTATATATTATTTGTTTACATTGTATAATAATTTCTAACACTTGTCAATTTTTTATGTTAATTTTAACAATAAAAATATGATTTTTTAACTATTTGCTAAAAATTTAAGATTTTTTTGTTTATTTTACACATATATAATCCTGTTTTTCCTGCACATAAAAAATATATTCTCATAAAATAAAAGTATTGCAAAATAAAAAAAAGAATATTATAATAAACCCGCATTGTATCCGCAGAGAAAAATAGCTTTCTCGGGGCCGAGCAATGAATAGTAATCCTAACCTCATTTCGGATTTCTCTTTATTGCCAATACGCTTTGTGTTTGGCGTTAAGGCTCTTGGAGCAGTAGCAGAAAGGAAAAATTAATATGAACAAAAACACAAAAAAACTCGTTGGAGTTGCATTGCTTACGGCAATAGTTGTTGTGCTTCAACTGCTTGGCAGCTTCATCAAATTCGGAACATTTTCAATTTCACTTGTTCTTATTCCGATAGTAGTCGGCACGGCTCTTTACGGTATCGGTGCAGGTGCATGGCTCGGCCTTGCCTTCAGTGTTACCGTTTTGCTTTCGGGCGACGCTGCATTGTTCCTTAACATAAGCGTTATCGGAACAGTACTTACCGTTTTGATTAAAGGCGCAGGCGCAGGCGCACTTTCCGGTGTTGTTTACAAGGCTCTTGAAAGGTTCAACAAATACGCCGCAACTGTTGTTGCCGCAATTATTTGCCCTGTTGTTAACACAGGAGTATTTCTTATCGGTTGCAGATTTTTCTTCTTTGACGCAATTAAGGAAATGGCAGGCGACACAAACCCGATAACCTTTATGTTTGTTGGTCTTGTTGGTCTTAACTTTATTTTTGAGCTTGTTGTTAATATGGTGCTCAGCCCTGTTATTGTTAGGATTGTAAACATCGGCATAAAAGAAAATAAATTATAATTAATATTAATAAATAATTCCAAACACAAAAATACCTCAAAGGCTGACACCTTTGAGGTTGTTTTTTTATATTCTATTTTATTCAGAGTATATTCAGAATTTAATTATTTCGAGGTGTTCAAGACGGATAAGGTATCCATAGACAATCCTACACCTATTAAAAAAATCTCCGCAAATCCCATAATAACACCTGAATAATTAATATGCTTTAAAGGCTGAAAATACACCTGTTATTCTTCTTTATCCCACGGAGGCTGCTTACCCTGCTTTTTGCATATCTTTTCAATAATATGCGCTTTATCAAGCTTACGGATGAATTCCCAAATCTGCCTAACCTCTTTTTCAGCATTCTCTGCATCTGCCTGCAACCGTTCGTTCATTTGATAATACATAAGGTTTACATGACATTCGGGACATTCCTGCTTCATATAAAATCGGCCGAGCCTTGCACCGCATTTCGGACAAACATTTTTATTATTACTCATTGCCGTTACCTCCGCTAACCTCTTTTGAAAGCTCTTTTCTGCGAATTGCCATATCATCACGGATTGTTTGAAGCTTATTGCCTGTTAAATCGTAAAAAAGATAAGGAATGGCGGTAAGAAGGCCGAGTGCATAAGGAATAACAGTAAAGAGCGCCCAAATATACAAATCTGTTTTATCGCCCTTAACCGCAACCTGCTGACCGGAAGCATTTTTAGTAAAGCTTAAACCGATAATCGGCAAAAGTGCAGTTCCGACAGAGGTTGAAACAGAGCCTGTCAGCTTGCCTACAAAGGTTAAGACGGAAAAGCTGACTCCCTCGTTTCTTTCACCTGTTTTCCATTCCATATAATCAACCGTGTCGCCAATCATTTCGGTTGGTATAACATTATTAATAGTATCAAAGAAGCTGAAAATAAAGTTTCTCGTCATCAAAAGAATTGAGATAACAACAATATTTGTGTTATAGAATTTAAGACCTAAAACAAACACAAGAGTGCTGACAACAAAGCGGGTGCATATATTGAGAAGCACAATCTGCCTGTTGTCAAATCTTTTTTTGAGCTTCGGGATTAGCAAATAAGTTAAAAATCCGAATATGGTTCCCGGCAGATTTATCCAAAGAACCGCAGAGTTCAAATCAAGAACCTCGGAATAATAATATGTTTGGAAAACGCCGGCAAGGCCTGCAAGAGTTCCGAGAACATTTCCGAAAATAATAAGCATTAACGGCTTGTTTTTAAACATAACCTTGAAGCCCTCAAGAACAGACGGCTCCTTTACGCTTTGAACAACTCTTTCCTTTGTTTTATAGCCTGCAAGGGAAAAAAGCGCCATACCTGCCGTTCCTGCAATAATTGCAAGAATGAGGAAATCCTGCGAAAGCCTTAATTTCCAAACGCCCTTGTTTGAAAAATCCATCATAACAACAAGAATTGTTGTTGAAAGTCCTCCGAGGACACCGGAAATAAGTCTTGCAGAGGATATTGCCCTTGTTCTGTCTGACGGGCTCGGAGAAATAGCAGTGCTCATTCCCCAGAACGGAACATCGCCGATTGTGTAGAAAAACTCCCATATAAAATAGGATATGTACATATAAACAATTTTAACCGTTGTTGATTTTGCGTCTGCTAAAATTTCAGGACCTGCAAAAAGCATTATGGTTGCAACCGAAAGAGGAATAGGAACAAGCATAAGATACGGACGAAGCTTTCCGTATCTTGTTCGTGTTTTATCAATGATGCTTCCCATAAGCGGATCATTGATGGTATCCCATATTCCGAGAATAAGAATCATTGTTGCAACTGCTTCCTCGGGAATACCGAAAACCTTTGTAAAAAACAAAGAAAGATAACCGCCGGCAACAAGATTATATCCGAAAACCTGACCTGCGTTTGCAAAGCCGTAGGCAAGGTTTTCCTTTACCCCGACATATCTTATATCGGTTTTTGTTTTTGTATTTTCCATAAATTCACCCCTGGGAAATAAATCCTTAATAACAATATTAACACAATCATAATTAAAAGTCTATAAAGAATTGATTAAACGGTTATTATGTGGTAAAATCAAGATCAATAAAACCGAAAGGCAAGAATTATGAAAATTATTATTTGCAGACACGCCGAGCCGGATTACGAGCACGACAGCTTAACCGAAAAAGGATTTTTGGAGGCTGAATTGCTTTCAAGAAGAATATCAAGATTGAATGTTAAAAGCTATTATGTATCGCCGCTCGGCAGAGCAAGAAAAACGGCAAAATTTACACTTGAAAAGGCAGGAAGAAAAGCCGAAACGCTTGACTGGCTTTGCGAGTTTAAAGGAAAAATCAAAGCCGACGGGGGCATTGTTCAGTGTTGGGACAGAAAGCCGTCCTACTGGACGAAGCAGGAGGAGTATTATTCTCCTGACGATTGGCTTAATGTTGAGCTGATGAAGAGCCTGAATGTTAAAGAGGAATATAAAAGAGTGTGCAGCGGATTAGACAGACTTCTTGAAAAGCACGGATACAAAAGGAACGGCAGGCTTTATGAGGCTGAAAATTCAAACCACGACACAATCGTTCTTTTCTGTCATTTCGGGGTTGAATGTGTTATTTTAAGCCATATTTTAGGCATTTCTCCTATGCCGTTATGGCATAATTTTGTTGCACTTCCCTCCTCTGTTACAACGCTTGTTACCGAGGAACGGGAAAAAGGAATTGCATCGTTTAGATGCCTCGGCTTCGGAGATGTTTCACATCTTTATTCTGCCGGAGAGGAGCCGTCCTTTGCCGCAAGATTCTGCGAATGCTTTGACGACGACACAAGGCATTAAGGTCTTTTAATAATTTTTACAATAAGAGAAACGAAAACCGTGCCGAGAGCGATACCGAAGCCCGTAAGCACGGTTTCCTTTGCGTAATGAATAAACCTTCCGTAATCAAAGCGAACGAGATAGCTCATCATATAATAAAGGCTTCCGCCGGGCAAAAGAGGAACTGTTGCAGGGGCAAGAATAACAGCTGCGGGGGCTTTAAGCAATCTGGCAAAAATTTCGCTGTAAACACAAACGGCAGTCATTGCAAAAAAGGTTGAAAGAAAAATGCCGTATCCCCTATTCATAAGCAAAACGGAAGCAACTGCCGAAACGGCTCCGCCTGCCGTTGCGCAAATAATTTTATTTGAGGAAATGCCGAGAATGATGCAAAATCCGAATGTTCCGCTAATGCAGGTTAAGATTTCAACCAAAAAGTCCACCGCCCGTCAAAATAAGCACCGCAGAATAGCCGAGCGCAATGGCAAGCGCAGTAAACAACGCCTCTGTCAGTTGAAGTATTCCCGCAACAAGATTTCCGCTCATCAAATCTCTTATTGAAGAGCCTATACTCATTCCGGGAATAAAGAGCATAATAATTCCTATCATAATTTTATCGGGACTAACGGATAATCCGAATGTTAGTGGAAGAAAGGCAAGAGCAGCACTTGCAGTTGCTTCTATAAGCGTTTTCGAAAAAACATTAAGTTCTCTGTTTTTATAGGGAATATTACCGATAAGTATTCCCGAAATTCCAGAAAAAATTGCGTCAAGCGGTGTTCCGCCGAAATAAATACAAAAGGAGCCGGTTGCAAGAACGGTGCATAAAATTTTGACAATCGGAGAATAATTATAATTAACCGGCTTATCATTATAGCTTTCTCGGCAGATTTTCCGGGAAATATTATTTGCCTCTTCGAGTGCGCCGAGATTCATTTCGTTTTTATATATCCGCTTTGCCGAGGAATAGCGACGACCGTTAAACACCGCACTTGCGTAAATAAGCGACGGAATAATAAAAACATTAACCTCGCCTGCGCCCGCAAAGGAACAGATTTTATAAACCGTTTCCTCTGCGCGTGAAATCTCTCCTCCGTTTTCAACAATCTGCGACGCCAAATCAACCGAAGCGTCAAATATTTTTTTCAATATCACTCACCGTAAATATTGTTTGAAATTTTTTTCAAAAAACACTTGCTTTTTTCTGCTAAATGATATATTATAACTATTGTAATTTCTGCACAGGAAAAAAGAATATCGCGGGGTAGAGCAGTTGGAAGCTCGTCGGGCTCATAACCCGGAGGTCGCAGGTTCGAGTCCTGCCCCCGCAACCATAGGTACAGAGCCAAATTTTCAAATTTGGCTCTGTTCTTTTTTTGTGTTTTTCTACCACTTTAATTTATTAGCACACCTGTCAAAGAATTAGAGATATTTTCTTTTTGCTTCGTATCAAGGTGTAAATAAATATTTGCGGTTGT
>ULXL01073036.1_pt1 | contig 16067 bp, 17 predicted proteins | sample 1961241 | NCBI WGS metagenome assembly ULXL01 (sample SAMEA4835837, study PRJEB28245) | human gut metagenome | biome: gut microbiome; material: fecal sample | place: Denmark | collected 2008
CCATCAAAGTCTGCTGACACTCTTACAGACAGATAATTCTATTCCTTAAAGAGGTAAAAATAATAATAATAATTATATTATTTAAGGTTTTAATATAAGGTGTGATATATTGCTTATTGAACAACGGAATTTTGGGAGGGATGAAATTTTGAAAGAAAACATAGCTTATTCACCTGAATTGCAGCATCTTTTTGATATATGGCACCGTGCTACCGATTTGAATGATGTAAATGCACAATTTTATCTTGCGTGCTGTTTTGTGAAAAGTGAGAAAAACAGCACGCAGAAAAAAGCGTTTGCTTTCTTTAAAAAGCTGTCAAATCAAGAACGGCGGACCGCACTCCAAACAGATGCACAATATATGCTGGCTCAATGCTATGAAAACGGATATGGTATTACAAAAAGCTATCCGCAGGCAAGTAAATGGTATGAAAAAGCCTATATCAGTGCAAACTGCGACGTATACAGAGTTTTTGAGGAAAAAATCAATAGAGAATTAGAAGCGGTTCTTGATGAACCTGATCACTATGAAATAGCACCCGAAGCACTCCGTTGCATAACGGAAGCTGCTGAAGGCGGAGACCTCGAGTCACAAAAATATTTGATGGAACTATATCAATTTGGCGGCAGATGTATTGAAGCGAATGATGAAAAAGTTGCTTATTGGGCAGAGCGAGCAGCCGAAAACGGAGATTCAGAGGCAATGTGTAAAATAGGAAATATGTATCTTAATGGTAGAGGAGTGAAACAGAACTGTAAAAAGGCGCTCTATTGGCTGGAGAAGGCCACGGCTCAGGGCGAGGCTGACGCAGCTTGTTCGATAGGATATTATTACAATTTACAAAAGCAATACAAAACAGCGGCGAAATGGTACAGAACAGGCGCCGAGTTAAGAATAGACTGGCGCAACAAGAAACTCGGCGAAAAAAAGCCCCATTAGCAGCAAGCAACCTTTTTAAATAACAATGGACGGATTTGACAAATTTGCAGTGATAAAGTAGAATAAAATAAAAAGCTTAAGGAGTTTACTATGGATTTATCAAATGTATCAACAAAAGCACTTGTTGAAGAATTAGCAAGCAGAGAAGCTGTTGAAAAGATAGTGGTTGAACCTTATGAGGAATATTCTATTGCCGTCGGTAATCAAAATATCAGCGACGGCGGACCTGTTGTTATATTGAGAATTTGGGATTAAATTAAAAACAAGTCCGTAAAGGAGAATTAATGCTATGAAAAAATTACAAGAGATAATAGAAAAACTTGAAAAAGAAAGCAACAAAGAAAAACAAGAAATACTTTTGCAAGAAATCGGTCAATTATTATTAACGGAGTATGTTATTCAAATCGGAGATATAGAAGTATATCCTCTATGGGTTGAAGCTTATTATTATAACGAGAAAAACTTTCCGGATCCATTTGTTTATAGAAAAGATAAACAAATGAAATACAATGTTTTGTACTTTCATCATGAAACCGATGACCAAAGAAACGGAGTGGATATCTGTCTTTCAAATGGAAATTATTATCTTTCATTTTTACTGAAATACACGCTTGTAAACGGCAATGTTAAAAGACAAAGCGAATTAAGCCCTTTAATCCGTAAAGAATATGAAGCAATGGGTGATAAAAGTGTTTTGATTCCAAACAGCAGACCAACTGATAAAATTTCTTGTACAACGAGAATTGGACTTTCCGCAAGTAAAGAAACAGATATTGATAAAAAGAAATTAAAAGAAAGATTTAAAAAGTATAAGTTATCTGTTGTGCGTGATTTTGATAAAACTTTTACTGCAAATTTCAAACTCCCCCAAAAAGAAAATCTTGTAAAAGAGTATTTATTAAAACAGACCGAAATGAGTAAAACTGAAAAAGCAGATTTCTGCATAAATGCTTTAGGATACTGCTTAAAAGAATATAAAGGATAAAAATCAAAAATTTATGTTTTATTTTTCTTCAAATTTAAAATCAAATAAAAAATACAAATCATCCGCGGACAGATTGTTTGCTACTCTCACTGCTCACGGAGTTCCGTATAAACTGCTTGAAAACACCCGTGATATCTGGCTACGGGATTTTATGCCGGTGAAAACGAAATCGGGTAAATATATATCGTTTCGATATGAGCCGAGTTATCTTAATGATTACCCTAAACTGCGTACCGATTTTCGCAAGGAAATCGCTCCGTCGCTTTCACTTGAAAATCTTGTTTATTCAGATATCAACCTTGACGGTGGGAATATTGTCTTTTCTCCTTCAAAAGAAACGGCTGTCATCAGCGACAGGATTTTTATGGAAAACTGGAATTATTCTTCTGCCGAACTGGTTCAGGAATTAGAACAGTTGCTTGAGGCAAGGGTGATTATTATTCCCTCGCTTCGTTCCGATATGACCGGCCACGCCGACGGTATGGTTCGTTTTGTTGATGAGAACACCGTTATCGGAAATGCTTCCCGTTCCTTGTTTGGACTTGAAGCACATATTAAATTAGCTCTGCGAAATCACGGAATCGAGGTTATTGATTTTCCGTATCTTGATTCAAAGGGTGAAAGTGCTGTGGGTTGTTATCTCAACTTTTTGGAAACCGAACAGGCTATATTTCTGCCGGTGTTCGGCGTTGATATGGATAGCGAAGCTATTGAAACAGCAAAAAACATTTTTAATAAAACAATCATACCGGTCAACATCAACGAAATCGCCAAAGACGGTGGTGTGCTCAATTGCATTAGCTGGGAAACATAGTAAATTCAATGGCAGAATTCATATATCCGTCAATACAAAAATACTTTAAAAAAAGAATACAGACTAACAAAAACGGCAGGCAGCACCACGCTACCTGCCAAAACTATTTTCTAATCGGTAAATGAAAAACAAACAAATATTTTGTTAAAATTTTTCAATTGTAAATTGTGAATTGAAGCAAACACTATACTTGCAAACGCAATTTATAGAAAAAGAGGTGTATTTGAAATGGCAACAGTTCCAGAGGCTAAGGACGCACTCAACAGATTTAAGATGGAGGCTGCTTCCGAGGTTGGTGTTAACCTTAAACAAGGCTACAACGGAGACCTTACTTCTAAGCAGGCAGGTTCAGTAGGCGGTCAGATGGTTAAAAAGATGATCAAGGCTTACGAGGAATCAATGAAATAAGCTGTTTTTTGACGGCTGATGAGCGTTAGCTTAAATACTTTGCGATAGCAAAGTGCAATAGCAAAGTGCGATAGCAAAGTATGATTGCCAAACGGTAATCCTTGTTTCGCGGGCAGGTGTTCTGCGAATAAAAAAAGAGCGGTTTGCCAAAAGGCTTATCGCTCTGATTTTTATATTATTTTTATACTATTTTCTACTGCGAAGGGTTTTGAAGAAGCGTGATAGAACTTCGGAGCATTCCCTTTCGCACACGCCGCCTTCAATTTGCGGCTTATGATTATACGGCAGGCTATTAAAATCGGTTACGGAGCCGAAAGAGCCTGCTTTTTTATCGTAAGCGCCAAAGGTTACCTTTTTTATCCGAGAATTAATGATTGCGCCGGCACACATTGGGCAGGGTTCAAGCGTTACATACATTTCACACTGCCACAAACGCCAGCCGCCAAGAGCCTTACACGCATTATCAATTGCTTCGATTTCTGCGTGATAAAGAGCATTTTTTCCTGTTTCTCGGCGGTTTCTCCCCTCGCCGACTATAACATTATCCTTTACAACAACCGCACCCACCGGCACCTCGCCCTGCGATTCGCTTAATTCGGCAAGCTCGATTGCTCTTTTCATAAATTCATTCATACAACAATTAAATCTTATTTATGCTGGCTATTACGCAATAAATGAGATATAGGCTTGAAATAATCAGAACGGGTGAAGAAATGAACGCACCGACCTTTTGACCGAGCGAATTTGCATACGGCTCTCGGTTTTTCGCATCAAGCTTAAAGCTGAGTTTCTTTCGGAGTGCAAGTATAACCGTTGAAATCAACCCTGCCGCAATCCAAAAGCCGAAGAAAGCATAGGTTGATATATCTTCAGCCTTTTCGCCGAAGGCGAGAACGAAAATAGACGCAAGCGCACTCATTGAGTTATTCAGTCCGTGAACAAGAATTGCAGGAACAATACTGTCTGTTTTAACGGTTAAATAGCCGAGAATGAGACCGACAACGGTTGCAAATATAAATTGAATTATATTACCGTGAATAAGTCCGAAAACGATTGAAACCGCTATAACACCAAACGCCTTGCCGTGCTTTTTCAGCAAACCGAGTGAGCAGCATCTCATTGCAAACTCCTCACACACAGCAGGAACAACCGCCGTTGCAATAAGCTCCAATGCACAGGCAACAACACTGTCCGGCTCAATCGACTCCGACTGAGTCAGCTCATAGCCCATATTCTCCGAAAGCATCGATAATAAGCCGACAATATAATCGGCACCGACGCAGCAGAGCATACCGAAGCCTACCCAAAGGCACAGCTCAGAGCCCTTAATTCTTTTGCTTGGTATTAAATCGCCGCCGTACTTTTTCTTATTGAACAATGCCATAACGGAAAAAGGAACAACAAGAGCAAAAAATTCAACGCCGATAATATTAAGGCAATACTGAAAAACCGAGGAGTTTTCATAAAGCGAGGTTATTGTGCTGTTAGAATAAATTATAAACGAAAGAATAATCTGAACTCCGACAAAGCACAAAACGGAAACACCCATCAGGTTTCCGAGATGTCTTATTTGCCGCCGTTCCTCCTTTGCCCTTGCCAGACAATACATTTGACGGCGAAAAGCGTCATTTTCATCTTCATTACTGTTAAAAGGCGAATAATATGTGTTCAAAACTTTCCCTCTGATTCGAATAAAATTTTATCAGTCAAGCTCTGCGGCAATCTTTTTGATGAATGCTTTGAGCTCATCCTTTGTTTCGGGGTGTTTGAGACCAACCTCAATATTAGCTTCAAGGATACCGAACTTATTGCCCATATCATAGCGTTTGCCTTCATAATCAACTGCGATAACGCCGCTCTTTTGAGCAAGAGCCTTCATTGCGTCTGTTAATTGAAGCTCATTACCTGTTCCGAGAGGAGTTTCCTCTAAAATTGAGAAGATTTCGGGAGGAAGAACAACTCTTCCGAGAATTGAGAAATTGCCCATTATTTCTTCGGGCTTCGGCTTTTCAATCATATCCGTGCAGGAATAGCAGTTTCCTTCAAGGGGCTCTGTTTTAAGAGAGCAATACTTTGTGATTGCCATTCCGGGAACCTCTTTTACACCTACAACGCCTTTTCCGTACTTTTCATAAGCGTCGCAAAGCTGCTTTGTGCAGGGAGTTTCGGAAAGAATAACATCATCTCCGTAAAGAACTGCAAAAGGCTCATCACCTATGAAGTTTTTAGCGCAAAGAACTGCATGGCCGAGTCCCTTTGTTTCCTTTTGGCGAAGAAAATAAATGTTTCCGAAATTTGAGCATGCCATAACATCCTCATAAATCTTCTTTTTGCTTTCATTACCTTCAAGCTTTGCTTCAAGCTCAAAAGCGTGGTCAAAATGATCCTCGATAGCACCCTTGTTTCTGTTTGTGATAACAAGGATTTCTTCAATTCCGGATGCAAAAGCCTCTTCAACAATATATTGAATTGCCGGCTTATCAACGATATTAAGCATCTCCTTCGGAACTGCCTTTGAGGCAGGAAGAACTCTTGTTCCCATACCTGCTGCGGGGATTATTGCCTTTCTTACTTTCATAGTTTTATCCTCCTGAAATATAAAAATATTATAACCTAATTATTACTCGCTAAATCATTGAAACAATATCTGAAAAAATTTCAACAATAAGCATTGCCGTGATGGGTGCCATAACGCTTATTCCGCCCTTATTTGCAAGATAAAGCTTTTTAATCTTTGGCTTTGAATAATCCTCTGCACCCGAAAGCATACCCATATAAAAAGAGTTTTCCTGCTCTATTTTCTCATCTGCTTCAAGAACAAGATTAACTATTTTTTTCCTATATATATTATCCGCAAACAGTGCACAGGAAATATGAATAACCGCAACAACTGCAAAAACAATAATATATGCGGGAAGTGCCTTTGAGTCTTGAATGGCAGAAAGGATGCTTCTCATATATTCGGCATTAGTCATCGTTTGCACCGAAGCAACAGTATCCTTCCACATAGTCATAAGCGTATTGAGCGGTCCTGCATAAATAACGCTGACAATAATGCTGACTGCAAATCTTATTGACAGCAATGCCGTTCCCATTCCGTATATTTTTCTGAAAAGCAGATAATACGGACCGAAGAAAAAAGCACTCCAATTCCAATTTACCGTTTTGTTTTTTCTGAATTTTCCTATAAATTTATAAAAATTTGCGCCGATAGCCGTTATAATATCGGAAAGAGGGGCACCGTCTATTTTTTCGTTTTTATCAAAAATAAATGTTGTTCCGGGTTTGATCTTATTTGCATCGCTGATTGCATTAGCCGCTTTTTCCTCAATATCCTCCTGCCCACCTTCGCTCTCTGAGCCTTGATTATTAAGCAGATTTCCGAAAGCAGACGGAGCCGCATTCTGCAAGGAGGGAGCTTTTTTTATTTCCTGCGAAGCAGAGAAATCCGAGGACTGCTCCTTTCTTTTATAAACAAAGCCGTTTGAATGTAAATCACTGTTTACGCATTTTCCGAGAGAGGCATAGCACTCTCTGTGGTGCGGTGTTCCGCATTCGGGGCAGGTTACAATATCGTCGCCCTCCTGAAACACTCTTTCGCAAACGGGGCATTTTTCGTCCTTATATAGCAAGAAAACCATTCTCCTTCATTTAAAAGTACAACAATCGGCAGGAAAATATTACCTGCCTGCACTTCTATTCATTTTATTATAGCTTAACTTAACATAAAAAATCAATATTTTGATTAAAATAAAGTAAATATATTTTTAACAATAATATCTTGCAAAGACAGGCAAAGTTGTTTATAATATCATAGATTATTTTTATAAACAGAATTTTACGAAAAGTTTTGGAGTTTTTTATGGTTGAATTTGAAAATCTGCGATTCAGACTGCTTGAATCCGAAAAGCCTATTGAAAATTTAAGAGAAGCACTTGCCATAGACCATATTACAGCTGAAATCAAGGATTTGGAGGCACAAGCCGCTGCTCCTGATTTTTGGGACGATATGGATAACAGCCAAAAGATTTTGAAAAAAACAGGCGCACTCAAAGCAAAGCTTGAAAGCTATAACAGTCTTAAAACAGACTACGAGGACGCACTTATGATGATTGAGCTTGCAGACGATGAGGGCGACGAAAGTCTGCTTGAAGAATGCGAGGGCTCCGTTAAAAATATTGAAGACAGAATTGAAACGCTGACTCTTTCAACGCTTTTAAACGGAGAATACGACAATAAAAATGCGCTTCTTACATTCCACGCAGGTGCAGGCGGAACAGAGGCGATGGACTGGGCTGAAATGCTTTTCAGAATGTATAACCGTTGGGGAGAGCGCCACGGCTACAAGGTTTCAACGCTTGATTATCTTGACGGCGATGTTGCCGGTCTTAAAAGCGCAACAATTCTTATTGAGGGCGAAAACGCTTATGGCTATTTAAAGGGCGAAATGGGTATTCACAGGCTTGTTCGTGTTTCGCCGTTTGACTCCTCGGGCAGACGCCACACATCCTTTGCTTCGCTTGAGGTTATGCCGGAAATTGACGATGATGTTAATGTTGAAATCCGTGAGGAAGACATAAAAATGGATGTTTACAGAGCTTCGGGTGCAGGCGGACAGAAGGTAAATAAAACCTCCTCCGCAGTTCGCCTTACGCATATTCCGACGGGAATAGTTGTTTCCTGCCAAATTGAGCGCTCACAGCACCAAAACCGTGAGGTTGCAATGAGAATGCTCAAATCAAAGCTTGTTGAAATCAAGGAAAGAGAAAATCTTGAAAAGATTGAGGACATAAAGGGCGACCAAAAGGAAATAGCCTGGGGAAGCCAGATACGCTCTTATGTTTTTATGCCCTACACAATGGCAAAGGACCACAGAACAGGCTATGAAATGGGCAACATAAATGCCGTTATGGACGGCGACATAGACGGATTTATCAACGCATACCTCAAACAAAAAAGCGTTGCAGAAGCAGAAAAAAATTAAAAAATTCCAATATTATTATTACCTCCCTCCGCAAAAAATAAATGCGGGGGGATTTTTTATGAAAAAAAGCAAAATTATAATTACCGCTATCGCAGGAGCGATTGCAATTTCATCTGCTTTGAGCGGCTGCTCCGCTGGAAGTACGGCAAACGAAGCAACGCAAAGCACAACAAGCAGGCCGACAAATGTGGCCGAAACAACTCTTGAAGCGACGGGAGTGCGCCTTGGAGTTGAGGAATACGACAGCACGCCGATTGTTTGGGGACCGGGAAGCATTAAAGACCATCAGCGACCGACAGACCCCGAAAAGCTTCAAAATCAATTCAGCGAGCTAAACGCACAATGGCTTCTTGAAAACAAAAAGGAAATATGCCTAACCTTTGACGAGGGCTATGAAAACGGCTATACGGCTCAAATTCTTGACACTCTTAAAGAAAAAGATGTTAAGGCAATTTTCTTTTGCACCTACGATTATATCAAGGATAATCCCGAGCTTGTTCGCAGAATGATAGACGAGGGACACATTGTTGGAAACCACAGCTATTCGCATTACAATATGACGGAGATTGACCTTGAAACCGCCTCTGAGGAAATAACGCTTCTTCACGACTATACCTGCGAAATGTTCCAATATGAAATGACGCTTTACAGATTTCCCGAGGGTGCATTCAGCGAGCAGACTGTTGCGCTTGCAAGCGAGCTTGGCTACAGAAGCGTTTTTTGGAGCTTTGCCTATGCCGATTGGGAGGTTGACAATCCGCCCGATGAGGAGGAGGCATATAACAAAATCGTTTCCTCAACTCACAACGGCGAGATTATGCTTTTGCACGCCGTTTCCAAAACAAACGCAAACATTTTGCCGAGAGTTATAGACGAAATAAGAAATCAGGGCTACACCTTCACAACGAACCTTTAAAAGCTTTTTACAGCTTTTTCCGATAGATTAAAAATTTTGTTAATTTTTAAAAATGCTATTGTTATATAATTCCGTTTAATATATAATATTTTAAATTGGAATTTTATGCGGACTTATAAAATGTTCGTTTTGAAAGTGAGAGAATAGACTATGATTTTATCAAAGGACCTCGGCATTGATCTCGGAACCGAAAACACACTTATATGCGACAGAAAGGGAAGAATTATTATAAGGGAGCCCTCTGTTGTTGCGGTTGATGTTAAAACAAGAAGAGTGCTTGCAACAGGAAACGAAGCAAAGGCAATGATCGGCAGAACGCCCGGCTCAATAATTGCGGTTAAGCCGCTTAAAGACGGCGTTATTGCAGATTTTGATATGACTGCCGATATGCTTCACAGCTTTATTTACCGTTCGTCAAAAACATCTGTTTTTTCCAAAACAAGAGTTGTTATAACCGTGCCGAGCGGTGTTACGGAGGTTGAGCGCAGAGCCGTTGAGGACGCCGCCCGTGCCGCAGGAGCGCAGGAGGTTGAGCTTATTGAGGAGCCTATGGCGGCGGCTCTCGGAGCGGGGCTTCCCGTTTTTGAAGCAACAGGCTCTATGGTTGTTGACATTGGCGGAGGCACCTGCGATATTGCGGTTATTTCTCTTGGCGGAATTGCCGCAAGAAAGAGCGTTAAGATTGCCGGAAACACACTTAACGAAGAAATAATCGGATATATGAAGAGAAATTACGAGCTTCTTATAGGCGATGTTACTGCAGAGGATATAAAAATCAAGATAGGCTCCGTTGCCGAATATGACGGCGAGGGCGCAATGGAGGTTAGGGGAAGAAACCTTATTAACGGCCTTCCCTCCTCTGCCGAAATAACAAGCGCCGAAATCAGAGAGGTTTTACTTGAGCCTGTTGGAGAAATTATCAGCGCAATAAGGGAGGTTCTTGAAGTTACTCTTCCCGAGCTTGCCGCAGATATAATAGACAGAGGAATTTACTTAACGGGCGGAACTGCGCAATTAAGAGGCCTTGCAGACCTTATTTCAAAGAAAACAAGCATTGCGGTTCATATTCCCGAAAAGCCTATGGAGGCAGTTGCGGTAGGCACATCAATAAAATTAAGAAGGGCACGATAATATGAAGGAGCTTTTCAAAAGCAGACAATTCAAGCTTGTTGCGGGAATAATAGCGCTTTTGATGGTGGGAGCATTACTCTGCGCCGCAAACGGAAGCGGAAAAACCGCTCAATCAAGCGTTATCGGAGTTATTTTTACTCCTGCAAACTGGGTTGCAACAAAGATTTCAAACGGTATTACATACGTTTTCGGCGAGGCAACGGGAAACGCCGATTATTTAAAAAGAATAGATGAGCTTGAAAAACAGGTTGGCTCGCTTCAGGACCAGCTTTCGGATTACGAAAATCTTAAAAAGCAAAACGCACTCTATAAAGACGCACTTGGATTAAAAGAGGAAAATCCCGATTACAGCTTCGTTGAGGCAACCGTTACCGGTCGCGATGCGGCTGACATTTTCTGCTCCTACACTATCAATAAGGGCTCGCTAAACGGCATTTCCGACGGCGACGCAGTTGTTTACGGCAATTATATTGTTGGGATAATAGACAAAGCCTATCCGACATACAGTGTTGTTAAAACAATTCTTGACCCCGATTTTTCCGTTTCGGCTTACGAAATTGTTTCGGGCGAAATTTCCTATGTTACGGGTGAAGCTTCACTTGCCGCAAAGGGAAAATGCAAAATGGCAAATCTTGATTCTTCAACCTCCGTTACATACGGTTCAATAATTTCAACTGCGGGAATAAGCGGAAGCATACCCGAGGGACTTGTTATCGGAACGGTTGAGGAAATAGACGAGGAAACAACCTCCGTTGCATCCTATGCGGTTGTTAAGCCCGGAGTTGATGTTTATAACATTTCTAACTGCCTTGTTTTAACCGACTATGAAAGCGAGGGGCAGTAATGGACCTTTCTTACAAGCAGAAAACCACCAAGGCGGCAGCTTACATTATTATAACAGCCCTTGCGGCTTTGATACAAAACACACAGGGACTGACAATTGAAATAGGCGGTGCAAGGTGCTTTTTGCTTATTCCCGTTTGTGTTATTCTGGCAATGGGCGAGGATGAACGCTTCGGTGCATTAATTGCACTTTTCGGCGGCTTGCTTTGGGATTTAACCTCTGCGGTGCATCTTGGATTTAATGCAATATTTTTATGCATTATGTGCTTTTTCGGTGCGTCGCTTGTTACATATATTTTCAGAAACATTTTTTTAACAAATTTCATATATTCGGTTATGGCAATTATGCTTTACTGCCTGCTTTATTGGCTGTTTTTCATAATTTTTCCAAATATAAAGGGCGCAGAGCTCTCTCTTTTCAGCTTTTATTTGCCGAGCGGAATTTACACAATTGCAGCCACACCGATTATTTATTTCAGCCTTAAACCCTTAAAAAAGGCTTTAAACAAGCCGATTAAATATTTAACCGACAATTAATTTGCACGCAAAATTTTTTAGAAAGGAGAATTGCCGTGAGAAGCAGACATTTCAGCATAAGGTCTTTTACCGCCGTTTTTTTAACTCTGATTGTTCTTTGCGGCTTCGGATACAATCTTTATGATATACAGATTGTGAACGAGGAATACTATAAAGCGCAAAACAACGCCGTTAAAACATATACGGTTCCGATTGAAGCCGCACGCGGAGAAATTGTTGACAGAAACGGCAATTCACTTGTTACAAACAGGCAGGGCAATTCAATCATACTTGATGCGGCATATTTTCCGTCTTCAAAAAACAATAAGGAAAGAAACGAAATCATTTTTAACCTCATAAGGCTTTTTGAGGCAAACGGAGAAGAATATGTTAATAATCTTCCGCTTCAGCTAAACGGCGGAAATGTTTATTTTACAGACGATGAAAAAGCAATAAACACAATGAAAAGCAAGGATATGTTTAACCTGCAAGGCTATGCAACGGCGCAAAACTGCTTTGACGCTATGGTTGAAAAATACTCCCTTGAGGAATACGATAAGGGAACCGCACTCAAAATCGGAGGTGTCCGCTATGAGCTGACGAGGCTTCTTTTTTCAATAGAAAACCCCGTTACGATTGCAGACGATGTTAACGATGAAACGGTTGCCGTAATTAAAGAAGACAAAGCAAAATATTTAGGTGCGGATGTTAAGGCGGTTGCATACCGTGAATACACAGATTCCTCACTTGCTCCGCACATACTCGGAACCGTCAGAAAAATTAATGCAGAGGAATATTCCGAGCTTAAAGACAGCGGATACAGTATTACCGCCACGATTGGCGAAAGCGGAATTGAATCGGCAATGGAAAGTGAGCTTAGGGGAACTCCGGGAGAGCTTACAGTTACAATTGACGCAGACGGAAATGTTAAGGAAGAGGTTACAAAAAATCCTATTCAGGGAAACACGGTTGTTCTTACGATAGACAAGGATTTGCAGAAGCTTGCGCAGGATAAGCTGCCAGACACTTGCAACGAGGTCAGCATTTCTTACAGTGCGGGAGCGGTTGTTGTTGAAGATGTTAACACGGGCGAGGTGCTTGCCGCCGCATCCTATCCAACATACGACATTAACGATTATTACGAAAGCTATTCAAAACTTGCGGAAAATTCAAGAAAGCCGCTTTGGAACAGATTTGCGCTTGGCACATACGCCCCCGGCTCAACCTTTAAGCCGATGATGGCGTGCGCCGCTCTTGAAGAGGGCGTTGTTACCGAAAGCTCAACCTTCCGCTGCAAGGGAACCTTTCAATACTATGATATAACCTTCCATTGCTTAAATAACAGAACGCACGGAAGCGAGGATGTTAAGGAGGCATTGAGGGATTCCTGCAACATTTATTTCTATAACTGCGCAGATAAGCTTGGAATTTCAAAAATGAATCAATACGCCGCTATGTTTGGACTTGGAGAAAAAACGGGCGTTGAAATCAGCGAGGCTTCGGGAGTTCTTGCAGGCCCTGCCAGCGCACAGAAATATAATAAGCAATGGCAAATGGGTGATACTATTCAAAGCGGTATCGGTCAGTCCGATAATTTATTTACTCCGCTTCAGCTGAGCAATTACTGCGCAACCGTTGCGAACTCGGGAACACGATATGAGCTTCATTTTGTTAAGGCTATAATAAATACGGCAAGCGGCTCAATAAATGAAACAGGCGCAACCGTTGCCGAGGACCTGCCTATTTCCGACAACACCTTTAAAATTGTTCGTGAGGGTATGAGAATGGTTGCAACAAGCGGTGCTCCTGCATCTGTGTTCAACAAGATCAACACGAGCGTTGCCTGCAAAACAGGTACCTCGCAGGTTATTAAAAACGGTCAAAAGGTAAACAACGGATTTCTTATTACCTTTGCACCGTATGAAAGCCCCGAAATCTCAATAGCTTCCGTTATCGAGCTTGCAGGCTCGGGTACATCAACTGCGGAAATAACCTCATCGATAATTGACTATTATTATTCAAATAATACAGATGAAAAGCCTGCGCAGCAAACGGGAACAATTTTAAGTTAAAATTTTTGTTGAATATATAAATATTTTATGTTATTATTTTAATGTATTATATATTTTTATAAAGCTTCTGCCAAAAATAATAAACTGTTAAAGTAAAAACAGAGAGGTATCTTATGAATATTGCACTTATTGCTCATGACGCTAAAAAAGAGCTGCTTGTTCAGTTTTGCATTGCTTATTGCGGAATTATGAGCAGGCACGATCTGTGCGCAACGGGAACAACAGGCAAGCTTGTTCACGATGCAACAGGACTTAATATAAACTGCTTTCTTGCAGGAAGTCAGGGAGGCGGCCAGCAAATTGCAAGCAGAATTGCCTGCAATGAAATAGACCTTTTGATTTTTTTCAGAGACCCGCTTAATCCAAAGCCGCACGAGCCAAACGATAACGATTTGCTTCGCCTTTGCGATGTTCACAATATTCCCTATGCAACAAATATTGCAACGGGAGAAGCACTTATCAGAGGTGTTGAACGCGGAGATTTTGAATGGCGTGAAATAGTTAATCCGCGCTACAATTAATAACTTTTACGGGCAGGTGAAAACCCGCCCGATTTTTTCGATTGGAGATAATAATGGCATTAATAACAAAAGCAATTAAAGGAACAAAGGATGTTTTGCCAAAGGAGGCATACAAAAATCAATATATTGAAGCAACGGTTCTTGATGTTGCACAAAGATTCGGATATAAGGAAATGCGTACGCCTGTTTTTGAACACACCGAGCTTTTTCAGCGTGGAGTGGGCTCAACAACAGATGTTGTGCAAAAGGAAATGTACACCTTTGACGATAAGGGCGGAAGAAGCATAACCTTGCGCCCGGAGGGAACGGCAGGTGCAGCACGCTCTTTTCTTGAAAACGGACTTTGCAACGAGGCACTTCCGCAAAAAATCTGCTACTTAACCTCGTGCTACCGTTATGAAAAGCCGCAGGCAGGAAGGCTACGCGAATTTCATCAATTCGGCGTTGAATGCTTCGGAACCCCCTCTCCCCTTGCAGACGCAGAAATTATTTCGCTTGCAAAAACCGTTTTTGACGAGCTTGGAATTAAGGATTTGAGCCTTGAAATAAATTCTATCGGCTGCCCCGAATGCCGTGTGAAATATCACGAGGCACTTAGGGAATATTTCAATGCAAGAAAGGACGAGCTTTGCGACACCTGCAAGGAACGACTTGATCGCAATCCCATGCGCATACTTGACTGCAAATCTCCCGTTTGCTCTGAAATTGCAAAGGGTGCACCCGTTGTGCTTGATTATCTTTGTGATGATTGCAGAGAGCATTTTGAAGCGGTTAAAAAATATTTAACTTCACAAAGCATAGAATTTACCGTTAATCCGCAAATTGTAAGAGGTCTTGATTATTACACCAAAACCGTTTTTGAATTTGTTTCAAATTCAATCGGCGCACAGGGAACTGTTTGCGGCGGCGGAAGATACGACGGACTTATTGAAGAATTAGGCGGACAGAAAACGCCTTCGCTCGGCTTCGGACTCGGTCTTGAAAGGCTTATGCTTCTTATGGAGGCGCAAAGCTGCGAGTTCCCCGAGGATGCAAGGCCCGATTTGTTCATTGCCGCACTTGGAGAAAAGGCAACGCTCAAAGCAATAGACATTGCAAAGGATATGCGTGCAGAGGGCTATTCCTGCCTTTATGACCTTAATTCGAGAAGCCTGCGTGCGCAAATGAAATACGCTGATAAGCTGAATGCGAAATACACAATCGTTATCGGCGACAGTGAGGTTGAAGAGGGCGTTGCAAGATTGAAGGATATGCAAACGGGCGAGGAAACGGAAATTGCACTTGCAACCTTCGTTAGCGGATATTACAGCATTACACTTGCTTCCCAGCTTGACGACCTTAAAATTAACGGAGAGGAATTTGATTTTAACTCACTTTTCGGTTTAGATAAGAAGGACGAATAATTAATTTTCTTTGGAGATAAAGCTATGGAGAACATTAAAGGACTTAAAAGAACAGATTACTGCGGAAATCTTCGCCTTTCCGACGAGGGCAGAGAGGTTACCCTTTTCGGTTGGGCTCAAAGGCAGAGAGATTTAGGAAATCTTATTTTTATTGATTTAAGAGATAAAACAGGAATCGTTCAGCTTTCCTTCGGCGACACAACCGCCAAGGATGTTTTTGAAAAGGCACAAAGCGTTAGAAGCGAATATGTTCTTGCGCTTAAAGGAATTGTTAAGGAAAGAGAGAGCAAAAACCCCGAGCTTTCCACAGGTGATATTGAGGTGCTTGTTTCAGAGCTTCGCATAATTTCAAAGGCGCAAACTCCCCCCTTTGAAATTTCAAAGGCAGACAGCGTCGGCGATGAAACAACGCTTAAATACAGATATCTTAATTTGAGAAATGAAAAGCTCACTAAAAACATCATAATGCGCCATAAGATTGCCAAAATTGCAAGGGAATACTTTTATGCTAATGATTTTATTGAAATAGAAACG
>ULXL01062850.1_pt1 | contig 15961 bp, 18 predicted proteins | sample 1961241 | NCBI WGS metagenome assembly ULXL01 (sample SAMEA4835837, study PRJEB28245) | human gut metagenome | biome: gut microbiome; material: fecal sample | place: Denmark | collected 2008
ATGTCCTGATAGTCATTTGCGTACAAATTGCTGTCACTGCCCGCGCTCCGAACACGCTGCAACGTGTCGATCACAACGAGCTTCGTATTGGGATGCTCCGCTAGAAATTGCTCAATCTGCTGTTCCAAGCCGTGCTTGAGCGTGTCGGCCATGATCGCAAAGTGCAGCGTCGGCGGCGCATCTTCCGTCAGGTCAAAGAGTCGCGTCTGGATACGCTGGAACGAATCTTCGAGGCTGAGATACAGAACCTCGCCCTGCGTTGTTGCGAAATTCCAGAGAGGCTGCCCCTGCGAAACGCATAAGCAGAGCCATAATGCCAGCCAGGACTTGCCGATCTTCGGTGCACCCGCGAGGATATGCAGGCCCTCTGGAATAAGCTCATCTACCAGAAAGTGCGTCGGTTCATACGTCCTGTTTTGCAGTTCTTCCGCATTGATGGTGTGTAGTTTATTCATATTGTCACCTCCTTCGATATTGTTATCGCGGTTTTTATTTTCGATTTCACCGCACCAATATCGTAACACAAGGATTGACTTTTGGAAATAGGTAATGTATCATTTCAATAGATACACTATATTGATGCAAATACATTCTCGAATGAGGAAACAGCTTATGGGCGTTTTGGGAAAGGATTTATTTGATTTACATCGGCCGCAAACAAACACCAAGGTTGAGTTTGGCGCATCGGCCTATTGGGTGGAGGACAGACCGCAGCCGTATGGAACGGTGCTGACGGAAGTTTTGAACCTTGACGTCGCGCCATTTCAGAAATTGCTGGATCAACTGAACACAGCTGTTCCAGGAAAAAGCAATGATGTTCTGCGTGCTTACATGGACATGAAGAAGGGGCTTGCTTCTCTGCCGCTCTATCGGCTGTATCTGGAGGACTTTCGCGTCTTCGGTGATATGCCAGTTGAAGAATTTGTGATTGGAGACGCACAGGATGTCTTTGCAGCGTTCATGATGCAGAAAGATAACGATTTGCCCGCGTTCATGCAGCAGCAGATCGACGATATTCGTTTGATTCAGGAGCGGTATGCGTGGTTCCTCGACGGCGTTTTTGCGGACGCGGTATTTGAAAAGAAAAAGGGCCAGAAGAAAATTCCTCTGGCCCCGATGATCTGTTCGCGCGGATATGAAGCTTTTATCAGCGGCGTCAGTCTCGGTGAAAACCCTGAGACAGACGCGCCGCCGGTGAAGACGCAGTACCGCATCCGCGGCGAGAAGGAAAATGCTGAGATCGTCGAGAAAATGTACTTTGACCGGCTGCTGGATTTTGTCTATGTGGAGTTCATGAAGGGGCTGCAAAAGGGATTTGTGCCGAAGCGCTGCGCCAACTGTGGGCGCTGGTTTTTGCAGACGCCGGGCGCGACCTTTGCCTATTGCGCCGGTTCTGCGCCGGGGCAGGACGGCAAGACCTGCCGTGAGATCGGCGCGAGCAGCAGCTTCCGAAGCAAGGTGGAAAATAACGATGTCTGGAAAGTGCATCAGCGGGCGTACAAAAAATATTTTGCCCGTATCAGAAGCGGACTGATGACCAAGGGCGAGTTTGAGGTATGGTCCCGTCAGGCAGCGGACCTGCGGGATGCCGCACTGGAACGATACGCGCGGGCAGAGAGCGAAGATGAAAGACAGCGCATCGCGCAGGAGATTGCCGAGGCGCTCAACGCAGAATGATAGAAAAAATAGGAGCGCTATCCGTAAATGCGGATAGCGCTCCGGCTATTACGTTCCAAACAAAAACACGGCGTTTTCTTCCCCAAGAAACGCCGCGCTTTTGTTTTAGGATTGGATTGGGTTGAGCGTATTAACCGATGGCTGTATTGTAGCAGACCGCAAGCCCATTCGGAAGCTCCCCCGGGGGATGCTTTTTGTACGCACATCGCGTGTTTTCATATCCCCACATGGGGTTTTGAACATAAATAGGTGTTGATTTTCTAAAGACAAAACCTCCCTATGGGGTTCTGAGTTACGTCGTTTATCAGCAAACCGCACAAGAAAAGCACAGCATATTTTTATAATTCCTACAAATGTTTTGCGTTTAACCTCCCCGGGAGCTTTTTCTTGCCAATAAATTTGAGATATAATCTTTATGTTTATTTTAAGTTGGTGAAAAACACAACGAGAAAAGAAAGGAAAAGTTATGAAGAAATATCTCGCATTATTGCTCGCAATGGTTTTAACACTTGCCTTATGTGCCTGCGCTTCAGCGCAGGTACAGCAAACCGAACCTGCAAAGCAGGAGGATGCAGAATCCGCTCTACCGCAGGAACAACCTGAATCCGAAGAACAGGAAGTAGAATCTTCAGGAAAAATGGTCACTGTCAATGGCTTTACGTACGATGACACGGCCTTCCATGCAGAAGATGCTGCCAACCGTACCATTCACGTCAGTTATGGCGGCGGAAGTCTGTGTACCAGTCCGATGGCCTTAGCTTATTTCCTCGGCTACTACGAAGCGGAAGGACTTGATGTAGAGATTATTTCTGTTGAGTCTGACAAAGAAGCGCTTGCCAGTGGGAAGATTGATGCAACCGGTGGATTCCTTGCATCGTGGCTTCCGGCAATCAGTAATGGCGTCGGCTTCACATTTACGACAGGTATTCATACCGGTTGTGGCTCCGTTGTTGTTCTGGCGGACTCTGATATTCAAAGCTATCAGGATTGCGTTGGCGCGACGATTGCTGTAAGCGGTGGATTTGGAAGCGGTGTTCATAATTATGGTATGCGCTCCGTTATTCACGAAGGCCTTTCTGTTGAAGATTTTAAGTGGATCAATTTCGACGCATCGCTCGGCCTTGAAGTGTTGAAAAAGGGTGACGCGCAGATTCTTGTTGCAGCTGACCAGATGGTCCAGAAATGGATTGACGATGGTTCCGTGCGCCGAATCCATTCCAATACTTTCGATGAAGATTTCAAAGACGAGCCCTGCTGCGTTTTCGGCTTGTCCAGCGCATTTATTGAGAATAATCCGATTTGCGCGGAAAAAATGACGCGTGCGGTGTATCGAGCCTGCCTCTGGGTGGATCAGAATGACGAGAATAAATATGAGGCAGTTCAGATGTTGGCTGACAACTATGGCTTCAATGTGAACCCGGATTATGCGGTGAAGCTGATGAAGCTTTGGAAGTTTGGCGTTTCCAATGCGCAGTGTGAAATGTGCCTTGAAAATTCTGTTGATGAATATGTTGCCGCTGGAATTATTGATGCGTCCGCTGATTTGGAGCATCTGAAGACCGTTGCATGGAAAGCTTTTGACTTATCCAGCGTTGATGCGGAGTTTGCATCTTAACTGTTCTGCGAACCGTTTACCCTCACGCACCTGAAAGACCACAATTAGGTTAAATCTATGAAGAAGATTAAACGGATGACATGCGGATTGCTTCCGCTTTTAGCTGGAGCGGCCGTCCTGATAGAGCATTACACTGTTCCAAATGCACAGGCTGTATCTGGAGCGCTTCCTGTATTCATCGGCATCCTGATGTGCGGTGTCCTGATTTTAACACTGTTATCCATCCAAAGCAGCTCTGTATTAAACTGGCTTCGAGACCGTTCTGCGTGGTATACGGCTATTTTTCTGATTTTTCTTGTGCTGGACGTTCTAACACAGAAAACAGGCATCTTTGGTCCGCCCATGTTTCCAAGTACGGATCGGCTTCTTGCAGAGTTGGTTTTGGATCGGAGCATTCTTCTTGACTGCGCCGGAAATTCGCTCAAGCTGCTGTTTACTGGTTACTTTTGGGGGATGCTGATCGGATTGCTGACTGGCATCCCAGCAGGACGCTCCCGAAAAGCGCGATATTGGATTGCACCGATTCTTCGCGTGCTTGCGCCAATTCCATCCGTTACATGGATGGCACTGTTTTTTGTGCTCTCCAAAAGTCTGTTTCAAGGCTGCGTTGCAATGGTCGCGTATTCTGTATGGTATCCTGTTGCGTCCGGAATCATGCGTGGGATTTTGCAGGTAGATCATGCATATATTGAAGCTGCGCAGACGCTCGGGGCAAGTAGCGAATGGAAAATTCTCCGCTATGTAACATTGCCGAGTGTTCTGCCCTGCTTATTTCAGGGTATGATCAGCGGTATGCGCGCTGCCTGCGGCTCCCTAATGATTGCAGAGATGATGGGCGTAGAATCAGGCCTTGCGTGGTATATCACATGGCAGCGCGGCTGGGGCAATTTTACGAAAATGTATACAGCGATCGTTATGATCTGCATTACATTTTTATTCGTCGATGCGGCGCTGGGCCTGCTCCGCAGGCGGATTTTACGCTGGGAGGAGAATGCCGATGCCTGATACCAGAAGTGGATCAATAGAAGTCCTGCATCTGTCAAAACAGTTTTTACAGCGGGAAACCGGTCTGACACTGGATGTTTTGAATGACATATCCTTTTGTGCAGAGCCAGGAACATTTCTGGCACTTGTTGGCGAAAGTGGCTGCGGAAAAACGACGCTTCTGCGGATACTGGCTGGATTAGAATGCGCTGATCACGGAATCGTCCAAATCAATGGAAAAGCGGTTTCGGGTCCAAATGCAGACTGCGGCATGATGTTTCAGCAAAATGCGCTGTTTCCTTGGCTGACCGTCAGAGAAAATATCGAGTTTGGTCCCAAAATGCTGAGAAAAAGTCAACAAGATCAAGCAAGAATCAATGAACTGCTGCAAATTATGCGGCTGGAAGATTTCTCAAATGTTTATCCTGCAAAGATATCTGGCGGAATGCAGCAGCGTGCTGCATTAGCCAGAGCGCTGGCAAATGATCCTTCCGTACTGCTTCTGGATGAACCACTCGGCGCATTGGACGCGTTTACAAGGATGCGGCTGCAGGACGAGTTGATACGAATTTGGCAGTGGCAGAAGAACACCATGCTGATGATTACACATGACGTTGACGAAGCGGTTTATCTGGCCCAAAAAGTTATCATTTTGACGCCGCGTCCAAGCCGAATCCAAAAAGAACTTGCGATCTCTCTGCCATATCCAAGGGATCGAACCAGCAGCGAATTTGTCGGATTACGGAACGAGATTCTGGAGACGCTTCATTTTGTGTAGAGGAGTTTATCATGAACAAAAGGAACGAACAATTACAGGCAATGAGCTTTGAGCAGCTGCATGCACGAAGCGTGGAATTTCATGGTCATAGCTGCCCGGGACTTATCATCGGCATTAAGGCGGCGATGTATGTGATGGAGCTATTCCATGAGGCATTTTCCGAAGATGAGGAGTTAGTTTGCGTTGCGGAAAATGATGCCTGCGGCGTGGATGCGATTCAAAGCATTCTGGGATGCTCCGTTGGAAAAGGCAATTTGCTTTTCCGGATGCGCGGAAAACATGCATACACATTTTATTGCAGAAAGACAGGACAGAGTGCCCGACTGGTGCTGCGACCGCTTGTCGATATGACGGCAAAAGAAAAGAACGACTATCTGTGCAAAACAGCAGCCGCGGATCTTTTTGAAATTAAGCCTGCGCAACCGCTTCCGGAAAAAGCGCGGATTTTCAAAAGCATGACCTGTGAATGCTGCGGCGAACAAACAGCAGAGTATTACACAAGAAATGAAAACGGAAAGATTGTATGTCTGGATTGTGTTCATCCGTACAATCGTTTTCTGCTAATTTGAGGAATTGATATGGAACGAACTTGGGAAACCTGTATTGCTTTTCATGGGCATCCGTGCCCTGTTCTCGCAACTGGCTATCGCGCTAGCGTAGAGGCTCTGCGCATTTTACATATTACAGATTTACACCGGGAGAAACTGGCCTGTATCGCAGAAAATCAGGTTTGCGGTGTGGATGCGGTGCAAATCATGTTGAACTGTACGCTCGCAAAAGGAAATATTATCATTCGGAATCATGGAAAACAGGTCTATACTGTCATTCGCCTTTCGGATGGAAAAGCTGTCCGTCTGAGCCTACGCAATGAACTGGCTCTGCCGTGGCCTGATCCTGACGTTTGGCCGGAAAATGCTGGCTGGGAGGAGTTGACGGATACTATTCTCCACGCCCCAGCTGAACAGGTTTTTAAGATTACTGAAGAAAGCATTTCACTGGAACTTCCGCTCGTTGGTCATGTGTTTCAGTATAAGACTTGTTCTGGTTGTGGAGAACTCATTTCTGAATATGCGGCGCATATTCAGAATGGAAAATGCTATTGCATGGATTGCTATCATGCAGAGCGACCGAAACTGAACGGAGTTTACCTCTGAATACCGATTATTTCTCCGCAGGCAGCGTGCAGCCGATTCCGGCTGCACGCTGTTTCTATCCCCCGGCGTGGATATTCTACTATATTTATGGCTATTTGCACAAAACTATGCTGGATTTTTTGAATAATATGCCCGGCTATTTGATCTAATTATGGAAGATGGTACGAGTTATAGCCTATGACTGCACACGTTACCCACGGAGGGGGTTCCGATTTCTGCGCCGCGCACAAAATTTCATCCCCCGGGGAGGCTTACGAGCCAGCGCGAAATTTTGTAAAATACAAAATAAGAAAGGTGGCGGTATGCGTGGACGAGCTGGAACAGGAGCATTTTCATGAACACACGCATGACCACGAGCATGCGCATCCGCACGAGCATGACCATGCGGACGGACACAAGCATCCGCACCATCACGAAAACACGAAATATGTTCAGAACCGGCTGGCGAGAGCCTCCGGACATTTGCAGCACGTCCGCGCGATGGTAGACAGCGGAGAAGATTGCTCAGACGTTCTGATGCAGCTTTCCGCTGTGATCGGCGCGCTGCAATCCATCGCCAAGGTGATTTTGAAAGACCATCTCGACCACTGCGTCGTGGACGCAGTACAGTCCGGCGATACACAGACGCTTGACGATTTCAAAAAGGCCATTGACCGCTACATTCGCTGAGGAGGAACGCTATGATCGACAAGAATTTTGACCCATGGAAACGAGTTCGTGACTTCAGCCCCGAAGCGCTGCTTCAGGAAAGCAGCGACCTGGTGCAGTGGCCGATCAAGCTCTACAAAGCGCCGAAGCTCTCGCCTTACTATCATCACGGACATCTGCTCATTGCGGCGGACTGCTCGGCATTTTCCTATCCGGGCTTCCATGACGCACTGTCCAAGGGACGGGTTCCGCTGATCTGCTGCCCGGAAAATGACTTTGATATTACGGTGAAGCTGGCGGACATTTTCAGTCTCAACGACGTTGCAAGCGTCACCATCGTCACGATGGACAAGCCCTGCTGCGCCGAGCTCAAGGATATGGTGCTTCGCGCCGTCAAGCAGAGCCGCCTACCGATCCCCGTGCAGATCACAAACCTGTTCGTCGACGCGGAGGAAGTGGACTGACCGAAACAAGCATGAAATACGCGAAAAATACCAAAAAGAAAATCCTCCTGCATGTGCCGCAAACGGGCATGACGATCCCTGCCACGTTGATCTGCGGCAGGGAAACCGGCAAAACGATTACAGTTTCCGCAGGCGTTCACAGCCGGGAGTACATTGGCATAGAAGCATTGATCCGCTTGGCGCAGGAGCTGACACCCGAAAATGTACAGGGAACGATTTTACTGCTGCATTGCTGCAATTATGATGGCTTTCTCTCGCGCAGCGCAGACGTTGTACCCCATGACGGCAAAAATCTGAACCGGGAATTTCCGGGGACAGTCGACGGCACACAGACACAGAGGCTTGCTGCGTTTCTGGAAACGGAGATCATCCGAAATACGGATTGTCTGGTGGATTTACATTCCGGCGGTTTTTGTGAGAACATGATCCCGCACGCATATTACCACGGTGCAGCCAAGCCGGAGGTCTGCGCGGCGTCCTGTCGCATGGCAAGATGGACCGAAGCGAAATATCTGGTCCGTTCCGAAGCAAGAAACGGTTTTTACAGCCACGCAGGTCAGTGCGGCGTTCCCGCGATCATTCTGGAACGCGGCGGCTGCGGGCTGCTTTTGGAGGATGAGGTTCTGGCGGACATTGCGGATGTGAAAAATATCCTGCGCGGACTTGAATTTCTGAAGGATGCGCCCGCCATATCGTATTCCCACACGATGGTACAGAACGGCCGGTATCTGGATGCACCGGCAAGCGGCTGTTGGTATCCGAGGAAAAAGCCCGGCAATCAAATCCAAAAAGGAGAACTTCTGGGCGAGATCCGGAACATTTTCAGCGAGCCGCTTTGCAGGATTCACGCGGAAACTGACGGCGTGGTGCTGTATCAGACAGCGTCTCTTGGAATCGAGGCAGGAGCGCCCATGATCGCATATGGAGAATTGGAAAAGGAAGTATGACAATGATTTCTGCAATGGAGCAGCGCGTCCGGCACTATTGGACGCTGCGCTCGCACGACTTTGGGGCAGTGCGAAAAAATGAGCTTGAAAATGAAATGGGGCAAAAATGGCTCCGTGAGATAGAAAGGCTTCTGCCGGAGAAGGAGCATTTGCGGATTCTGGACGTCGGCACAGGAACCGGCTTTTTTGCGGTGCTGCTGGCACAGACCGGGCATCAGGTAGAGGGCATTGACCTGACGCCTGCCATGCTGGAGGAAGCCAGATCGCTTGCCGCACAGCGAAATCTCGATATTGTATTCCGGGAGATGGACGCGCAGGCACTTTCCTATGCGGAGGAAAGCTTTGATGTGGTTCTCAGCCGCAATCTCACATGGACGCTTCCGGAACCGGAGAAGGCCTACCGGGAATGGTTCCGGGTTTTGAAGCCTGGCGGCTGGCTCCTGAACTTTGACGCGGACTACGCCGCGAATGTGCGCAGCCACAGTATGCAAAACCGCAAGGTCGCGCCGGACAGCCCGTATGGACACATCGGCATGACCGACGCCTTGCAGCAGGAAAATGACGAGATCACCTTGACCATGGACATTGGGCAGCTGCGCCCCGCGTGGGATCTGCGTGTTTTGCGCAGGATCGGTTTTTCCGACTGCCGGGCAGATGCAACAGTCGGGCAGCGAATCCTTGGAGCGTCGGATTTGACGCACGCGCCGATGTTCGGCATTTGGGCAAGGAAAGCATAGCGCCGCACGAGAGAGGATGATACCATGAAACAGTTTGCAACCTATGAGGAAGAAAATATCCACTACTGGACGAACCGCGCCTCCGGTTATTCCACAGTCAATCAGGAAGAACTTGCCTCTGACCAGAAAACAGTCTGGCGCGGTGTAATCTCCGGCAGAATTGCTGCACGATTCCCGGATAGATGCCCGGAGGAAATCCGGGTGCTGGATGTTGGCACCGGGCCGGGCTTTTTCGCGATCATTCTGGCAGAGCTCGGCTATCAGGTCACAGCGGTAGACTATACGGCGTCGATGCTGGAAGAAGCGCGGCACAATGCCGGTGCGCTGGCAAAGCATATTCACTTTCAGCAGATGAACGCGGAAAAGCTTGCCTTTCAGACGGCGTCCTTTGATGTACTGGTCACGAGAAATGTTACATGGAACCTGCATGATCCGGAAAAAGCCTACGCTCAATGGATGCGCGTCTTGAAACCGGGCGGCGTGCTTCTGAACTTTGACGCGAACTGGTATCGCTATCTGTGGGATGAGGGCGCACAGCTTGCCCACGCGCAGGACAGAGAAAATCTGCAAAGCGCTGATGTTCGGGATGAAACGGCGGGAACAGATGTTTCCGCGATGGAAGCGATCGCACGGCAGGCACCGCTTTCCGCGCACCAGCGTCCTGCATGGGATTTGCGGGTGCTGCGCGGACTCGGGATGCAGGCTGCCGCGGATACGGAGATCTGGAAGCAGGTCTGGACAAAGGAAGAGCGCATCAACAACGCCTCAACACCAATGTTTCTGGTGGAAGGGCGGAAATGTCCGCTGCTCCAGTAAGGAGACACTTTGAAAAAAAACATTCTCAAACGATTTTTACAGCTCATTCCGGTCCTCATCGGTATCACGTTTTTGTCCTTCGCCATGATGCGAATCGCGGGCAGCGACGCGATCACCGAGCTTTACGGTGACAAGGGCGCGGTAGCGCAGGAGATCATCGATGCCAAGCGCGCAGAGCTTGGACTCGATCAGCCGTTTTTGACGCAGTATCTGGCATGGGTTGGCGGGATACTGACCGGAGACATGGGCATCAGCTATATTTCCGGGCGCGACGTGTTTCAGACCTTTGTGTCCAAGCTCCCGGCGACGCTTCTGCTGACGGTTCTGGCAATTTGTGCAACAGTTATCATCTCTATTCCGCTGGGCGTTTTGGCGGCGGTGCGGCATGATAAATTCACGGACTATTTTCTGCGCGTTTTCAGCTTTATCGGGAACTCCCTGCCCAACTTTTTTGTGGCGCTGCTTCTGATGCAGGTGTTCTCTATCCACTGGAGCATCTTCCCTGTGATCTCAAACGGGACGACTGTACAGAGCGCCGTACTGCCGACGCTGACGCTTGCCGTTGCCATGTCCGCCAAGTATATGCGGCAGGTGCGCGCCACTGTGCTGGAGGAGCTGAACAAGGACTATGTGGAGGGCGCAAAAGCGCGCGGTGTGCGCGGACGGGTGATTCTCTGGAAAAGTGTTCTGAAATCCTCCATGCTGACAATTATTACGCTGCTGGCGCTGTCCATCGGAAGTCTCCTCGGCGGTACGGCGATCATTGAAAGCATCTTCATGTGGGACGGCGTCGGCAAGCTGGCGGTGGACGCGATCACGATGCGTGATTATCCGCTCATTCAGGCGTATGTGGTCTGGATGGCAATCATCTATGTGATGGTAAACTTAATCACCGATCTTCTTTACCACGCGCTCGACCCGAGAATCAGACTGGGGGTGAGCGAGGTATGAGTCAGCCGACGATCCGCAAACAGAGAATCCGGCGCAGCAGCGTCAAAGTCCGACTGATTGTGTTTGGAACGCTTGCCGTGCTGCTGATTCTGTTTTCTGTATTTTCAGAACAGCTTACCCCATACGATCCCTATTTGCAGGATTTGAGCAATGCCAAAGCCCCGCCCTCGGCAGAACATCTGCTGGGCACCGACCGCTATGGGCGCGATATGCTCTCGCGCGTTATTGTGGGAAGCCGAACGAGCATTTTCTCCACGCTTCTGCTGGTAGCGGTCATTACCGTGCTGGGAACTGCCGTCGGCATCTTCTGCGGTTGGAACGGGCGCTGGATGGACACGGTGCTGATGCGCATCTCGGATATGTTTCTCGCCTTTCCGGGACTGGTGTTCGCATTGGCAGTGGCCGGTTCTCTGGGCGGAGGACTTCAAAACGCAAGCATTGCGCTGGCAGCGATCTCGTGGCCGAAATACGCCCGTATTGCCCGCAGTCAGACGCTTGCGCAGAAGGAAACCGTCTGGATGAGGGCAGCGAAGCTGTCGGGAAGCAGCTCCGGCAAGCTGATTTTCAAACACATTCTGCCGAATATCATCGGTCCGATTCTGGTGACGGCCATGCTGGATATCGGCACGATGATGATGGAGCTGGCAGCGCTGAGCTTTCTTGGCCTTGGCGCGAAGCCTCCTACAGCCGAATGGGGCAGTATGATGAGCGATACGCGCAGTCTGATGACCACTTCGCCGTGGATCACGTTTTCTCCCGGCATTGCAATTTTTATATCCGTCATGGTTTTTAACCTGCTGGGCGATACGATTCGGGACTACGCGGATCCCAAAAGCCGTGGGAGGTGAGCCAATGGAAGAATTACTGCGATATGACCATGTGGACATTTCCTACAACGGAATTCCGGCAGTACAGGATGTGAGCTTTACGCTGCGCCCCGGCGAGATTCTCGGAATTGTCGGAGAAAGCGGCTGCGGGAAATCCACGCTGCTGAAAGCTGCCATGGGGCTGCTCGGAAGCAGCGGCATGGTGACACGGGGCGACATCTGGTATAAAGGGAGGAACCTTCCGGATCTGCCTGCAAGAGCGCTGCGGAAGCTGAACGGGCCGGAGCTTGGCATGATCTTTCAGAGCGCAGGCAGCTCCTTCTGCCCGATCCGCACGGTGGGCGCACAGCTTTACGAAATCATGACGCAGCACGGCTCTGCGACAAAAAAGGAATTTGAGAACTGCGCATTGGAGCTTCTTGAAAAGCTCGGCTTTGAAGACGGCAGACGTATTTTGCGCAGCTATCCTTTTGAACTGTCCGGCGGAATGCAGCAGCGTGTCGGCATTGCGGCGGCGATGCTTCTGCGTCCCGGCGTTCTGTTTGCCGATGAACCGACAGCCGCGCTGGATGTTTCCGTGCAGAAACAGGTTTTAGAAGAGCTGCTCCTGCTGCACAAGACCTACGGAACCGCAATTGTACTGGTTGCGCATAACATCGGCGTCATCGGTGCGATGGCAGACCGGGTGCTGGTCATGCAGGATGGAAGAACCGTAGAGTACGGAGAAACGCAGACGGTCCTGCATGATCCGCAGGCAAGCTATACGCGTATGCTGCTGTCTGCCGTGCCGCGGTTAAGGAGGGCGTGAGATGGAGCCGATTCTGCGCGTTCAAAATCTGACAAAAACCTTTACCCGCAGCGGACAGAGCAATTTGACCGCTGTAAATGGCATCAGTTTTGACCTGCTGCCCGGCGAATGTCTCGGCATCATCGGCGAAAGCGGCAGCGGAAAGACAACGGCGGTGAATCTGATCACGCGGCTTCTGGATGCGACAGAAGGAAGGATTTTTCTGGATGGCGAGGACATTACGCTGAAAACGGGAAAATCACTCCGCATGATCTATCGGAAAATGCAGATGGTTTTCCAGACACCGACAGATTCCTTTGACCCACGCCGCACATTGGGTGACGGCATTGGGGAAAGTCTTCGAAACTGCGGGATGACCCGGCATGACGCAGACGCGCAGGCAGAGCGGCTTCTGGAACGGTGCGGACTGCCTGCTTCCTTTGCCGGGCGGTATCCGCACGAGGTCAGCGGCGGACAGTGCCAGCGCGCAGCGATTGCCCGCGCCCTTGCTGTAAAGCCGAAGGTGCTGATTTGCGACGAAGCAACCTCCGCACTGGATGTGACAGTGCAGAAAGAAATTCTGGAGCTTCTGAACGAGCTTCGTTGTGAACAGGGCACGGCGCTTTCCATTTTGTTTATCTGCCATGACATCTCTCTGGTGCAGCAGTTCTGCGACCGGGTACTGGTTATGTACCATGGGGACATCGTGGAACAGGGAGCACCGGATGCGGTAATTTATCATCCGCAGAATGATTATACAAAGCGCCTGATCGACAGCGTTTTGTAAGAAGACAATACACAACCAGTTCGACTGGAACAATATTTGAAATCTGAAAGGAACAAAAAGATGAAAAAAGCAGTATCTCTTCTTTTGATCGTATGTCTTGCGATCACGCTGCTTGCCGGGTGCAGCGGCAACGCCAGCCAGCCATCAAGCGAACCGCCTGCCGCACAGGAAACGGCCGCACCCCAGACGGACGCGTCGCAGGGCGAATCCGAACCCGCCGCCAAGAAGACGATGGTCATCGGCGATACGACGTTCAACTCGGAAAACTGGGAAGAGACCGTTGACCCCCACCGTACCTACAACGGCTGGGCCTGCATCCGCTATGGCATCGGCGAAACGCTGGTACACTATACCGACAGCATGGAGCTTGAGCCGTGGCTGGCAAAATCATGGGAAAACGACGGCAACCTCACGTGGACGATCACGCTTCAGGACAATGTTACGTTCTCCAGCGGGCGAAAGATGGACGCAGAAGCCGTGAAGCAGTGTTTCGAGCATCTGCTGGAAAACCATGACCGCGCACCCGGCGACACTAAGATTGCCGACATGCAGGCGGACGGTCAGGTTCTAACCATCACCACCAGCGAGCCGAACCCGGCACTTATGAACTATCTGGGCGATCCTTACGGCTGCATCATCGATGTAGACGCCAGTGATTTTGATGCCGGCATTGTCGCCGGTACCGGTCCTTATGTTGTGACAGACATGGTCACGGACGATCATCTGACGCTGACAAAGAACGAAAATTACTGGAACGGTACACCGAAGATCGACGAGCTGATCATCCGCACGCTTTCCAACGGCGATACCCTCTCGGCGGCTTTGCAGGCCGGCGATATTGACGCAGCTTACGGCATGGCGTATGAGGCATATCCGAACTTTGAAAACGGCAATTATCAGTTCTCCAGCATCCAGACCTCCCGCGCATTCTTTGCCTCCATGAACATGACAAGCCCCATTATCCAAGATGCGGCCGTTCGTAAGGCCATTGCCATGGGCATTGACAAGCAGGGCTTTGTCTCCGCGCTGCTGGACGGTCACGGCGTTCCCGGCAACGGTGCGTTCCCGGACGGGTTTGCAACGTTTGGCGGCGAGAACGTGACGACCGAAACCTATGACCCCGAGAGCGCAAAGGAAGTATTGGAAGCCGCGGGCTGGACCGACTCTGACGGCGACGGCATCCGCGAAAAGGACGGCGTGAAGCTGACAATCCGCTGGCTGACCTACCCCAGCCGTCAGGAACTGCCGCTGCTGGCGGAGTCTGCGCAGGCGACACTCAAGGACATCGGAATTGACGTTGATATCAACTGCACAGCGAATCGCCGCGAGTTCCTCGCTGATATGACAAGCTGGGATATTTACGCTTCTGCGATGGTCACAGCGCCGTCCGGCGACCCGCAGTATTTCTTCACATCCTGCTGTGTACCCGGCATGAGCTATAACTTTGGCGCATATGAAAACACGGACGTGAACGCCATGATCGACGAACTGGCAACAGAGTTTGACACCGAAAAGCGCGGCGAGTTGGCCGTTAAGCTCCAGCAGACGATTCTGGACGATAACGCCTATGTGTTCTGCTCGTTCCTCCAGATGAACATGATCTCCAAGAGTACCGTCACCGGCTACACCGCCCACGCCTGTGACTACTATCAGGTCACAGCCGATCTGGATATCAACGGCTGACCGGCGATAATTTTAGCTTTGCAGTATCTCTGAAATGCAGAATCCCTCAAAAATACCCGGCAGCAGTCACTCGACTGCTGCCGGGTATTTGTAACTGCATGTGCAGCGGCAAGCCGCTTGCGGGCGGTGCAATTCCTGCGTAAGAGCGGCAAATCAGGAAGCCGTCACATGATGGTGACTACTGTTTGACTACTATCGCTGAAGAAATCGAAAAAGCTAGTTTTCCTAGTGTTTTCAATGGTTTTCTGGAAATCCAGAGAAACCGGGTGTTGTCGGTAAAAACCGCACAACCCTTGAAAACACAGCATTTTATCAGGATGCGCCTGAAAACTCCGACTCTGTAGGTCGCACGTTCGAATCGTGTCGGGCGTACCAAAATGCCGTGAAATCGTATGATTTCACGGCATTTTTATATAGGATTGTTCAAATTATCTGTTTTTACTGCGTAGCGCAACCGGACAGAGCTTTTCGGAAGATAGCTTAGTCTCCAGCCTGCTCTGCATAATATGGCTTGCCGCTTTCTTGTTCTTATCAAACGCGTGGGTGTAGATATCCAGCGTGGTCGACGGTTGGCTGTGTCCGAGCAATCCAGCAACTGGGCCGACATCCGTGCCGCTGGCGATGAACAGACTTGCCGCCGTGTGACGCAGGCTGTGGACATTCAGGTCTGTTGGCAGATCGTTTGCCTTGAGGATTTTCTTAAATCGCCATGTGAAGGTCGAAGGTGTCATCGGTAATTTCATGCCCTTTCTGCGGAACACATAGTCATCCTTGGTCTGCTTGCGCCGGTCGTAGCGCTCGGTTTCGGCGGCGCAGAAGGCTTCGTATTCGCGGAGCAGGCTTTCCATCTCTAACAACGGGCTTTCATGTTTGTCACTTCTTTCTGCCCTTGTCTTACCACTTATTTGTGTCTTTTTCTTGTCCGTTTCGCTATTTTTGACTTTTCAGATACACCCTAGATAAATTGGCGATGATGGATGAATGTAAACAAACTATCATGATGCCGGACGAGCCATTTAAGTTATAGGAGTTCTGGCACCTTTTCAGGAACACGCTGAAAGACGATGTATGCTAATAGCGAGGACTTTTAAGTCCTCGCTATTACA
>ULXL01007717.1_pt1 | contig 15848 bp, 8 predicted proteins | sample 1961241 | NCBI WGS metagenome assembly ULXL01 (sample SAMEA4835837, study PRJEB28245) | human gut metagenome | biome: gut microbiome; material: fecal sample | place: Denmark | collected 2008
TGCTGGTTTTACTACCTTATGAAATTACACTACTCTCAAACAAAAACTCCGCAAAGGGCTACATCTTGCTGGTTTTACTACCTTATGAAATTACACTACTCTCAAACTGTTGCCGTCTTGCTTGTAACCTTGTTTAGTTTTACTACCTTATGAAATTACACTACTCTCAAACGGCAAAAGCACTTGAATAAAGAAAGGTCAAGTTTTACTACCTTATGAAATTACACTACTCTCAAACTGTTCTTCAATCTTGTAACAACAGCCTATCGTTTTACTACCTTATGAAATTACACTACTCTCAAACGTGCTTGCAATATAACTTGATAAGTTTTCAGTTTTACTACCTTATGAAATTACACTACTCTCAAACTAAATCAGCTTCATCGATTTGTGCAATAATGTTTTACTACCTTATGAAATTACACTACTCTCAAACAAATCTGTGCTTCCACACTCGCATTTTTTGTTTTACTACCTTATGAAATTACACTACTCTCAAACACAATAAGCGCAAATCACTAATGCCCACGGTTTTACTACCTTATGAAATTACACTACTCTCAAACAAAGTGGTCGTCCTCTGTCCTCGTTATCAGTTTTACTACCTTATGAAATTACACTACTCTCAAACATTCATCAGATATATCTATAAGGGTGTTAGTTTTACTACCTTATGAAATTACACTACTCTCAAACAGAATGGCAATAGAATTTTGTGTTAAATGTGTTTTACTACCTTATGAAATTACACTACTCTCAAACTAACGTTTTTTCATTTTTCTTCCTTTCTTTGTTTTACTACCTTATGAAATTACACTACTCTCAAACCTCAAATGAAAGTAAACGGCGAACACTACAAATCGTCGGGAATTTCAAAGGCTAAATACATTATATACTGTTTTTCTTTAATTTTCAATAATTTCACACATATCCTCATCGACAATATATGTTATTTCATTTTGAAGTGAACTGAAAACCTTTTTGTTTTCGATGACAAGTATTTCAATGCTTTGATATGATAATTCTTTATAAAATAATTCCAACTCTGTCAAGCTGAAATAGGTATGAAGATTAAGGATTACAAAGCATTTAATTGATGAGTACCTTCTCATCATAATGATATAATCCAGCAATCTTGAAAGCAAGTTGTCGTTGTTCAAATTTGGCTTGAAGCTTTGAATTTTTAACAAATCAGTAATATCTACTTCATCCTTAAAATCAAAATCCAAGTCATAATTCCGAGATAATTTTTCAAGAAAATCTATTATGTTCGCCTTGATGCTGAATGTGCTTTCCTGCAAATATGTATTTGCATAATCGGATAAATCCTCATAAACCCTTTTCAAAAACGAAGATGAAAAATCGACACTGAAAATATCAGGAATAAAGCATACATTATTTTTAAATTTAACAGGACTGTAATTTTCGGAAAAAATAATATTATTTTCATCAACTACTCCATCGTAAAAATTCCTAATGGTATTTCTGAACATCTGTTGATTTTCAATATACAACACATTTATTTTGTCTTTTGATAAACAAATAGGCTTTGTTAAAAAATCAAAGCTTACCATCATAATATCAGCAGCCTTTCATCAGTATCAACAACATTATTGTTACATTTTCCCGAAATAATTTCCATTTTTGAAAACTGTTTTTCTGTTACAGAAAGAATTTGAACCAAGCCTTTTTCAGGCTGCGAGCCTTTAACCTCATTTATTATTTGGGCAACCTGTGATGAATTAAGTGCAAGCTTTGCATAAACAGATTCCTGCAACATCATAAATCCACCTTTTATTAAAAACCTTCTGAATTTTCTGTAATTCTTTCTATCCGATGAAGTTTCGGTAGGCAAATCAAAAAATACAATTACTCTCATAAATCTATAACTCATAACGGTAAAATCTTATCTCTGCGGTATCTCCGCTTTCAATAGCTTCGAGAACACTTTTAGTATATATCTTGATCGCATTTAAAAGTGTTTGCTTCTTTCCGTCAATAAAAAGCTCCATATTCAGTAAAGACAAAATAAGCCTTTTTTCCTCGGAATCGAATTTTTTCGGATCATAGCTTTTAACCGCTCTGTCAACTATCGGTCTAAAAGGCTCCATAATATCGCATCCCAGATTAAAGTGATTGAACATATTGTTATGAAAAATTCCAAGCATGGTTGAATATCCGTTACAAACAATTTCACGATTAAAGCAGGAAAGAATTATACTATATCCGTAATTAAGCATGGCATTTATCGAGCATTCATCGTTTCGTGAAAATTTCTTGCCGAACATTGCGTTAAAATAAACCTTTGCTGCATGACCTTCTCGATTTGATTCATCGTTAAATTCAATTTCATCAATGTAATTATATAGCATTTCAGCTTCGCTCAATTTAAAGTATTCAAGATTTTCAGCTTGTTTTTTTATCTTTTGTGAAACAACAGATGTCCAAACAGATTGCTTATTTATATCTTTCCACTCAATCTGAGTTCGCAATTTTAACGAACAGTCGTGGCAACCGTAATATGATGCAAGCTCTGATGACGGGTTTTGCTTTTCATCACAAAATATCACTTTTATTTTTTGTTTTGTTAATTCGTTAAGCAAAGCGGTTGTAACGGAGGACGCAGTATTTTCAACAATCAAAACCGATATTTCGCTGATATGCACACGCACCGTATTTTCACAATCGCGCACCACCATATAACCCAGTCTTAAATCAAGCTTTGAAGGCTTTGAAACTACTACCGTCCTCCATCCCATATCTAATCTCCTTTATTTCAGCAAATCTATTTCCTGTTCAAATAATCCTGTAATTGATTGATTAATAATCTTTGCGGATTTATATCCTGATTGCATTTTATTACTTATTGTAGTTACTCCACTGTTTTTTGCTTCACCAATTGAAGTTAAATCACCGCTTAACACATTTGCGTGAAGAATGTTTATCACCTGCATTAGGGTATAACATTGTTGATAAGGGGACAAATCTATAAACTTATCACGCTTGCTAACTAATGTATTTCCAATTTTACCAAATTTAGAGTTAAAAACAGTGTCAGTCATTTTATATGTCAAGGCGTCATACAAATCCAAATTATCTTCTGCCGTAATTTCGTCAAACGAGGTTATTTCCTTTTCTTTACGCAATTCAGTGCATTTTGCAAGATAATTAGAGATCTTTTTTATGTATTTTTCCTGCTCGTTATTGAGAATAAGCTGGACAGCAGGTTTACATCCAATTACCGCACCACCGTTTTTCTTACTGCTAATATGCATTCTAAATCCGTCGATACTGATAAGTGAATTATACTTAACACAAGGAATAATGATTTTTACCTCATCAACGCCAAGCCTTTTTGCCATAAAGGCTTGCGGATTATCTCTGTATTCTTTTTCAATATACAAATCAACCGGTTCAAAGGAACGAACAGAATTACCCTTCCTATCTATGTATTCAACAAAAGCAAAATATGCTGATGACGGTCCATTGTAACCACCGTATTTATTTATATCCATGTTCTTTTTACGAGGAACCTGCCCTAATCCTTTTTTCAAAGGCATTTGGTCAAACAGACCTCCGGACTGCTTAAAGGAATACCTTGTAAAACGAATATTATTTTTCGCCATGGTTGCTTTAACGGTTTTGAGGGATTCGTCATTTTCGGTAACCCAGGCACCCTTTGTTGAATAATCAAACATACGGTTCATACTCCATTTGCCGTTTTGGATATTACTGATAAAGTATGACTGCTTTGCTTTAACGGTATAAACATTGCCAACAACAATATTAAGATATGCATCCTTTGCGTGATGAAAATCATTGACATCACGGCTTTTCAGCATATCGTAATCTCTTCTGAAATCAGAAACAAGACCCGCTTTAATATATTCAATATCGGTATTGGGATAACGCTTTTTCAGCAGTTGTGCAACAGCTTTTGTTGACTGTCTTGTTTCAACAAGCTGCCTTGACACAAAAGAAGACAATTCATCATCTGTTAAAGGCATATTTCTTGTTAATCTGTCAAATTTTTTCTTGCTTATCAATTCTTTTGAAAGAAGCATTTTCCAGAAAGGCGCCATTTTGCTTCTAACATCTGAACTTATCGGATAAACGCTTCCTTTAATCTCATTTGCAGTTTTCAAAACGAGAACTCTGTTATCAAGGCTGTCATCCTTTATTTTTGAGCGAGGGAATATATGGTCAATATCATATATATTTCTGTTATAAATATCGCTTATTTCTATGCGACGGCCTGTATACATACACCTTCCGAATTGCGTGAAATAAAGATAAAGAGAATCTCTTTTAAATTCATTTTCATCCGTTTTGCAAAGCTGTTCGTAAAGCTCTTTTTCTTCTTTTTTACAGTATTTATACAAATCCAGAAGTCGTTGCTTTCTTGAAACCGTCCTTTTCTTTTCTCCCTCAAACCTTGCAACCTCAATGAAAATCTTTTTTGGAGCATTTTTCTGCACTTTAACAATTTCATCAACGATTTGCATTGCTTGATATATTGGGCGTTTTATCTTAGGTGAAACATAAAGCTTATCCACCTCTTCTTTCAGGGAAGTAAATTCCATTATGCCGTTTTCTTTTTCAACATTCTCTCTAAAATCGTAATTTCCGCTTAATAACTGCATAAAATTATCATTTGTTTCCCACAAAGCATTAATAATATTTGTGTATTCTCCCGTTGAAGGTAACACAGCGTTAATGCCTGTAAGAAGTTTTTTTGAAAGACGGCTCCATCCTGTGTATTTAAGCTTTGATATTGCTTGAATATCCTCGTTTGAAAGCTTTTCTCCAAACATTTTCTTCAATCTGTTTTTTAAAAGCTTCTTATCATCTCCGAAAATTGTTAAAGCCCTAATAATTTCTTCCTTATCCGAATAAGGCAAATCAACAAATTCCAAATCTTTGAAGGATTTCAAATTTCCCTTAAAATCGCCGTCAATACCTGTTATTTCAACATCTTTAAAGCCGTGTGAAGCAAGATACTTTTTGATTGCAGACTGTGTAACTTTATTTCTTTTCTCAAACAAATCCTTGTATATTTTTTGTTTAAGTTCAACACTTATTGCCTCTCCGTCAATTTTTAAATTATTGAGTTCGTTAAGAACATTAAAAGCCGAATACAAAAGCGAGCACCTCGGAATAACATCCTCTCTTGGCAGGTAGGTGCACTTGCTTGTTAAATTTTCAATAAACCTTTCTGCGCTTTTATCAACATCAACAACCTTTTCAAAATTCCACGGATATATTTTTTCATCTGTTCTGACAACCCAGCTTTTATCGCTGTGATTATTAAGAGGGCCTACATAATAGGGAATTCTGAAATTAAATATATCAATAATTTTTTCACTTATTGTTTTACCGTCTTTATCCTTTTGAGCTAAAAACGGAAGATAATTCTGTGCGTTTTTCAGAATTGCCTTGAGTTCTTCTCTGTTGACCTGCATAGGAATAACCGAATTATCCTTTGTAACTGCTTTAGGCATAAAAGAGTCGGATGCTATCTCGTTATACATTTGCTGATATTTTTCTTCCACAGGCTCTTTCGGAAGCTGTTTTCTCAAGAATTCACAAAACAATTCCTGTGAACATTTTTTCATAACCGGTTGTTTCTTTGAATGCCCTGAATAAGCAAGATAATTTGAGATCTTATCGCTATTTTCATTGAAAATAAGATTGTATTTTTCAGGAACATAAGCTTTTACATATTCCTTTAAAAGTTTTAAATCATCTGAATGCTTTTTATATGCATCCACCTTTGCAAACGATATATATTTTTTACCGTTCAATATATCGGCAAGCACTGCCCAATCATAAACGGCTTTAATTTTTTCAACAAGCTCAAATTTTTCCCCAAAAACGCTTTCGTAAACAGGCTCTTTATCGTCATATCCGCTTTTGAAGGTTATGCTTTTAGCATCTGAGTTGTCATATTCTTCTGTTAAAAAAAGCTCTTTGGCTTTTGAGGTTGCACCGGAAAGAAGTGCAATAACAGCCGTTTCAAAAACATTCTCTTTTTTATTTAAACCGAATTCTTTAATAAGTGCTTCTTTTTTCTTTGTTGCAGTAAGCGAGCGATTTTTTAGTATTGCTTCAACTGCCTCATAGTTGCTGCAATAAAATCCTTTTGAATCATAATTATCCTTAATATATACATTCAACTCTTCCCATATTTCGGAAAAGTCAGAATTTCCGCCCTGCCCCAAATCTTCGCTGTCAAACAGAAAATGGCCTCTGTTTTTAATAATATGGCTTATCGCAAGATAAACAAGGCGAACATCATGCGGCTGTGTATTTTCTATAAGCTCCTTTCGTAGATGATAGATTGTGGGATAATCCTTGTGATAGCTTTTATCCGTATAATCAGCATCATTAAACAAAGAATATTTACCGTCAACATTTTTATCGCCGTCATATAGCTGACTTTCTTTGAGTCTTTGAAAAAAAGCAACATCCTTTTTCGCAATTTCCTCATTGAAAAGCATTTCAAGGCATTGAATTCTATGTTTATTTCTGTTTGTTCTTCGTCTTGAACCTCTGAAGGTTCTGTATTCTTCGGCAGTTTTACCGCTGTCTAAAAGACGAACACCCCACATAGAATTACCTTTATACTTAGGTATTTTGTAGTATTCGTCAGTTACCGCCCAACCTATTGAATCTGTTCCTAAATCCAATCCTACATAATAGTTTTCCATAAAATTACCCCTTGACAAAAAAATTTTTTTGATTTATACTTATATCAATCTCAATACTACCTTATGAGATTGCACTACAAGTTCAAATAAAAATTAATTCAACCCGCCGTAAAAACGGCATCACAGTGTGTGAGCAAGACCTACTTATGTAGGTCTTTTTTTATATTACAAATAAAATATAACATAAAAATATAATGATTTAAAGCGGCTTTTTTAAATAAGTACATTTTTATGTACAATCAAAAGCTTTTGTTGTTGCGAATAGACTTGATAGCAAAATTCCGATTTTAGAAAGACCGTCAAAAACATCAATTATTTAATTTTTTTAATCTTACACGCTTCTCTTGAAAAACCTCCATAACTACAAAAATTCCGACCGTTTTAATAGCTTATTTTTTATATTTTCTGACGTTTAATTCAAAAAAGCAGTCAAAGGCTAAAATGCCCTTGACTGCTCTGTTGTTTATCTTTGTTTTGTCTTTTCCCCAACATTTGATATAAACCAAAATAAATGTTAGGCCTTCATCTCTGAAATTTATTGTTCAAACCGCTAAATATTTTTATTTGAATGCGGTTGTCGCCTGTTTTTGTCGATTTTGCATGTAATGATTCACGAATTTATATTCGCACTTTTTCTCTGCTCAGCCTCTAAAAGCACTGCTTCAATCAAATGAGGATATTTCTTAAACACCAAGGCCATTGCAAGTTTTCCGTCTTCCATATCTCCTTTTGACATTTCTTTGATTCGCTTAAAGCAATATATGTAAAGGAATATAAGAAATACATAAAAAACAATATCTGCCAATACAGTTTCGGCTGTGCAACAATAATCATATAATCCATGAGCAAGTATAGGAACTAACAAGCTGCATATTAAATACTTTTTAGCCGAAATTTCTTTTGCGTTTTTATCAATAAATCCTGCTTTTTTCAAGCCTTGCTCTAATGCGTTCGCTTGCTCGCATATATGCCACATGCTGTAATAATATCCCATTAACACGGCAAAAAACATATGACCCGGCACTGCCGTTAAGGCGCGAACCAAAGCATTTGTCCAGCCGTAGTTAACAACATATAAAACATTTTCAAATGCCGCAAAGCCAAGAGAAACAAAAACGGCATAAATCAGTCCGTCAAACAGGCTGTTAAAATTCTTGTTTTTCCGTGTTACAAAAAACAAAACGATGAATTTTAATCCCTCTTCAACTAAAGCAACGCCTATAAAATTATCAACGGCATTATAAACCTTAAACGCTGTTTCCGAAAGATAAACCGCTCCCTCTTCTTCGAATGTAAAAGGACTGAATGCTTTGTCAATAATTACAGAAAGCATACTTTCTATTTCAGCAGCCGGCCAACATATTACGCATCCCAATGCAAGAAGCCCCAACAGCAATCCTATCGGTTCTTTTTCAACACGATCCTTTTTGAATACATAAATACATAATACTATCGCCGGCAACAACGCTGCGCATATTAATAAAATTACATCAATTTTCATATTCTCTCCTTTAATAACAAGTATGTTCAACCTGTTTTGCGAGCTATTTTAATTATGCTTATATATCGTGAAGAGGAGTGTGAACATCATAAAACGGGGTTTTTATATCAATGTTTATTCCCCTTGAAAGAGAATACTCTGCCAAATAAAGCTTTAAGCCATATCCGTATTCGTCCTCTCTTTGCAGAGTTGCACAAAGTTCACGATATGCTCTTTCGGGCTCGTTGATAAAGTACAAATACTGAATTTCAACCCATTTTGCCATGCCCTCATAAATCAGTTTTTCGTTTCTTTTTCCGTATTTCCTGATTATTTCTCTACGATTCCAATTAACATATTGCCATATATGAGTTAACTCATGAGCAATTGTTGCAACCGCATTTAAATACGGGGATTGGTTCTCAACATACAATCTATATGTTCCGTGCTCGTTAATTGCAACACCTAAAACTCTTCCGTCAAATCCGGGAGTAGGGGTAAAGCTAATATGGAGCTTTCTGGCAAGCTTACGTGCATCCATTGTTTTAACATCAATGGATGCCAAAATTCTTATTCCAAACATTTCCTCCATATTCTTTTTCACCTCAACAAATGCTTTTTTAAACTCTTCTATATCTTTAAGAACGGTTCTTGAGCATTCGTTGCAGCGTTCCCTTCCGTCTGTTATTATTTCATATTCAACTCCCGTTAGCTCTGCACCGCAAAAATCACAGAAACGACAATTCTCCTTATGCGGATTATATGCCTGTTCAAGTATTGCAGATTCAAACACACGTTCTCTTGCTTGCGTTAACGAATTATCCCCGAAACCGCAGGAAGCCAAGAACTTATACGCTTCATCAGGAGCAATACAGGAAAGATCGTCTTCAAAGCCAAATCTCAAAAACTGTTTTTTAACATACGGAGATTCAACATATTTAATTTCCGGTTCAACATTTTCCTGTTCGGAAGGGCTTTCCGATTCAGTTTGTTCCCCTTCCTCGTTCTGTTCGCTCTTGGTTTCCTCGGTCGAAGCTTCACTCGGATCATCATATGAGCCTGCCGCCTCATCATCTGAATCGGCGGTCTCATTGATTTCACTTTCAGAAGAATCGGAGGACGCAGATTCTTTATCGTCAGAGGGCTTTTCGGAAATCTTTTCAACATTTTCTTCCGTTGCCGTCTCCGTTATCTTTATCTCTTCGGTGCTTTCTGCTTCTGATTCGATATTCGTTGAATCATTCAACCTCTTCATCTGCGTTCACCTCCTGTGTGTTATCTTCTTGGGATTCCTCGCTTGCTTTTTCTGTTTTTTCCTCTTCAAGAGGAGAATCGTTATCCTGCTCGGAATCCTCCTCTTTCGGAGCTTCAGATGCTTCTTCGACTATTGCTTTAACTGTTTCAGCAATCTCGTCTATATCCGGTATCGCTTCATCTGCTTCATTTGCATCATTTCCTTGAGGCTGTTCCGATACACCGTCTTCCGGTTGCGGATCTTTTTTCTTCTTCCTTCTTTTGAAAAGATCCTTTAAGCCTTTTTTCTTTTTTGATTTGCCATTTGAAGCTTCAGTTTGCTCAGATTGATTTTGATCTTGTGGTTTTGGCATTTCAACTTTTTCGGATTTAACCGGAATAGGCATAAGAGCCAGCTCGTGCCATTTCAAAAAGTCGGTTATTATTTGGAAGAAGCGCTTTAAGTTGCGCTCAACGGATGTAATAAGTCCCAAATCCAAAACACTGTCTTCAATTATATAAATGCTGTCATCCTCTTGGCTTATATCAGATTCAAACATAATTCCCTGAGGAACATCAATGTTTTCGGGGATTCTCGTTACCGCACAAATATAATCGCAATTGTCCGGATATAAGGTTTTGAATATTTCATTAAACATCAAAGCGACTGTCATTCTGGTTTTATCGCTTGCGTTCGGCAAAGTGATTTTCAGCGCATATTTTGTGCTGTAATCTCTGTTAGGGATATTGCTTATTTCTTTTTTGAGAGCATTTTTCACATCGCCGTAATCCTGCATAAGCAAGTATCCCTTTGTTGAAACAGAAAACGACATAAACCCTCTTTCAATGATTATGCTTCCAAGCGTTTTTCTGCCGCCGATTGCATTTTCTGTTTCAAATTTGCTTATTGAATAATGGCGCAACTGACGATAATATTCTCTGCTGTGAATATGGTCGGCCGCTCTTTTTACAATAACTCCTCTTGAGCCGTCAACAAACGCAACCTCATAATACTTTCCGCCGATTACAATATGCTGCCCCGGCAGATGAGCCTGATAAATATGGCCAAAAAGTTTTGCATCAAGATAATGCTTTTCAGCTTCCTCGTCTTCAAGCACATAATAGGTGCATCTTAATGATTTAATCGCCTCTTCAACGAAATCTTTATTTGAAATGTAATACACATCATTTCTTTCATCAAGAAGCGTTGTATCTGTTACAATATACTTTGAACATTCATTTTCAAAATACTTATGTACTAAAACAAAAACAGTATTTTTCAAATCATATTTCGTCGGTTTTTCAGGCAACTGAACACCCGAAATGTACTGCAAGGTTTTAACAAGCTCCTTGCCTTCAACAGGACCGGCAGACAATCTAAGGAGAAGCTCAATAACTATATTTCTTTCCGTCCTTGCATAATCAGGGCAAAAAGACGGAATTGCTTTTGGATCATTTTCAAACAAACCCGGGTTATACTCCATATAATCCCTTAGCAAATAATTTTGCGCTATAACATTTACAAAAACCTCGGATTTGCCTCTCGTTGAAAACTGACGAGCCGTTTCAAAAACATTGCAAAATTCATCCTCTGCAACAAGATATTCGTATTCCTTTTTCTCTGCTCCCCACATATTATTATTGAATTTCATTCTCTTTTCCAGTTCTTCCTGCTTAGGATTAAGAGAGGCGTATGAGCAAAGTGCAGAATAATATTGCTCTGAAATCCATTTCATATCTATAACGGGAAATTTTGAATAAGAATACCACTCGGTATAATTCACCTGATTTCTTATCGCGGCAATCATCAACTCTGTTCCGACGCCAAGATACCTTGCGGTATTAGGAAATATTCTATGATTGAGTTGCTTTCCGTCTGCCTTCCAAAGCATATAAGAATATCTGTTGTGCTCTTTATTTGTTGCAGAAACCTCTTTTATGCTTGTTCTTGTGATATGGGAAATTGAATCAATCAATCCATCACTGTTTTTATCGATAACATAAAATGTTGCATTACTGCGCACCTTTGTTATGTAAACTGAAATCGAAAGCTGTGAAGTGCTGACAAACTGAGACGGTTCGATAAGAACGACCTCGGAAACCTTACTTAAAAATCTTGTGTTTAATGCAACAATATCATTATTGAAAATATCTGCGGGCGTAACGATTCCTACATCCCCGTCAAACTCCTCGTTTGGATTTAATTTGCCAACGCTCCACATCTGGGGAACATTAATTACCTTTTCAAACGAATCATTTATCCATTTAATAACGTCTTCTTCTATGCCGTTTCTTCCGAGGACGAATAAAATCTTGTTTCCCTTCGTTTCAGCTCTGTTTAGAGGCAGAAAAATATAATTTGAAAAATCCTTATAGAACGGATTTGCAAAAAGAACACTTTCGCCGTTCATCAATCTGTATGTTGCTTCAACATAGCCCTCATCAAGCTGAACGCCTTGTTCATTCAATTTTTTAAAATAAAGATTTGCAATCACGGCTTCCTGCGAATCAATATTTTCATATTTTTTAACAATTTCGCTGTTATTATGAAGATGAACAAATTTAGGAAGCTTTGTGTCTTGGTCAATGATTCTGTCGCCGAAAACGGTTGTTAGATATTTTCTTAATCTATAATAATTAACAATCTTATAGCTTTCTCCGCCTTCGCCTCCTAAATCATCTGCAAATTCAAATCCCAGCTTTCCTCCTAAAAAGAATACTATTTCGCCAACTATTATAACCAACGCAAACGGATATAGCGTGGCCTGAAATGCAGCATGATTTGGATATAATTTACAAGCGTCTAACAAAGCAATGGCAATTGCAACAGCTAATGCATAATAAACATTCATTATTGTTCTTACTGCACAAAACTTTTCTTTCAAGACATAGACACGTCTTTCCTCGCTCCACTCATAGCAAATTCCGGAAGTGGCACCGAAAAGGGTTTCGTTTTTCCAAATAGATTTAAATATCGGCAACAAAATTGCTTTCGCAATAAGGAAAACGGCAAAAACAAGGAAATTAATTATAAATATCATATAATATTCCCAATCAACCTTGTTTATAAAAGCAACTATCCTATTGCAAATATCTGCTTTTTCCGGATTTTGTTGAGCATAAACGGTTAATTGTTGAGCCCAAATTTTAAGCTGGCTCAAAATTTTATCTGAAATCTTATCAGAGCTTGCAACACCTGCAATAGAATACACTATTCCGAATATAACAGATGCAAACTGATAGCCTCTGTTTTCTTTCTTTAAATTAACCGACTTATAGATAACACAAAGGAGAATGAATGGAGCAGTAACCATAAGAATCTTTAAAAAGTCATTTCCTTGCATCACACATCCTCCTCTAATGTTATATCAAACGATGTTATAAATTCATACGGAGAAATCAAATCACTTCTTCTGCCATTCGATTTTATTCTGTAATCTCCGCTACTGAGAACAAAAGAATAAATAGGATTGCGTTCGGGATAATCGTCCAAAACAAAATATTTATCAATATGTTTTTCTGAATACTTCAAGTTGAAATTAAAGATCTCTGCCCAATTACGACAAATTTCTTCTTTCTTTTCGGCAAACGCACTGTTTTTTCTAAATCTATTTTCTTCTTCCTGCTTATAAATGTTTTCCTCGCTGTCAAGATAAGTTTTGAAAGAATTATTCTTCATAAATGTTGAAAGCTTTGAAAGATAATCGGAATACTTTACTGCCGATTCTTTCGTATCACTTATCAATTGCTTTATAACTCTCTTAAACTTTTTTAATCCTCTGCTTAACGGAATCCTCAGTATAAGAAGTGTAATAAATCCCGCTAAGGCAAACAGTAAAATTGAGCCAAAGGTTATCATCAATGAATCCGTAACGGTTTCATTATTCTTTGAAACGAATGCATTTACAATATACGGAATAAATGATACCAATGCAGCAAAAAACAGTGCAAAAGAGGCCACTACTATTGCCGAAACGGTTGAACGCCTTTTCATCGTGCCGTAGATTTCCTCGTCTGTCGCTTTTCTTGCATCGGCATTTATACGCTCATAATCATAATTGATTGCGTCGCTTGAAAAGAGTTTGAGCTCGGTTGAATCTATATTTTCAATCAAGTCCTCCGTTTGATTTTCATCTAAATGAATTTTCTCGGGGGAATCCGTAATGAATTCCCCTTTTCTTTTCGTTTCCAAAACAGCTCTTTTAACAGCACGCTTCGGCACCTTCAAATAATTAATTATTCTTCGCTCAATATTTATGCGCTGAACCTTATACTCCGGCTGGTCTTTACAAGGGCAATCGCTTGCCAGACCGAATCTCTTATTGTTAAGAAAAAGCCCATCCTCATTTGTTTTAAATGAAATCTCTATGCTTGTTTCCATATTCGGAATATCATAATGCTTGCTTTTGAGATTTTCTCTTTCCTTTATTATTTCCTTTATTTGAATATCGGAATTTTTTTTGATGAAATGAGCCTGAGAGTAAATATCCGAAATTTGCGAACGAAGAATTTTTTTATCAAACTCCGAGCTCACATTATAAAGCACATCGGGAGCTAAATAAATGGAATCAATGTCGTTATATGCCAATATCAAAAGCGTTATCCAAAGCCTGAAAAAATCCTCTTTAGTATTTCTGTTTGATATCGAACTCAAATTGAACTTCATAAATCTGCAATTCACCGGATATTTTGCAGTTGTTCTGAAATCAAAATAGGTTTTTCCGCCTGACTTAATATGTTCGGACACCTCATCAATATCGGAATCAACCTTTTTTACAACTGAGAATAAAAATATTTTCTTCGGCCTTGAAAAATCCAAAACATTATATTGCTTTAATTTTTCATCCCTTAGAGATCTGTTGACATCAATATTCCATTTCAAGCTTCCGAACTTATTATCCGGAAGCTCGAGCTGCATATGTGAATCAGTTGGAACAATGCCGAGCATTTTTGCAACCTCATTTATTTCGGGATCCGGAAGACTGTCTTTGTCATTAATATAATCTCCTCCAAAAGGATTCTTAGAAATACACAATCTGTCATCCGAAACAATAATGATGTTCCAGCTTCGAAGCTCACATTCACTTACAAAATGACGATCAAAAAGTGCGGGAATAGCTTCAAATAGGGTTTTGCCTTCTCTGTTCCAGCTGCAAATTTTAAAATCACCCTTATCTGAAACATTTTGAAAAACAGTTTCAAAATCGTCCATTTCACACAGCAATTTTTTATCAATTGCTAAAACCGTAAGCACTTGCTCACCCCTTTCTGTAAAATACTTCAATTAAATTATAATTCGGCGAGCACACTTCTGCGCATTGAAATTTCCTTAACAAGCTCTGCATACTGATCCTTGCCTGCGCTCTTTCCGTCTACGCCCTCAAGAATGTCACATATTTCGTCATAAATTCTAAGCGTTACAGAATCGTTCTTCATACCTTTAAGCCATGAGTTGCTTCTCTTTGCTTTCGGATCATCATCGCCGAGGGCAACGAGCTTATCTAAATTCTTATCAAACTCATCGTTCAAAAGGCTTATAAGATATTCGCATTTAATATCATCAAATGACTTTTCGCGTTCAAAATTATGAACCATATCGTCAATCATTTCAAAAATTGCTGCAATGAGAGCTTCTCCCCACGCCTCATGATAATTAGCACCTGATGAAGCCTTGTATAAAATCGGTATATAAAGAATATTCATAATCGCTTCTGATGAGAATTCTTCAATAACAAACGATCTTGAATACTTCTTATAGAACTGCGTATTTTTGAAATCAACCTTGTTGTTGTTTTCAAATGCGATTTCACTATTATACATTTCAAGAAGTCGACTTACATAACGCGGGCATATTGTGAGAGCATCAAGCACTTCATAGAACTGGTCGCAATTTGTTCCGTTTGAAACGATAAGCTGCGGACTTCTTAATTGCGCATCAATAAGCTCATAGCAATAATTATAGCCGTGAAGGTCATGCTTTCTAAATCCGAGCTTATTAGAAATAATTGCATAAACAAACGCCTTTGCAATATCCTTTTCAAGAACCTTTTGATATTCGGGATCAAGCTCGGGAAGAACATTTATATATTGCCAGTTTCTTTGAATATGAGGCGAAATTTCGGTATTTTTAGAATCAAGGGGATCTATTCTCTCTATTCTGTCATGATATGTTTCAAAATACATTCCGCCCTTTGTTGTTTTGTCTGAACTATTAGTTGCAAGAACCTTTCTCGGAGGAAGCATCTTTGTAAGATTTTTTGCAGAAATGTTATAAAGAGAGTGATAGAATAAGATTTGATAAATCGGAACATCAGCCGATAATTCTGCATTAAACTCTTTTAAGCATTCGTTTTGGAAGTATTTTTTGTTGCTTCCTAAGTGCTCCATTATTTCCGGATTCATAGCCGAAGCTCTGATTTCACGCT
>ULXL01043628.1_pt1 | contig 15776 bp, 6 predicted proteins | sample 1961241 | NCBI WGS metagenome assembly ULXL01 (sample SAMEA4835837, study PRJEB28245) | human gut metagenome | biome: gut microbiome; material: fecal sample | place: Denmark | collected 2008
ATTCTGTTACGATACCGTCAACATCCTGAGTTGCCGAAGCAGGAGCCCAGTTATTGAAGGTTGGGAACAGATATGAAAGAATTGATTTAACAACGCCGTAAACATTATTGGCAACAGAGCCGCCTTCGGGAATTACCGAGAAATCATAGATGTTCTTAAATCCGCCGAAATATGTATCTTTAATATTAAGGTTAAGAACACCGGTCTGGATGCCCCATGTTGCAGCAATCGGGCTGTATAATACCTTATTAAAGAGGTTTACAGGATCGATTTCTGTTTCATTTCTTCCTTCGTTAAGCTCTGTAAAGAGCTGCTGCATAATTGCCTTAACGTCATCTGCTGTGCAGGTTGCGGTAAACTGATCGGTAATAGCATCTCTTGTTCCGAGACCCGGGAAGCGCTGAACCGCAACGCCGTCTACCGTTTCCTTAATTCCGTCAAGGTAAGAAGCAATTGTATTGATATCAGCAGCAATCCAAGCATCAAGCTTTTCAGTTGTCCAATAAGCGTCTATTTGAGACTGCGTTGTGGGAGCAACGAAAAGTGATTTGCCGTTTGCATCAACTCCTGCCAAACCTGTTGTGTATTTATAATACATCTTAGTAAAGTCGGTTACGAAGCTGTGTGCAACACTGATTGTTCCGATAAGCGGAACAAGAGTGTGCTTATAAATCGGCTGGAATGCATCATAGAACTGCTCGTAAGCAGTTTTGCTGAGATCAAGAGAAAAATAATCTTCGTGTGAACTGTCATTGCTGAACATATAATATTCATCAAGACCGATAAGGGTGTAAAGAACACCGTTGTTAATGGCATCTGCTGCCCACTGCTCGAATGAAAGAGCGTTTCCGTTGGAATCCTTGAAATAATAAGTTGATGTTGAAGTATCAAGATTATTATTTACATTATCCCTTTGAAGGTCATCGGCAACCTTCGATTTGAGCATATATGCAACAATGTTGTTTGCAAGGTTTTTCTCGTAGCCGGCAGGCATTCCGAGAGCATTGCCGAGAACCTCATAAATTGTACCGCCGAGGGCTTTTTTAATAATACCGTCAAGCGTACCACCCATTGTAAAGGAGCCGTTTATGAACTGCTGAATAACTGTTCCGCCGGCCTTAACACCCGAAGAATTGTTTTTAGACTTAGCGGCGTTATTTGTGTTCATATAGATAATGTTTGCTATACCTCTGATGATATCCTTTGAGGTGCTGTTTTCACGGGTCATTACAGTGCTGCCGCTGCCGGTATTAGCATAGTTTACCAAGCAACCGCCGAGGTTAATGTTCTTAGCGTCGCCGCCGAGAACGAGCTTAACCGTGCCGTTGTTTAGAAGCTGACGAACGCTGTTAACCGTGCTGAGAGCACCGTTGATACTTGTGAGGTCATAATTGATTGATGCTACATAAACGTTCATTGAGCCCTTGATTGTTGAGCACTTTTCGGCAAGAATGCCGTCAACCCAGTCAAGAAGAGCAGTTAAGGTTTGCTCATCAGTTGATTCAACCCAGCCGAGGAAGTTGCTTTTGAGATATTCATCGGTGTATTCCGAATCAGCAGACATACCTGCGGCATAGGCGCTGAGAGCACCTGTAAAGCAAGAGAGAGCCATTAATGCAGCAAGAAGAAGCGAAAGCAATTTCTTGCTGAATGATTTTGACTTAAACATAATTCATTTTCACCTCTCTGTATTTTCTATAAATTTTTTTGCTAATGCGCACTTGGCTTATAGCTTAAATCAGCGTCTGCACCCGCTCTCTGACCCGTAGGCAATCTACTCAAAGCAAGCTGCCGATTGGCAGCAGACACATATAGTGTTAAGATATAATATGCGCAAATTACGCACTTTCATTAAAACACAAAGGGGGCTAAAAGTCAATATTAACAATTCCGAAATATTTTTTTCAGCGTTTTTGCTGATTTTCAGGCGCTTCTTTTGTGCAAAATTTACATAAAACGGGCAAAAATCGGCGATTTGAATGTTTACAAAAAATTTACAATTTGGTTGAAAAAATGAGGCTTATCGCCTTTACGCTTTGTAAATTTTGTTAAGTGTTCGCACTTTACATAACAACATATAGTATATTTGTGTTTTGGCACAACATTTTGTGTGGGTGTGTGTAAAGCGTTTTTCTTTACGGAATTGTTTTCTCTTTTTTGAGCTTCATTCGGTTTTCGGCTTTTTTGATGAAAATTGTTTAAATTCGGTGAAGGACACTTTTGTTCACAATTTGTTAAAAATTCAAAAAAAGGTATTGACTTGCGCTAATATATTTGGTATAAATATATTGTATTGTTCGTGCGCGTGGATATATTGCGCTCTTTTTCAGGGATTTTGTTAACAATTTGTTAATAAGATTTCCCAAAAACCGCAATATCCTGTGCTGCAAATTCGGCGTAACTCAAAATAACGCCTAAATCATAATAAGAAGGAGAGATGATTATGAAAACGAGCAAACGATTACTCAGCTTTATTTTAGCTGTAGTAATGGCGCTGACTGCATGCTCGGTTGGATTTACTGCACTTGCCAATGAAGTTAATCCACAGAGCGAATCTGTTTTCAGTGCCGAAAATGCAGACGCTCAGGGCTCTATTGACGCCCTCAACGGTCTGATAAACGACTATCTTCCCATGATACTTGAGCTCATCGGCGAAGATAAGCTTGCATCAGCAGGCATTAATCTTGATGCGATTAAGTCGGCGTCCTATGACGATGACGAAATCAAATCTGATTCATTTTATGCTTTGATTGGCCAGCTTTCACCTATTTTGTACGGTAAGCTAAGCGGCGCAAGCAAAAGCGCAATCCTTGCAGACGAACACCTTTCGTTCGACAATGAAATAAACGATGAGCAATATTATGCTTATCTTGAGGATGAAGACGCAGATATAGATTTCTGGACTCTTTATCAATTATGCAAGGACAATAAAAACAGCAGCAACGCAGAGCTGAAGGCGCTTTGCAATAAGTATCTTGACGGATACACCGACGAAGACGGCAACGAGGTTCCCGGATTAACAGAGCTTCTTTATGCTGAAAAAACAGCCTTCGACACATCTGAAAACAACTTCAGTATGATGCTCGACTTTGTTCAAAACTATGCTGTTCAAATCGGTCTTGCAGTTTATTCGGATGAGCTTCCCTTCCCTGTTAACAAGGATTACACGATTGAACAAATTGAGGCTCTTATCGCAGCATACGAGGCAGAAAACGGAACAATTCCGCTTAAAACAGATGAATACGATGTTGAGCTTTTCTATCCGTTTATAAACTACCTTTATTCCTTATTCGGACAGGATGTTCAGGTTGATTCTCTTGCAGAGGTGTTCTATTATTTCTCATTCCCCCAATTCATGCTTTTGACATATCTTGTTCTTAATGATTGTCTTGAAGCCGCAGGATATGATACATCCGTATTTTTCGGGGAAAGAATCACATTTGATAACTGGTATGATGTTCTCAGCGGAGTAATTTCCTATGAGGATTTCCTCAGCATAGGACTTGTTGCAGAGGATGACCCCGAGGAAGACAAGCTTGCAGTTTACAAGGAATTTCTTATTTTGGAGTTTGTTTCTGCAATTGATATTGAAGGTGATCCCGAAATTAAGGCCGCTTCACAAAAGGGCGCTCTTATTTATTTTGGTTATTCAACCAAAGAGGATATTGAAAAATACATTACGGATGCATATTTCTCAACAGAGCAATATGCTCAAATTCTTGTTAGATATAATGACGGAACCATTGTTGACGGTAGTGCTTCACCTAATGGTTTGAAAACATATATTAAAAATGACCCTGACAAGCTTGGATTCAGCGATGCTTTAAAGGAATATTTCACAAACCTTCCTCCGGCAGAATCGAAAGCATTTTTAGACAGAATAATACTGTTTGACGGAACTAATGATCCAACAACAGAGGAGCAAAGAACCAAGTTCAGCTATCATGCTATTGATTTCCTTTCAAGGAGCTATCCGGGTAAAGGCGACGCCTCTCTGATTGCTTACCAAAACGGTTATCAGGCTTGCGCAGATGTTTTGCTCAGCCAAAAGAATTATAAATACGATTCCTCAAAATACCCGGTTGACAGCAAATATATGATTTTTGTTGTTAACTCAATGATTAACAAATATGTTAATATGATTAAGGACCTTAACGGTGCTCTCGGTATTCAGGGAATTGATGTTAACGCAATAATAAACCAGGTTGTTTCCGCACTTGTTGTTACCGAAGGACCTAACGGCGAGCAGGTTACTCTTGAATCAATTGCGGCAAATCTTCAAAACATCTACATAAGACTTGCAAAGGACCCCGTTTCAACAATTGCAAACCTTCTTCCGCTTGTAACAATCCTTCTTGATGAGGTTATTGTTCCGTTGTTCCTCAACGATGATAAGGACGCATACGGAAACGACTTCATTTACGGAATGCTAACAAACAAAGGCGAGCTTCTTTACAACATTTCGCAGGATGCTTACAACACCGTTAATAATCTTTTTGATGAATACGGTATAAACACGCTTAACTTTGACCTTAACTACATTCTTCCCGCAACGCTTCATTATCTCCAGGGCGATGAAAGCCTTGTTGTCGGCAATTATAAAAATGACGACGGAAGCGATGTTTTAACAGAGGACGGAAAGAAAATTCCGATTCTTTTCAACATTCAGGCTCTTGATCAGCTTCTTGTTGGATTCCAGGGTATGCAATTTGCAGATCCTGCAAGTGAAAACGGACCGATGATTAACGAAATCGTTTCATCACTTGTTGGCTTCCTTACTCCTGTTATTGATGAATATGTTAATGAACACGGCAGAGACGCTAAGATAGGCACAATGGCCAGCGGCGACCCGGCAACAATCAACAAGGGACTTAACAACCTGTTAACCGCCCTTCCTGTTCTTCTTGATATGGCAGGAACTGCATTCCTTGAAAAATACAATGTTGATTCCGATTGGGGATTTGATTACAGAATCCTTTACGGATCAGACACCATCCCGGTTGACAATGTTGACACTACTTTCGTTACAGTTGAAAATGCAACCTTGACCGATTTGAAGGTGCATTTCTTCGACAGTGATCCTCAGGCGGCAGATATTGCGGCTTGGCTTGTTAACCTTCTTATTTCAGACTGGATTAACGCAGCTCTTGATTTGTTTAATGACATTTTCTCAACAGAAAATGATTTAACAACCAATATGCCGATTATTACCGCTTTGCTTAATTCACTCGGCGGCTTCGGCGAATTGAGTATTATTTCAGATGTTCTTAACGGCTTCTTCGGAATGTCAAGAACAGATGATTGCAACTTTGAGCTTGCGCCAAGAGAAATTCCTCTTTCAACAGACGATACTGCAAATTATGTTGGCTTCAGCGAGGAATCCGCTTTCTATCTTGTTGCTAATGTTAACGAGCTTGTTAACCTCATTATGAGCATAGTTAACGCAAACAAGGCAAGCACCGCTTCACTTGCGGCTGAAAACGGCACAAGGGCTGCATCCGGCATTCTTAATTCAATTGATACAGACAAGATTTTAAGCGATTATTCAAAGATTGCCACTCAAAAGAATATTGAAGCAGCAGACAAACTTATCGAAAAGGTTGACTCGCTTCTTTCAACTCTCCTTGCTAACACATATTTGAACGGATACAGATTCGACCAGCTCGACAGTCTCCTTTCAAGTGTTATCACCTTCCTTCACAACCACCTTGGCGAAGACATTACCAATGAGCTTCTTGCTCTTGTTACCGATTACCTTACCGCTATCAACGCGGCAAGCACAAAGAATAACGGAAGCTGGAATGTAAATTCAGGTAAAGACGGTTGTGCAGTTGATGTTAAGAAGGTTTATTCAAAAGAAAACCTTTCAAATCTTGTTACAAGAACCTACGCTCTTGTTGAAGATATTCTTGAAAAATTCATTGTTATCAAGGGCGACTATGCAAACGCAATCGTTGGCGCAGTTGAAGGTGTTATTTCTCCGAGCGCAGTAGCAATCCGCTCAAGCGTTATTAACGAGGATATAATGGATTGCGTAACTTGGGATGAAATCAGCACTTCAAGCTATGCAAAGAACCTTGGCTACGACAACCTTAGAGCAGGAGATAAGGAAACCTTCTATAAGGACCTTGTTGATTCGCTTGGCGCAATAACAGCTATTGCAGGCGCACTCCTTTGCACAACAGGCTATTACTCAAATGTTTTAGAGCCTATCGTAGCATCTGTTTGCGAAACAATCGGTGTTGATTATCTCACCGGTGTAACCGAGAGCACATCAGGAAACGATGTTGTTTTCGGAATTATTGACACTCTTGCAAATGTTATTAACGCATTTATGGACGCTCCCGCAACAACGCTTCTCAGCTTGGTTAGAGGAGCCTTCGGAGCACTCGGCGACGACACCTTAATCAGAATTATCGACAGTGCAATTGCTCCGATTATCAACGAGGTGAACGGCCTTAGCGTTATAATTAAAAATCTTTCTTCAATCCTTGCAGACAAGGTTTCGGGACTTGGAGATTCAATCAGCACGAAGGTTTGGGATGCTATCCCGGATTCAAACATCTTTATGACGCTCATTGCAGGCGAGGATGCTCCTGTGGCCGATCCGTCAGTTATTAAGCAAATGAGCAACGCAGAAATGCTTCTTATAGTTTACACGGCAGTTGTTGATATCGTTTTGAATTCAGGCTTGATTAAAACACTTATCAGCGGCTCCGAGCAGCTTAACAGCCTTGCAAACAATCTTGCAAAGCTTGATGCTTGCACGGTTTTGAATATGCTTACCGAAATCATTTCGGCAACTCAGGATCCAACGGAGGTTTATTGGACCTTCTCTGAATATGTTGCAAAGCAAGCAAATTCCTTCTCGTTCCCGAGAGGCATTACTCAGAGCAAAGCAGACGACGCTGTTGACAGCCTTGACGAGCTTGTTAACAACATCTTCCCGCTTCTCCAAAGCTTCGGCGTTCTTAACCAATCAAATCTTACCGAGGTTGTTGATGAGCTTCTGTTCACAAACGATATGGTAACAAAGATTGCAACAGGCGTTTACGGAGCAATTGAAAAGGCCGCAAAGGGACAATTTGTTTTCACTCCTTCTCAGCTTGCAGATTATCTGTTAGACAGCAGCTACGGCGCAACCTACACCTCAGCCGCTGCGGCTCTTAAAAAATGTTCAAGCTGGTCTCAGGTTAAATCACTTAACTGGGGCTTCACAGACGGCTCGGCAAAGGCTGAGCAGGGCTTCATTAACGCTCTTGCCGCTCTTTGCAGACCTGTAAACGACGTACTTGCAGTATTCCTTGCAGAGGGAGATGCAAACATTGTTGAAATCGTTAAGGGTGTTCTTAAAGACCTTAACCTTAAAATCGTTAAAAATTCAGGCGATGTTAAGTTAACAATTGCAATTAAAGACAACGCTTTGTTCATTGAAACCTACAACACAGCGGTAGAGGGAGCATATCCCAACCACTTCAAGGTTGAGCTTATTCCGCTTCTTGATGAACTCAGCAATGTTAAGATTGCAGGCGGAAACGGCTACCAGAGTGCAATCATCCCGCTTCTTGAAGCTTTGATGTGCGACGGTGTTAAAACATACGCACAGTATATTAATGATTATAATAAAGCAAAGGATAATCTCCTTATAGATATCCTTAATCCGCTCTTTGGATTTGTTGACGATGTTCTTGAAGCACCGTTTGACACATTAACGGCAGTTCTTCCGAATGTTGCATATTTCCTTGACAACAACGGAGTAGGTCAGCTTGTTAATAATCTTCTTTCTCCGATAACAGAGCTTCTTACTATCCTTGATAAATACGGTATTAATATTGACACAATTATCGAGGCAATTGCAGGAAAGTCTCTTGGAGAGCTTATCAATATGCCGGGTCTTAACCTTCAACTTACAGACCTTAACAGCTGCGACATTCAGGATGTTATCATTCCTCTTGTAAACAGCATTCTTAAAAATAAGAACATCAACATTAAGCTTCCGAACATTGATTGGGGCAAGCTTGCAAGCCTTGGAACAGAAAAGGTTGTTGCAAGTGCAGCAGGCGGAAGCGTTACTCAGATTATCGGAAATCAGGGTAAGGTTCTTATCACGGTTCTCCGTTATCTTGAAGATGTTCTTGTTGATAACGCTGCTTCAATCAATAAGCTTCTCGGCTCAATTGAAGCAATCAGCAAAAACAAAACAATCCTTGGAGTTATAGACAGCGTGTTCGCTCAAATCGGAACTGCTAAGCAGGACGAAATTGTTCTTGCAGTATTCTATCTCCTTTGCGGCGATCCGGTTAACAATTTCTTTGATTACACCGGCTTCAAGTATAAGGATTATGAGTTCAGCTATCCGTCAACGGTTGATGTTGATTTCTTAACCGTTATAGGACCTATGCTTGACGGCCTTGTTGGCGGACTTATCGAAGGCGGACTCGGAAGCCTTGTAACAAACAATCTTTATAAGGACAGCATCATCAGCTCTCTTGCAGTTGGTCTTTACGGAGCAATCGAAGGTGTTAAGATTAACGATTCTATGAATCTTGCACAGCTTCTTGCTCAAACAGATATAGACTTTACCACAGGCAATGTTGCTAAGCTTCTTACAGATAAGGATTACGGAAAGCAGTACACAAGTGCGGCAAAGGTTATCGAAAAGGCAGGCTCTTGGAGCAAGGTTAATAAAGACAGCCTTAGCTGGGGCGTAACCGACAGAGACAGCTTCGTTCACGCACTTTGCGCAGTTCTTCGTCCTATCTACGGTGTTCTTGATGTTCTCCTTAATGACGGCTCGCTCGGATTATTCAATCTGATTTATCTTCCGGGCTCAGACGGATACACATCAGCAATTGTTCCTCTTATGGAGGCATTCGGTCTTTACAACATAAAGACTCAATATCAGTACAGAGAAGATATGTCAAAGGAATACGATGCAATCCTTCTCGACATTCTTAATCCTCTCCTTGATAAAGTTGAAGACATTCTTAATGCACCGATAGAGATGCTTGCGGATATGCTTCCGAACCTTGCACTCTTCTTTGCAAACGACGGACTTCTTCAATTAATAGAAAATCTTCTTGGACCGATAAATGCTCTGCTTGACGCTATTGAGCCGGTTGCAAATGTTAACTCTATTCTTAAAGCAGTTGGCCTCAATATAGACAAAGAGCTTTCAAAGCTTGGCCTTGTGGGAAGCAATTATCACTTTGATATTTACAACCTTACGGCTTCGCTCAAGCCTCTTATCGGAGCAGACAATATCGTTGGCTTACTTAACAAGATTCTCGGCTTAATCAAGATTGGCGGCGCTCCGCTCGGAATTGAGCTTATGCCGATTGATTGGTATCAGCTTGCTTCACACGGCGAGGTTATCACCAATGAGGCTTCACAGGCGGCAACCTTCGGCGGAAGAGTTTATGTTAAGGCCGATCAGGCAGAGGTTCTTATTGCAGTTCTTCGTTACCTTATCAACACAGTTAACTATAAGGATAACTACACTGTAATCAGCAACCTTATCGGCGGATTACTCGGCGGTGCAAGTGATTCCATCTCCGATGTTGTCGATCAGGTTCTCGGAATGCTCGCAGGCGATACGGATCAGGTTATTTCCGACCTCTGCGGTCTTCTTCAAACTCTTGCTTAAACCGTTAAAACGGCTTAACGCATAAAACAATAATAAGGAGCAGTCTTAACGGACTGCTCCTTTTAATTTTGTTATACCGCTTGGAACGCACTGTATAATGCGTGTCATAGGGTAAGCGTTACTGCCCTTTTTTCCGATCTCTTTTCGTTTATTTTTGAGTGTTCATATATATAATGTAATTAATACTTGTATATTTGCCGATAATTTAGTATAATATTTTTATATTGTAACTTTTACTCGGTGGTGAAAAAATGCTCGGAAAATATGTCAGAGTCAAGGTCGTTAAACCTATCGGCTCGATAGACGAAAAAACGGGCTATACTTATCCTCTTAATTACGGCGAGGTTTATGATGATGAAAACGGCACAACCGCATTCATTATGGGCATAGATCATCCTGTGCGTAATTTTGACGGACGAGTTATAGCAACCCTTAGCCCGAAAAGCTCCGGAAAGCCTATTCTTATTGCAGCCCCCAAAAGCACCCGTTTTATTATAAACGATATAAGGCAGCATATAGATATAGAAAAGGACTTTCCGCAATACAAAATTGAATGCCTTTATGAAAGCAGCTGCGGCGCTGTTGTGTTTAGAGACATTAAAGGCGAAATACGCTATCTTCTTATTAAAAACAAGCGCTCGGCGCACTGGGGCTTTCCAAAGGGGCACATTGAGCCGGGAGAAACAAAAAAGGAAACGGCAATCCGAGAGGTGCTTGAAGAAACAGGCATTCATGTTAAAATAATTGACGGCTATGAAAGCATCTCAAAATATAAAATTCAAAACAGAATCGAAAAAACAGTTTCCATCTTCGTTGGCACAACAACAGACACCTACACCTCTATTCAGCCCGAAGAAATTTCAGATTATATATGGCTCACCTATGACAGAGCACTGAGTATATTAAAATTTGAGAATGACAAAAGCATTATAATTTCGGCGCATAAATTTTTAAACGATAATAACTATATTTAATTATTTTAACGAAAGGCTTGTGATTTTTTATGCAGGAGCTTTGCCAAACAATACAGGAATTTTTATCTGCCCACGGAATACCGGATGAGTTGGTTGTTTTCATAATTTCCGTTTTGCCGATTCTTGAATGCAGGCTTGGAATGTTTACGGCAATCGTTTTGCTTCAAATGAACGTATTTAAAGGCTTCATTATCAGCTTTTTAGGCAATATTTTACCTATTCCTTTTATTCTTCTTCTGATTAATTGGATATTTGAACTGCTTAAAAAGGTTCCTAAAATAAACAAGATGATATTTTGGCTTGAGGAAAGAACATTAAAAAAACGAGATAAAATTGATAAATACGGCATTTGGGGATTGCTTTTTTTCGTTGCAATTCCCCTTCCCGGAACAGGCGGCTGGACAGGTGCCCTGCTTGCCTCCCTGCTTCATCTTGATAAGAAAAAGTCCTTCGGTGTTATTGCAATGGGTGTGTTTATTGCAGGGCTCATAATATCAATTTTATCCCTTGTTATCGGCAGTGCCGTTTTCGGATAATTATGGATAAAGAGCAAAAATATTTGATTGAGCTTTCAAGAGCTTACCTTGATGAAAAAAGGATTTCTCTGAAAGGTGATATTGACTATAAGCGCCTTTATTCTCTTGCGAGGGAGCACAACCTTTGCGGTGTGCTTTACTGTGCAGTAAAAAATGCCGAAAGCAAGGATGTTATTGAAAAGGAGCTTTTCAACCGACTTGAAAACACCTTTTTTGATTTAGTTTACACCTCTAATATGCAGGTGCAAACGCTCGGCGAGGTAAAAGAGCTTCTGTCGCAGGCGCAAATACGCTTTGTTTTGTTCAAGGGTGCTGTTTTGAGGAATTTGTTTCCCGTGGCGGAAAGCCGTTCTATGGGCGACACAGACCTTCTGATAGACAAGGAAAACAGAAATAAGGTTAAAGAGCTTTTAACTGCAAACGGATTTATCTGCAAAAGCTCAAACGGACCTGTTTGGGATTATGAAAAAAACGGAGTTCTTTTTGAAATCCACACCTCTGCCTTAAACGGAAAAGCGGGTTCGGGAGATGTTAAAGAACACTTTGAAAACGCTATTGAAAGAGCTGTTTTTAACGGATACGAGGGCGTTTTTCCCGATGAATACCATTTTGAATATTTAATTGCGCATATAGCACATCATTTTTGCTTTTACGGTGCGGGAATAAAGCTTGTGCTTGACCTTGCCGCCGTTTTAAAAAAATGCAATGTTAATTTGGACAGGGTTCTGTTAAATTTAAGCGAATGTGAGCTTTCCGATTTTGCAAGGGTTATTCTTTCCGTTTGCTTTAAATGGTACGGAGTCGGCAGGGATTTCGGCATAAGCACTCAAAAAACGGAGGATTTTTTAGCGTGCCACGGTGCGTTTGGCAACTCTAACAGAAGCACCGCCGCCGTGCTTGAACGCAGAGCAATTGAGGAAAACGCCTCTTCGGGCAAAATTAGCTCAAAAATGCGCCTTTTATTCCCCTCCTATGAAAAAATGAAGGAAATACCTTACATAAAATTCATTGAGGGCAGGCCTTATTTAACTCCGCTTGCATGGGCGTACAGATTGTTTTATAATATAAAAAACAGAAAAGATTTTATGAAAACCGCCGTTAGTGAGCTTGGCTCGGATAACGCAAGGGCGCAGGCGGCTGATGAATATGATTATTTTAAGGAGATTGGACTGATATGAAATTTTTTATAGCTCTTTTGATTATTCTGCTTATTGCAGCAGCGTTATTCGGCATTTGGTTTGCCGTTTACAGAAGCAGGGGCAAATGCCCTATCTGCGCCTTGCAGAAAATTTCTAAGCCAACAAAGGTTACTATCAACACCGATTCCGAGGAGCCCTATTCAAACGGCGCAGCGCTTACTCCGCCTATGGGCTGGAGCAGCTGGAACACCTTTCGCCAGAACATCAGCGAGGAGCTTATTTTAAGCACCGCAGAGGCAATGAAAAAAACAGGATTGCTTGAAGCGGGATATCAATATATAAATCTTGACGACTGCTGGCAGAGCTCTCTCAGAGATGCAAACGGCAGACTTCAAGGAGATTTGGAGAAATTCCCAAACGGTATTCCTCGCCTTATTTCTCAGATAAATCAAATGGGAATGAAGGTTGGCCTTTACACCTCAAACGGAACGGCAACCTGCGAGGATCTGCCGGCAAGCCTTGGAAAAGAGGCGCTTGACGCACAAACCTTTGCCGAATGGGGATGTGAATTTTTCAAATATGATTTCTGCCACCACAAAATAATAAGCGGCGAGGCACCCATTATTGAAGCAATAGAAATAAGCGCTCCGGGCAGCAAGGCGGAGCTTACGCTTTATCCGGAGGATGCAGAGCTTTCGGGAAGAGCAAGAGTGCTTAACATTAAAAGGCTTCCGTCCGGCAAGGGCATTGGATTGCTTAATCACGGTGCAGGCTCCGCAACCTTCCGCCCCGTTGTTAATTTTGACGGACAGTATGTTATTACATTACTTATATATAAGCAATTTGCACGCCGCAGAAAATATCTTCAGGTTATCGTAAACGGCGAAACACACGAGGTGTTTTTCCCAACCTCAAACGGCTTCAGCGCAACAGGAAGAACCCAGCTTATAGTTAGGCTTAAAGGCGGAATTAATGAGATTGTTATAAAAAACCCGATTGCAACTAAGGCAGACAGCTCCTATATTCAATATCGCAGAATGGGCAAGGCTCTCAAGGACGCAACAAGAAGGGTTTCAATTGAAAAAGGAACAAGAGAAAAGCCGATTGTTTTCTCCCTTTGCGAATGGGGAACGGCGCACCCTTGGAATTGGGGTGCAAAGGCAGGCAATATGTGGAGAACAACCCACGATATAACTGCCAATTGGACCGTTATTAATTACATTTACGAGCGCACACTTAGGCTTTATAAGCACGCAGGACCGGGTGCATGGAACGATCCCGATATGCTTGAGGTTGGCAACGGAAAGCTGACAGATGATGAAAACAGAACTCATTTCAGTCTTTGGTGTATGCTTGCGGCTCCGCTTATTTTAGGAAATGATTTAAGGCTTATGCTCAGCTCAAACGGCGAAGCAAACCCCGATAATTCCGTGCTAAAAACAGTAACAAACAAAAGCCTTATACTTATTGACCAGGACCCTCTCGGCAAGCCTGCAAAGAGAATTACGAAAATGCACGGCATTGATATCATTGCCCGCCCGCTTGCAAACGGCGACATTGCTCTTTGCTTCTATAATTCAGGAGCGCATGTTAAAGGACTTTCCTTTGATATAAACGAGCTTTCAACAGATGATTATCTCAATTTCAATGCACCTGCCGCCTCTTATCAGGTTCACGAGCTTTGGAGCGACGAAAGATTTGTCGCTAAAACAATTTCCGTTTCACTCCAAAAGCACGCCTGCAAGGTGTTTAGAATCAGTATTTAATTATAAAAAAACAAACCGCTTCGCAGATTTTCTGCGGAGCGGTTTTTCATTTTGGTTTCTTCGCCATAGGCAATGAAGAGAAATCGCACAAGAGCAATCCTCCTGTGCGATTCTTTGCTTTTTACGATTATCAATTGTTGCCCTTTGATTCAATGAGCTTGCAGTCAACATCAAAGGTGTCTATCTGGTTGTTTTCAATTCGTGCGATTGTCAGCTTAATTGTGTCGCCCGGCTTGCAATTTGAAAGAATATTCGTCATAACATCCGTATCCGTCATTGTTTCGTCGTTTACGGCAACTATCATATCGTATTCACGAACATCCTTGTCTGCAAGGTCAGAGGTTGGGCTAACCTCATTAATAACCATTGTGCCTGCCGCATTTTCATATCCGAGCATTTCAAGTGCACCGATAATTGAATTTGAATTTGAATAATTTTGAATATTTGTATAGGTTATTCCTATTTTAGCTCTGCCCTCAACATAGCCAACTCTAATAAGACTGTTTGCAGTTGCAATAGCAGTATTGCTCGGAACGGCAAAGCCGATGCCCTCATAATCTGTTGCGGCAATCTTTGATGAATTAACGCCGATAACCTGGCCCTGCATATTAAAGAGTGCGCCGCCGCTGTTTCCGGGATTGATAGCCGCATCTGTTTGGATACATTCATTATCATATCCGATTGAAGATGAAACAGGTCTGTCAAGCGCAGAAACATAGCCGCTCGTTACACTGTTCATAAATTCAAGGCCGCCCGGACAACCGATTGCAACAACCTGCTCGCCCAATACCGTTGAATCCGAATTTCCGAACTGTGCAACATTAAGCCCCGTTGCATCTATTGAAAGAACACCAATATCCGTTTGACTGTCATATCCAACCATAGCAGCGTCATATTCCGTTGAATCATTAAGCGTAACCTTAAAGCTTGAACCGTCGTTGATAACATGTGCGCAGGTTAAAATATATGTTTTTCCGTTATCCTCAAGCATTATTACTCCCGAGCCCTCGCCTGATTTTTGAGGCGTTGCGCCCGACTGCGAATTTGACGAGCCGTAGCCGTAGCTATAAAAATCGCTATATGATGAAGCCTCGCTGTAAACCGTTATTCCAACACAGGAATCAATACATTTTTCGGCAATACCGGCAACGGTGTAGTTGCCCTGATTATCCGTTTTTGCAACATCGCCCTGCTGCTGCATTTCAACCTGCGCAGACTCAGACGAGGTTGTTGCTTCATTTGCTTCTGAATTTGTGTCGCCCTGCGAAACGGCATAAGCAATTCCGATAATGCCCACAATTACGCAAGCAATTATTATCGAAACAATTGCAATAACCGTTTTGTTTTTCTTCGGCTTAATCGGATTGCCGAATTCGTCAAGCTGAACTTTTTTTGCGCCTTTATGCTTTTTTTTCTCATTCCTTATCGGCTGAGGATCGCCCTCGCTTTGCGGAGGAGTGTAATAATTTGAAGCACCTTCATTATTCGAGCTTCTGTAAGAATAATGATATGTTGTGTTTTCCTCCTGCTGATTTGAAGAGGGATTATATCCGTATCCGTTTTGCTCGTTATTGCCGTTTGAATAACCGTTGTTAAACTCGTCCATAACAAATTTTGCCTCCTTAGCTTTTTATAGCTGTTTTATTTTGATTTGCCTAGGGTAACAGTAATAAGCCGAACCCGTCAAAAATGCAGTATTAAAGCGATATTTGTCG
>ULXL01079887.1_pt1 | contig 15731 bp, 15 predicted proteins | sample 1961241 | NCBI WGS metagenome assembly ULXL01 (sample SAMEA4835837, study PRJEB28245) | human gut metagenome | biome: gut microbiome; material: fecal sample | place: Denmark | collected 2008
CATCGAAAACTTTCGTTTTCGGTGTTTTTTTGTTGGAAAAACGCACTTTTATGTCCGGATCAAAATGTGGGGCAACCGCCTGACCCACACCGTGACCCACACGGGGAAATGCTCGGAAAGGGCAAAAGATGAGCGGACGGAAAAGCCGTTATTCTGAAAGGCCTTTTCTTTGTTTCGCCGCGTTCTTGTATTTTGCGGCAGGATATGCTACAGTACCTGCCGTTGATTCTTTCTGCCTCTTACGAGGCTATGCGAGGTATTTATGAAGCTGTTACGATGGTGTAAGGCCAACGCCATGCCGGTGATTGCGGTGCTGGCCGCGGCGGTGACGGCGGTGTTCGTGCCGCCTGACGCGGCCTATCTTGGCTACTACGATGTGAAAACGCTATCCTGCCTGCTGTGCGTGCTGGCGGTGGTGGGTGCGCTGCGCCGCGTGGGACTGTTTCCTCTGCTGGCGCAGAGGCTGGTGCAGGTGTTCCACACCACCCGCGGCGCGGTGACGGCGCTGGTAGGTATCACGCTGGTGGGCTCCATGCTGCTGACCAACGACACGGCATTGCTTACGTTCCTGCCCCTCAGCTGGTTTGTGCTGGAGCGCACCGGCCAGACGAAATGGACGGCGCTGACGTTCATTCTGCAGAACTGCGCCGCCAACCTGGGCGGTATGCTGACGCCCTTCGGCAACCCCCAGAACCTGTATCTGTTCAACCACTACAACATCCCTAACGGGGAATTCCTGTCCATTATGCTGCCGCCGTTCCTGCTGTCTACGGCGCTGATCCTGCTGTGCTGTCTGTTTCTGCCCCGTGAAGGGCTGACTGTCCCCCGGCAGGAGACACTGCCGGACAAGCGTCGTACTGCGGTATACGGCGTACTGTTCTGCGTGGCGGTGGCTATGGTGCTGCGGGGAATCCCCTACTGGCTGGGACTGCTCGTTATCGTGATGGCTCTGCTGGTGCTGGATCGCCGTGCGCTGCTGGGCGTGGACTGGGGACTGCTGGTGACGTTTGCGGCGTTTTTCACCTTTTCGGGCAACATGGCGCGGATTGAGCCGGTGCGTGAGCTGTTCCGGAAGCTGCTCACCCACGGGGCCATGCCGGTGGCGGCATTGACCAGTCAGGTCATCAGCAACGTACCGGCAGCCATCCTGCTGAGCCGGTTCACCGACGACTATCGAGGACTGCTGGTGGGCGTGAATATCGGCGGCGCGGGGACGCTGGTGGCGTCACTGGCCAGCCTGATCACTTTCCGGGAATACACAAAGCACGCCAAGGGGCAGACGGGGCGGTTCATGGTGCTGTTCTCCGCCATCAGCTTCGGTTTTCTAGGCGTCCTGTTGGTAGCCATGACACTCTGGATGCGGTGAAATGAGTAAATTAGAGCTCCTGCCCCATGGGCAGGAGCTCTAGTTTGTTATTGCGGTGCAGTTTGATCAGCTCACATCACCTGTGCCATGAAGCTGCCCATGGTCTGTGCGGCTTCGTCCTGCTTTTGACGGGTGGCGTGGGTGTAGGTGCGGAGAGTGAACCCCGCATCGTAGTGCCCCAGCATACTGCTGACAGTTTTCACGTCCACGCCGTTTTGTAAAGCCAGCGTGGCAAATGTGTGTCTGAGATAGTCCCTCACCTTATAGGACACTTAGAGCGGATTTGTAAACCAAAAAAGTCAGAGGACCCTGTCATAAGACAGAATCCTCTAACTTTTGGTACAGCTTTTTCAGTCGCTTTGATGCCGCCATTTTGGAGATGCCGTAGATCTGGCCGATCTCCTCCATGGTCAGCTCCTCGCCGTAACGGAGAGAGAGCAGGTTTTGACCCTGCCCATCCAGCCCCGCAATGGCTCTCCGCAGATTTTCAAGCCGGAGGTTCCTAAGCGCCGCATCCTCCACGGGACTGCCTTCGTACAGGGGGTCAGAATGCCCTACGGGGCCCATGAATGCCTGAGACCACACCGGGGTGTGGACCTCACCGGAAGGCTGCGAGATCAGGCTTTCGCCTAAGAACAATATAAGATATGCACCGGGAGATGTCAAGCCGGGGCGAATGACGGAGGTTTCTCCATTGCAATATGTCATATCCTGTGCTATAATGCACTCAAACTGAATAACGGGGCAGCGTGAGCCGGGTTTATCCCGGCGGCGGAATGGGGTGAGAGGCCCCGCGAGACGGTCACTGTGATGCCGATTTATTCGGCTAAGTCAGATACGCAATACGCTGTTCCCGGGCCGCTGCCAGTACCGGGGCCAAAGCTGTTATGCGAACGCTTCACCCGGCTGCTTTTGGCGGCCGGGTGATTTTTTGCTGCCAGGCACCATGGCTATCATGCTTTCCATGGAAAGCATGATAGCCATTTCAAGCCGCCGGGGCGGGGGAGGACGGCAGACCTTTCCCGTCCCGCTTTCCAGAAAAATTTTTGCGCTATTTGTCGTTCCTTTCTTTTTCCCGAGACCCGGGCCGTGCTGTAGAGGACGCGGCCCGGGGGACGGGAAACAGGGGGCGTGGGATATGGGATATTACGGATTGCCACACCAGTGACATCGGTCACTGGTTCGCAATGACAGAAAACAAAAGTGTGTGATTGCTTCGGCATTTACATAAATAGAAAAATGAAAGGAAAAAGAAATGAAAAAGAGAATCATTTCTCTGCTGCTGGCGCTTATCATGGCGCTGTCACTGCTTCCCGTGAGCGTGCTGGCGGCGGACGACCACACAGGCCAGGTCCATGTGACGGTGGAAAACACCACATGGACCAAGGCCGACGGCGCACCCTGGGAGGGGACGCTGGTGGACGAGTGGGTCACCCTCCAGGCTGACTCCTCCATGATGAGCTGCATCGTGGACGCGCTGACGGCCAAGGGCTATTCCCAGACCGGCGCGGACACCGGCTACATCAGCAGCATCAACGGCATCGAGGAGAAGGAAGCGTCAAAGGATTCCGGCTGGATGGGTACCCTCAACGACTGGTTTACCAGCGAGGGCTTCGCCAACTACACCGTGGCCAACGGCAAGCTGAAATCCGGCGACGAGATCGCCGTGCAGCATACCTGCAATCTGGGCGCGGACATCGGCGGCTCCTTCGACACCAGCGACAAGAGCCTCAAGGCCGTCGCCCTCAGCGCAGGCGAGCTGAGCCCCGCCTTTTCCTCCGGCGTGCATGACTATACCATGATTCTGCCCGAGAGCGTCACCGCCCTCACCGTTACCCCCACCGCCAGCAACAAGCAGAATCGCGTCCGCATCTATGTGGGCAGCACGGAGTATGGCCGCAAGGATGCCATTCCCGTCCAGGTGGGCACCGTCATCACCCTGAAGGTGGGCAATGATGGCGATGCCGCCCCGGAGACCTACACCATCGCCCTCCAGGCGGCGGGCACCCTCCTCTCCGGCGACAATGTATCCCTCACCTCCATCCATCAGGACGGCTCCGCCGGTACCAAAGTGGCCCTGACCTTTGACAAGGAAACCGCCGCCTTCACCGGCAAGCTGGCAAACTATACCCATCTCAAGCAGTATAACGACGGCGGCTTCACCGTCGCCCTCTCCGACCTGCCCGCAGGGGCCACCGCCCAGCTTAAGAGCAGCAGCGGCAAGGTACTGGCGGACTTTGTGGACGGCACCGCCTCCACCGCCGCCACCCAGTTCACCGGCAGCGGCTCGGCCTATTTCTACATCGCCGTCACCGCCCAGGGCCGCACGGAGAATTACAAGCTGACCCTCACCAAGCCCGGCGACTACTGCTGGGGGAGATTTATTTTCAGTGGTACCCCCGATTTCGACGAGGAAAATGTATTCTACGGCTATCCCGAGGGTACTCTGTTCCAGACAGATGAAAACGGCAATCCCACAGGCGAGACCGGCTATGCCAAGGGCTACTGGAATTATACCGTGTATGTTTCCCCTGCGGTGGGCAGCTTCGGTGTTTCGTATTTTATGAACGTAATGGGCAATTCGGGCCTGAAAGCATTAAAATCGAAGATTTTAGTGGACGGTGAGGTTCATATTGCCGAGCGGAAGGCACTTGTACCTGTCATGCAGGCGTTTGCCAAAAAACCTGTTCCCTTGAAAAAGGATAAAACGGTAATCGAATTCATTGGCACCAACAGTAAGGATGACAAAATTGAAATCCACACTACCATCACGGTGATTGTGGTCAAGACTACTCCGGCGGAGCTGACCGGTTTTATCAGCGCTCTGCCGAGCACTGATAATCTGACGTATTCCGAGCACTACAAGATCGTCATGAGCTATCAGCGCGCTTATAACAGATTTACCGACGAGGAAAAGAAGCAGCTGTCCGCGGAGACGGTGAAAAAGCTGCAGGATTCCGTGGCCCGCGTGGAGGAGCTGAAAAAGCGCCATGAGGACGGTATTCAGAACTGGATCGACCTGGTGAACACCTTTGCCGGGAAAGTGACCGCAGAAAACTATGCCCAGTATTACGACGCCGTGCAGAAGGCCCAGGTGAAGTATCTGGAGATGTCCGACGCACAGCGTGCGGAGTTTTCGTACATTAACTCTGCGGAAAACGCCGCAGTCATGACGGCCTACGAGGCTGCGTACCGCACCGTCAACGAGCAGTCCATTCTGGACGGCAGCTCCATCGGCAAGCCCACGGAGTATTACGACGACTTTATGATGTCGGCCAACCACTATAATCTGGACCTGGGGCATGAGGACACCTATTATCCCGCCGTGTTCCGGGAGATCTGGACGAATCGCCCAACCTCTTTGTATCCGGCTTACTCAAGCGAAAAGGGTCTGCCTTATACGCTGCCCGGTATTCTGAAGTTCGACATCAAGGACGACAGCATCTTCGAGATCAAGGAAGTGGAAGATGTCTATAAGGACGGTGGCCTGAGCAGCTTTGGCACTACTCCGGCTATGAAGTACTATCTGGTGCCCAAGAAGGCGGGCACCACCACCTTTACCGTCACCTTTACGGATAAGGGGGGCAATTTCTATGGTCAGATTCCGGAGATTCCCGTCCATGTCAATAGTCCCGAGGAGACGGCTATCCAGGATCTGAACAAGAATCTGACGAACTTCACCTCCCTCAGCAACACCAGCAAATACGACAACTGGACCTACGACTACGGCACGGAGGGCGCACCTTTCACCTTTAAGGTAAGCGGCACCAACGCCAAGGTCAGCGTCTATAATTATCTCCAGTACAACAAAGACGGCACCCCCGTCAAGACCGACTACACCCCCGACGCCAAGGGCAATGTGACCATCCTCCTCAAGGACGGCTACAACGGCATCGAGGTCACCGCCGACTACCAGGGCCACACTGTCACCTAGGTCTACTCCCTCAAGGGTAAGGTCACCCGCTATGTGCAGGAGAACATTTCTCGCCCCGGTGAGGATCTGCGCACCGGCGATACGGCGGGTATCTGGATCATCGGGCGGCCTACCAATATCCACAAGATCCTCCGTATTTATAACCCTGCGACCACGACGGTGTTCTATACGGATATGCCTCTGCAGAGCGTAGTAAATACAGACAACCAGCACGATATTTACCGTACTGATGAAAATGGTGCGAAAAAACAGGTATCTTATCAGCCCCGCGTTGCGGCCTATCTGACGGAATCCGGCACGATCACCCTCACCAAGGGCAGCTCCGATAGCCGGGGCTACGGCTCTAAACCCGGCAGCGAGGGCGATCAGGGCAACACCGGCGGCATCGCCGATTCCATCCGCTATGGCTTCGGTATGCTGGCAGATATTACGCTGCAAGTGGAGAACAACCCCAACTTCAAACTGGAGCCCAAGTATGAGACCGTGGCCGAGAACGGCGGCCAGGTCAAGGCCGGAGACAAGCTCACCATCTCCATCCCCACGCTGCCCATCGAGCAGTTGGCCCAGGACTATAAGCTGCAGTACTGCCTGCTGAACTACTCCACCAATATTCCCGGTGCGGAGTACATTTTCTCCAAGTGGTCCAAGGGCGGCGACTCCTGGGAGGGCGAGGGCACTACCCCCGTCGGCCCCGAGGTGGCCCTCAAGAGCATCACTTTCACCGTGCCCAAGACCACCCCGGCGGGCACCTACAGAATTTACGGCGGCTATCTGGATGTTACCCACAGAAGCGGCGGATACGAATGGCTAGATAAGTATGCGAAGTTCTATCGGATGGAGATCAGCGACCTGACTATCACCGTTTTGAAGGGCGACATCGAGACCGTGGAGGACCTTATTGACGCCATCGGCGCCGATGTCACCCTGAATAGCGAGGCCGCCATCACCGCCGCCAAGTCTGCCTACGACGCCCTCTCCGATGAGGACAAGACCCTGGTGGATGCCGACAAGGTGGCTGCTCTGAACGCCGCGATTATCAAGCTCAACCGGCTCAAGCACGCGGACCTCATGGCAAATCTGGACACCATCTATAAGACCACCGGCGACTTCATCCAGGGCCTGGGCACCCCCACGGTGAACTCCACCGGCGGCGAGTGGATGGTCATCGGCCTGGCCCGCAGCGGCCGCACCGTGCCCGCCGGGTACTATGACAATGTGGTGGAGTATGTGAAGGCCAAGGCTGACGCCAATGAGCGCCTGCACCGGGCGAAGGTCACCGACAACGCCCGGGTGATCCTGGCCCTGACGGCCATCGGCAAGGATGTCACCAATGTGGGCGGCCACAATCTGCTGAAGGGCCTGGATAACATGGCCTATGTGCAGAAGCAGGGCATCAACGGCCCCATTTTCACCCTTATTGCCTTGGATAGCCACAATTACCCCACCATGGGCGATGTGACCCGGGAGAAGCTGATTCAGGTGATCCTGGACGCCCAGCTCACCGACGGCGGCTGGAACCTGAGCGGCGAGAACGCCGACCCCGACATGACCGCTATGGCCATCCAGGCCCTGGCACCCTACTATAAGACCAACGAGACCGTGAAGGCCGCTGTGGATAAGGCCCTGGAGGCCCTTTCCGCCCTGCAGCGCAATGACGGCGGCTTTGGCAGCTGGGGCACCGTGAACAGCGAGTCCTGCGCTCAGGTCATCGTAGCTCTCACCGCTTTGGGTATCGACCCCACCGCAGACAGCCGGTTCATCAAGAATGGCCTGACGGTGCTGGATGCTCTGGCCGGGTTCTATGTCACCGGCGGCGGCTTCCGCCACACCGCTGGCGGCGACCGGGACGGCATGGCCACCGAGCAGGGCTACTACGCACTGGCGGCCTACTACCGCTTCGCAAACGCCCAGACCCGGCTCTATGACATGAGCGATGTGGCCATTCAGACCGGCGGCAGCAATACCCCCGCCACCGGCGATACCGGCGTGCTGGTTTGGGTCATCGCCCTGCCCGTGGCGGCCCTCGCCGCAGCCTTCGTTCTCAAGCGTAAGGAGCGGGAGGCGTAAGCCAAAAAGAAAAAACCTAAGCGGCAAAATAAAACAGCACCCCCGGGGCCTCTTGCATGACAAGAGACCCCGGGGGTTATGATTGGCAGATACAGCAGCTCACTTTTGAGCGTCCCGCAAAAATTTTCCCCGGGCAAAGAAGGTGAAAGGCCCCGGGGATGCCCGAAGCCTTTCACCTTATCCCATATTCAGCTCAGCAGGGCGGCCAGGAGGGTCAGGACGGCTACGGCGGCCCAGAAAAGGAGCTTCTGCCGCAGCATACGCCGGACGTCCACGGACGTATTACTCCGCCAGCTTCCGGCCCATGGCCTGGCAGGCGGCCAGCACATCATCGTCGGGAGCCTCGCAGCAGGTGATGCTTTCGCACACCAGGCTGATGCCCGCATCGTCGCAGTCCTTCTCCCAGCTGCGCATCCATTCGCCGTCGCCCCAGCCGTAGGAGCCGAACAGGCCCACAGACTTGCCGCCCAGATGGTTCCTGATGCTGTCGAACATGGGCTGGAACTCCATCTCCTCCAGCACCTCGCTGCCCATGGCGGGGCAGCCCATGGCCACGGAGGACACGCCGGACAGGGAGGCGGCGGTCACCTGGTCGGGAGTCAGCAGGGAGGCGTCAGCCCCGGCGGCCTTCATGCCCTCCAGAACGGCGTTGGCCATGGCCTCGGTGTTGCCGGTGCCGCTCCAATAGATCACAAGCGTCTTTTTCATAAATATACTTCCTTTCAAAAATATGTCTCAAGATATGCCAATGGTTTGTCAAACGGCCACTGCCAGCTGCTCCAGCCGGTAGCCGGTCTGCCACAGGGCGCAGTAGAGCTGGGTGCAGCGGCGGAAGCGGTCGAACAGAAGCTGAGCCCGCTGCTCGTCGCCGTATACCTTCCACAGCCCGGCGCACTTGAAGTCCACAGCCCGGTGGTCGATGAACCCCTGCACATCCTCCGGCGGGTAGCTGAGGAACAGCCCCACCTCGTGGGGAAATTCCTCCTCCGTGCGCAGCCGCTGCACCAACCGCGCCACACACTGTCCGCAGCTGCCGCAGGGGTAGCCCGCCTGCCGCAGCAGGCGGCAGGACAGATCGTCGTCCAGATCCCGGCGCAGGGCCTGGGGCCGGTACAGATACAGCAGCGCCCTTCCCTGGCCCAGCCGCATGGGCAGCAGGCACAGCCCCCGGGGCACCAGCACCCGGTTCATCCGCCGGATGTCCGCCAGCAGCTGCTGACGGGAGTCATAGGGGCAGGGAAACAGACTGCCGGTCTTGATGCCGGCCAGAGTGGGCGCGCACTGGCGCACCACCGTCTCCTCCGCCGGTCTCATCCTGCGTGCTTCTCCAGAATTCCCCGCAGAGCGGACAGGGAGCTGGTGTGGCAGCGCTCGATGATGGTGTTCTGGCCCTTCAACTGGCTGAGGGCCCCCTGCACCATCTTGTGGGACATGGTGCCGGTGAAAAAAATCATCAGGTCGGGGCTGCCCAGCTTGTTCCGCAGGCCCCCGGCAGGCTTGGTGAATACCTTGGCCTGGCACCGGTACGTCTGACAGAGCTCCTTATACCGCCTCTCCATACACTCGTTTCCTCCCAAAATTACAACGCTCATAGCGATCTCCCTTCTATGGTTAAAGTGCTTTAACTACTGATTTGTAAAAACAGCGTCTCCCGGACGCCTTGTATGAGGATAGTATACGCAAGAGCAGGAGCCGTATCCACTCCAAAACGGCGGATACGGCTCCAAAATGAATTTTTCGGCAGGGGAGGGACAGGAGAAAAGCAGACCTGCCAGAGGGCGGCCCCTTTATCAGGAGCCGCCCTCTGGCAGATGAAAGAAGATGAGAATCAGCGGAGAAAAGAGAGAAGATGAAAAGAGAACTACGAGAGAAAACCACGCAAACGCTTCTGCCTGCTATCTGAAAACGCCTGTCAGTCCAGGACGTTGGAGACCACCAGCCAGCGGCCCGCATCCTGATGCAGGGTCACGCTGCCGCCTGCATAGCGCAGGGTCACGGTACCATCGGGGCTGTGGTACCCATACTGGAAGCGGACGTAGCCCGCGTCACCGGCAGGGCCGTAGTACGCGTCGAAATCCGCCAGATAGGTGAGGCCGTCAAAGGCCGCGTCGGACATATCCGCCAGGCTTAGGCCCGTGTACCGCAGCAGCAGATCCTCCAGCTCCGATGCCGTCAGGCGGGCATAGCCCTCGGCACCCAGCTGGTACAGCTCCCGGTCGGACAGGTCCCGGCTCCCGGCGCCGCCGGTGAACAGGGCAATCAGGTCCATGTCCGCAGCCCGGTCAAAGGAGACAGACAGAAACAGGTTGGGCCCCTGGGCAGGCAGCACGTTGAAGCAGCTGCCGCCGAACCAGCGGAGCTCCTGCTCCGTCAGCAGGCTGGCTCCCTGGGGCAGGGTCACCCGGGGCTCCTCCACCGGGGCTGCGTCCTGTCGGACCGCCGGGGCGGAGAAATGCACAGGCTCGACGGCATTCCTCGCTACGCTCTGCCCGCGCAGGCCGCAGGCACACAGCCCCAGCATCAAGCACACTGCCAGCAGCAATACCGTCTTTTTCATGGCGACTCCTTTCCCGAGGTGAATGTTGGTTTTTCCCTTACTGTACTTGCAGTATACAGGAGTTTCTCAGCAAAATCATCTCAAAATGGTGAATAACGGTTACAATCCGGTAACAAAGCGGTTAAAATTTGGTACACTTTTTCGGCGGTTGCAATGGTGGGGAAAATGAGGTATAATAATAAAATTGGTGTATCTTGCACAGGAGGGAACCCTGCCTTATGTGGTATTTTCTTTTGTTTGCCGCCCTGTTGGGGGCGGACCAGCTTATCAAATACTGGACGGTGGAGCACCTGGCTCTGGGAGAGTCGGCGGCGTTTTGGCCGGGCGTCATGCGGCTGACCCGGGTGCATAACTATGGCGCGGCCTGGTCCAGCTTTTCCGGCCAGACCGCGGCCCTGGCGGTGGTGACGGTGCTGCTGATGGCGGCGGTGGCGTATCTGCTGGTGCGGCGCATCGTGCGGCATCCCCTGGGCGTGATCGCGGGGCTGATGATCCTGGCCGGGGGCGTGGGGAACCTCATCGACCGGTTGTTCCGGGGCTATGTGGTGGACATGTTCGACCTGACTCTATTTTCCTATCCGGTGTTCAACTTTGCCGACTGCTGCGTGGTGGTGGGGGCCATTCTGGGGGCTGTGTACTACCTGTTTTTATACGACAAATACGACAAGAAGGACAAAAAACATGGAAACGACCCGGCTGACGGTGACAACTGAGGAGGCGGGGCAGCGGGCGGACAGCCTGCTGGCCCGGCGGCTGGAGGGGCTGACCCGCTCCGCCGCCGCCCGGCTTCTGGAGGAGGGACGCGTTACGGACCGGGGCCGCCCGGTGGCGAAGAACCTGCGGGTCCAGCCGGGACAGGTGCTGGAGGTGACGCTGCCGGAGCCGGAGGAGCCGGAAGCCCGGCCCCAGGATATTCCCCTGGACGTGGTATACGAGGACGAGGACGTCATCGTGGTGAACAAGCCCACGGGGATGGTGGTGCATCCGGCCCCGGGGCACCCGGACGGGACCCTGGTCAACGCTCTGCTGTATCACTGCGGGGAGAGCCTGTCCGGCGTGGGGGGCCAGAAGCGTCCCGGCATTGTCCACCGCATCGACCGGGACACCAGCGGCCTCATTATCGCCGCCAAAAACGACGCGGCCCACCTGGCCCTGGCGGCCCAGCTGGCGGACCACACCCTGGCCCGGACGTATGAGTGCCTGGCGGTGGGCAATTTCCGGGAGGACAGCGGCACTGTCAACGCGCCCATCGGCCGCCATCCGGTGGACCGCAAGCGCATGGCGGTGGTGCGCCAGGGGGGCCGGGAGGCTGTGACCCATTGGGAGGTCATCGCCCGCTATCCCGGCGTCACCCATCTGCGCTGCCGCCTGGAGACGGGCCGCACCCACCAGATCCGGGTCCACCTGGCCCACATCGGCCACCCGATTCTGGGGGATACGGTGTATGGGGCCAAAAAGCCCGTGCCGGGGCTGACGGGTCAGTGTCTCCACGCCGTGGGGCTGCGGTTTCTCCATCCCCGCACCGGGGAGCCGGTGGAGCTGACCTGCCCTTTGCCGGAGGAGTTTGTCCGGATGCTGGACAAGCTCCGGCGGGGAAGCTGACGCCGCCGGTGATTCGATGGAAAATCATATGACGAACGACCGAACGAGGTGCGATATGCAGACATTTATGGTGCCCTGCCTGCTGGGGCTGGAAAAATTGGTGGGCGATGAGATCCGGCGGCTGGGGCTGCGGGATGTGCAGGTGGAAAACGGCCGGGTCCTGTGCCGGGGCCAGCTGTCCGACATAGCGCGGCTGAACATCAACCTGCGCTGCGGCGCCCGGGTCCTGCTGGTGCTGGGCCGGTTTCCGGCCCGCAGCTTTGAGGAGCTGTTTCAGGGTACCCGGGCCATCGCCTGGGAGGACTATCTGCCCCGGGACGCGGCCTTCCCCGTGAAGGGCTACTCCATCTCCTCCCAGCTCCACGCGGTGCCCGCCTGCCAGTCCATCATCAAAAAGGCCATGGTGGAGCGGATGAAGGCCCACTACGGCCTGGAGCAGTTCCCGGAGGACGGGGTCAAGTATCAGGTGCGGTTCTCCCTGTTCAAGGACGAGGCCATGATCTGCCTGGACAGCTCCGGGGAGGGACTGTACAAGCGGGGCTATCGGGCCGTGGGCGTGGAGGCCCCCCTGCGGGAGACGCTGGCGGCGGCTATGGTGACCCTGTCCCGCTTCCGGGGCCGGGACCCCTTCTGCGACCCCTTCTGCGGCAGCGGCACCATCTGCATCGAGGCGGCACTGATGGCCCTGAACCGGGCCCCGGGCCTGGACCGCAGCTTTGACGCCCAGCGCTGGGGCTTTGTGCCCTCCGGGGACTGGCTGGCCGCCGCCGGGGAGGCCATGGACAAGGAGTTCCACGGGAAGTACGACATCTGGGGCGGCGATGTGGACCCCCGGGCCGTGGCCATCGCCCGGGACAACGCCCGGAAGGCCGGGGTGGAGGATGTGGTGCGCTTCGAGGTGGCGGATATGCGGAATTTCCGCCGGGAGGACACCTATGGCCAGCTGGTGACCAATCCACCCTACGGTGAGCGCCTGCTGGAGCGGCAGGAGGCCGAGGCCCTGTATCGGGATTTCGGGCATATGTGGGAGCGGCTGCCGGACACCTGGCGGACCCTGGTGCTCAGCAGCCACACGGAGTTTGAGCGCACCTTCGGCCACCAGGCCAAAAAGAAGCGCAAGCTCTATAACGGCATGATCAAGTGCGATCTGTTTATGTACGGAAATGTGTGAGAGCAGGGTTGACAGCGTTATGCCGGGACTTTTCCCGAAATCTTCACAGAAATTTTCAATTTGTTCATATACTTTTCCGCCGCCGTGCTACAATAGGTTACAATCTGTTACCGAATCTTAAAACTCACCGGGAGGGTGCTGCAATGAAGCACATCTTTATCATCAACCCCACTGCGGGGAAATATGACAGCCGCCAGCGGATCTATGAAATGGCCGATCACCTGCGCTCGGCCCACGGGCTGGACGTGCAGTGCATCCTCACCAAAAAACAGGGCCACGCCACCGAGATCGCCCAAAAGCTCTGTCAGACCGGGGAGTCCCTGCGGTTTTACGCCTGCGGCGGTGACGGCACCGTCAACGAGGTGGCAAACGGCATCATCGGCTATGACAACGCCGCCATGAGCGTGATCCCTGTGGGCACCGGCAACGACTTTCTGAAGAACTTCGGCGGCGATATGGACAAGTTCCGGGACGCCGAGAACCTGTGGGACGGCCCCCAGTTCCCCATGGACGCCATCGACGTCAATGGCCGGGTGGCCCTGACCATCGCCTGCTCCGGCATCGACGCCCGGGTGGCCCGGGACGTACATAATTTCAGCGAGAGCCCCATTCTGGACGGCAAGAGCAGCTATATTGTCTCTCTGCTGGTGAACTTCCTGTTCAAGGGCATCGGCTCCCATTGGACGGTGGAGCTGGACGGCGAAACCATGGAGGATGACTTCTCCCTGGTGTCCGTGTGCAACGGGCGGTATTACGGCGGCGGGTTCATGCCCGTGGCCGAGGCCCGGATGGACGACGGCGTGCTGAACACCCTGGTGGTGAAAAAGGTCAGCCGCACTACCTTCCTGCGGTTTGTGACTCCGTATGCCAAGGGGCAGTACTATAAATTCCCCCATGTGGCCCGCTGCTCTACCCCCAAGGTGGTGCATATCCATTCCGATAAGCCGGATATCGTCACATGTCTCGACGGCGAGTGCATCACCTCCGACGATGTGACCATCCGTCTGGCGGACAAGCGGCTGAATTTCTTCGGCCCCGCCGGCTGCGACTGCAACCGCACCGCCCGGGATATTTGACCAATTTGTGAACTTTTGAGATTTTGCCAAAAATCCCCTTGCAAAATCTGAATAGTGTGGTATGATAATCAGCGTTAGCACTCAGGGCTATTGAGTGCTAACGCTGAACTCGTTTATTATGTAAAGATATAAGGAGGAACCAACCATGAAACTGACACCGCTTGCTGATCGCGTTGTTCTGAAGATGACGGAGGCGGAGGAGACCACCAAGGGCGGCATCATCCTCACCGGCTCCGCTAAGGAGAAGCCCTCTGTGGCAGAGGTGATCTCCGTGGGCCCCGGCGGCACCGTGGACGGCAAGACCGTTACCATGACCGTGAAGCCCGGCGACAAGGTCATTACCGACAAGTATGCCGGCACCAAGGTCACCCTGGAGGACGTGGAGTATATCATCGTCAAGCAGGCCGACATTCTGGCCATCGTCGAGTAACGATCCCATCCCTGTCACTTCCAAAATCAATCTTTCTGCTTTTAATTAGGAGGCAATATTATGGCTAAGATCATTAAGCGCGGGGAGGAAGCCCGCAAGGCTCTGGAGTCCGGCGTCAATCAGCTGGCCGATACCGTCAAGATCACCCTGGGCCCCAAGGGCCGCAACGTGGTGCTGGATAAGAAGTTCGGCACTCCGCTGATCACCAACGACGGCGTATCCATCGCCAAGGAGATCGAGCTGGAGGATCCGTTTGAGAACATGGGCGCGCAGCTGGTGCGCGAGGTGTCCACCAAGACCAACGACGTGGCCGGCGACGGCACCACCACCGCCACCCTGCTGGCCCAGGCCATGATCCGCGAGGGTCTGAAGAACCTGGCCGCCGGCGCCAATCCCATCGTTATGAAGAAGGGCATGGCCAAGGCCGTGGACGCTGCTGTGGCCGCCATTCATGAGCAGAGCCAGAAGGTCAACGGTACCGACGACATCGCCCGCGTGGGCACCGTCTCCTCCGGCGACGCCTTCATCGGCAAGCTCATCGCCGAGGCCATGGAAAAGGTCTCCGCCGACGGCGTCATCACCATCGAGGAGTCCAAGACCGCCGAGACCTACTCCGAGGTGGTGGAGGGCATGATGTTCGACCGGGGCTATATCACCCCCTACATGGTCACCGACACCGACAAGATGGAGGCCCTCATCGACGACGCGTATATCCTCATCACCGACAAGAAGATTTCCGTGATCTCCGACATTCTGCCTCTGCTGGAGCAGCTGGTCCAGGCCGGCAAGAAGCTGTTCATCATCGCCGAGGACGTGGAGGGCGAGGCTCTGAGCACCCTGATCGTCAACCGTCTGCGGGGCACCCTGAATGTGGTGTGCGTCAAGGCTCCCGGCTTTGGCGACCGCCGCAAGGAGATGCTCCAGGATATTGCCATCCTCACCGGCGGCCAGGTCATCAGCGAGGAGCTGGGCCTGACCCTGAAGGATGCCACCGTGGATATGCTGGGCCGTGCCCGCCAGGTGAAGGTCACCAAGGAGAACACCATCATCGTGGACGGCATGGGCGACAAGCAGGCCATTGCCGACCGCGTGGCCCAGATCCGCGCCCAGATCAACAACACCACCAGCGAGTATGACCGCGAGAAGCTGCAGGAGCGTCTGGCCAAGATGGCCGGCGGCGTGGCCGTCATCAAGGTGGGTGCTGCCACCGAGACCGAGATGAAGGAGAAGAAGCTCCGCATCGAGGACGCCCTGAACGCCACCAAGGCTGCCGTGGAGGAAGGCATCGTGGCCGGCGGCGGCACCATTTTTGTCAACGTGATCCCCGCTGTCACCGCCCTGCTGGCCGACGCCGAGGGCGACGAGAAGACCGGCGTGCAGATCGTGGCCAAGGCTCTGGAGGAGCCCATCCGCCAGATTGCCGCCAACGCCGGCCTGGACGGCTCCGTGATCCTGGAGAAGGTCCGCACCTCCGGCAAGAACGGCTTCGGCTTCGACGCCTACAAGGAGGAGTACTGCGACATGATCG
>ULXL01046117.1_pt1 | contig 15709 bp, 19 predicted proteins | sample 1961241 | NCBI WGS metagenome assembly ULXL01 (sample SAMEA4835837, study PRJEB28245) | human gut metagenome | biome: gut microbiome; material: fecal sample | place: Denmark | collected 2008
CCCCTTCCTCAGGCTCCACGCCAAGCAGCGCAAGCGCTGCCTCCGCATCTTCCAATCGTGCAATCAGTTCGTCATATGTCGGCTGCCCGGTCAGCACAATCTGTTCTCCATCCTGATTGCGCGTCCAGTTAGCACCAACGCGCATATCGCCAATTTGCAGATTGAACGACCGCGCGTCCACAAGCTCCGCGCCGAGCGCGGCTTCCAGTTCTGCCTTCTGCGCTTCGTCTGCCACAATCACGTTTTCAACTGCGTTTTCCTTTACTACTGCGTATTTCATGCTGCCTCCTTTTGATTCAACGGGATTCGGACGTAGATAACACCTTGGTAGCCGTAGCCTTGTTTTCCATAGCTGCTATCATAGTCATACGCGCCGCCGCCTCCTGCGCCGTAAAATGTGCCGTTTACGGGGTCTATTGTTCCAGTATAATAGTCTGTATCCCCACCGTGCCCGCCGCCAAATGCGCCGCCGTTGCCTCCGTTTGCATAATCTGAATTGGACCAATAGTAGCGCTGTTGATCTCCATTTTCACCGCTGCCGCCATTTGTGCCGCCATTGCCGCCATCTCCGCATGCGTATGCGTCCTTTCCGGCATCGTCCCTTTCTTCGTTGTATGATATGGATGCGCCTCCACCGCCGCCAGCGCAATGCGGTTTTCCACTAAAATACGTTGTATCATTAAACGGATATGTGGAAACGCCAGCGCCAGTGCCGCCATCTGCATAGTAACCGCCACCGCCGCCGCTTCCACCGTTTTTACCGCTGCCGCCGTTCGCGGTCAAGTCGCCGAAACTGCTTGCTCCCGCCGCCGCGCCAACTACTGCAACAACGTTTTTTATCGTCTGCCCAGATGATGAATTAACATATCCGCCGCCACCGCCAGAGTTATACTGCGGATAGCCACCGCTGCCGCCACGCGCCCCACCGCCGCACAGCCACACATCCGCTTTTACCTCTTGCGCGATGCTCAACGTGCCGGAACTTATAAGCGTCAGCAGCCGGTATTGCTTTCCGTCCCCCATTGTGACGATTTCGTCCGTCATGTTGCCGGTGTAGGCAATGGCGAGCGCGGAAACGTCAACCGCCGCAAGCGCGATCGCCGCGAGGCGCCTGCGTACAGCCATCCAATAGCTCATTCGGTTGTCACCTCCGCGCAGAGCACTACGCCATCCTTGATTGACATCTCATAGGTTTTAGACGCTTCAAAGGTCGGCGCACCGCCCACATATTTCGTTCCGGATGGAAATGTCACCGTTATGCTGTTTCCTGTGGTAAACTTCATCCAACAATCGAAACTCCCGGATGGGAAGGTCAGCGTAAGCGATGTCACAGCGGAAGTAAAACGGTATTCAGTGTTGTCCACAATGGTTAGGTTTACTGTGCCGCCGGAAGGGGTGATTTTGGATACCGATGCGGATTTTATCTCCGCATCGCCAAGCTGCGACACGATACCAGAAATCGTACTATTGTAGAACGAAACGCGGCAAATCTCAACCTGATAGGCCGTGTTCGTTCCGTCGTTTATGTCGTTCTGCGTCAGCGCTGGAAAACTGTTCGTTGCCGCGTAATCCCACGAAAACAGCGCTTGTGCAAACGATGTTCCGCTTGCCGCCTGTGACAGGTCGATGGATAGTTTCAGCCGCCCATACCCGTTCGCGGCAGTAGTTTCGGATGCGATTGTTTCAGCATTGTCGAATGCGATCAGCCTGCCCTTTGCAACCATGTGGCCTTTTGCAATCGTCAGGTTCGCCCCGGAATATGACAGCATACACCCACGTACCTTGCCATCTCCTAGCATCTTGCCGAAGATAGCGCCCAAATCCAACGCGCGCAGCGTGCGCAAATCAAAAAATATTCCGTTCATCAAATCAACTCCTTCAATTTGTCTGTCAGGGTTCGGCGCAGTTCGCCGCTGCGGTACAGCGTGCCGGATTTTGTGACGCGCACAGACGATATATAGGATTGAAGCACGCGACCTCCGACGCGCACGCGCAGGCTATCGTAAAAATCAAACTTCCGATCGCTATAAAATTCGATCAGGTGTGAATAACTTGACCTTGCGAATTCCTCCGCGACAGCATCCAATTCTCCATCCGCATCGGTTGCAATCACAATCCATTCACCGGATACACGATCTTCATCCGTCGTGGAATATGTGCCGTCCGCGTGTGCGTAGTAATGGGTTTGCGTGGTTATGTTGTCGACTGTCTGAATCGCGGTTATCTTTCCAACCGTATACCGCGAATAGCTTTCAGACTGCAATCTGTGCGCCGTGTCTGCGAAATCAACGATGCGCACTGGGACGGTTTTCGCGCCAATGGCGCACGTCAGCGTGTCGCCATCAATGCCCCATGTAACAAATACGCCCTTTAACCGCCTAACCTTTGCGATATAGCTTCTTAGGTTCCAGAACCCATCTTCCACATCCGGCGATATGAAACCAGTGGTGCTGTCCGCAGAAACGGAAAGATACGGCATTCTGTACACCGCATCGGATAAGTTTTTGTATTCCGATTCGATTTTTAATTTTATAAACGGTTCTATCGCGCTTCCATCCGCGACAGGGACAAGTGGACGTGCGAATGCAGACAAGATTGTTTTTGTCGTGATAACGGTTGTTCCGCGCTCTGGCGCGACGCTGTCGACAATGCCAATCCACCCATTGAAATAGATGAAATTTCCTTCAATTCCGCTGACTTCGCCCACAACGGATATGCTGCCGTTTTCATCGTATATGCTATCGATTACCACATCATAATCGTACACATCCAATGCATAGACCGTCTTGAAATCACTACGCCGTTTCACATAGCACTGCATGTTTACACCGTCCTGAAATACTCATACAGCGTCACCTCCGCGAATGCGCTGATCGTGTTTGATGCGCTTAGCACAAGTGTGCTTGTTTTGCCCTGTGGAACGCTGAAGAAGTTGTTGTTCGCCAAGTCTAGCGCTTCAAGCAGGTCGGTTTGACCGTTCCGCACGCCGATTTCCCCGTGACGCGTCGAAAACACAAGCCGCCCGCCTGCCGGGATTGAAACGTTCTGTAAGTCCATCTTTCCGATTATTGCATCGTCCGCGCCTTTAAGCGTCAGGCACGGGCTTAACAGCTCGCCCGGCACTTCTACCCGAATTGCAGCGGGCATATGCCCAGCCGGAGACAGTGAAACCGCGCTGCTTACGCCAGCAGCTGCAAGCTGTGCTGGTAGCGCAAACGGGAAGGTTGCCCATCCTGTTTCAGATTCGGGCGGCGCAATTGCAATGCGAACAGCATTTGCCCTATACCATGGCGTTTTCATATTGATTGAAATAGGGCACACCAACACGCCGCGCGACAATTCACCCTTGGATATCGACACAATATCAATGTCCGCAATGTATTCATCGTTTGCGGGGGCATATACGATTTGCAGATCGTACCCGCTGAAAATCCAGTCCGCAAGCGCGCGATACTCTGCGTATCCACCAAACACCAGTTCTCCGGCGATTGCACCCTGCACATGCTCCGCGCTTGTGCGCGTGAAGAACCCGCCCGTTTGGGCATATGCATTCGTGTTGGCGAACCCCATTCCCGTGGGGGAACTGAAAAACAGCTCCCCACGGGTTTGAAGATTCTTCCTTTCGCCGATTTCATTTTTCAGATAAAACCGCCTCATACCATCGCCCCCAGCTTCACGTTGAATTTTTGGAAAAGATAGTCCATGTACGCGGGCGACGGGTCGGTTACGGTCAGGTTGATGATTGGGGCGTTTGCGGCGCGCGTTGCAGACCTTGCAACAGATTCGCTCGGCAGCGCCACAACTGCCCCAGCCAGTCCAGCAGCGGCATCACGAACGGATTTCATGCTGTCTTTCAGCCCAAGAACCAATCCTTCACCGTAGTATCGAGTTGTTCTACGCGCAATGCGTGATGGGGATTTAATCTCTAGGTGTGCATTAACCCTATCTGACATCGCGCCCACAAGATCCCGTGCAGCAGTCGATACAGCCGGTATAGACGCGCGCAACCCACTTACTAGTCCATCTCCGTATGCAGATCCAGCAGAATATCCTGCGGATTCAGCGCCAGACGCAAGCGATTCCATCGCACCTTGCAATTCATTAACTTCTGTCTGATACGTGTCCAACGCTTCTTCGCCTTTTGCAATTTCTTCGCGTAGCTTTTCATTTTTTTCGGTAGCGGCCCCTAAGCTTGATTCCAAACCAACAATACTTGCTGCGACTGCTTCTGCTCCATTCCCAGCCTGCATCAATGCAGTTTTCGTACTGCGTGATGTCAGGTCGAGTGCTTTTGTTTCTTCGACTGTAAGGCCAAGTTTGGTTGCAAGCTCTTGGTACTTGATGGCAAGATTGACAGCCATAGTATTTGCTTCCGTCTCTCCTTTGGTAAGCTCATTCCTAGCCCTCTGTACGGAAATCATCTGATCCCCATATTCCGACATAAGCGAAGTCATTTTCTCTTGCATCGCCTGCGCAATGGCCAGGTCTTGCCATGCCTCGATCTGATCACGGATTGCATCGGTTCCGCCCTCAATCCTTCCCGTGTTTTCATCAATTTTAGCATTCAGACCCGGAATGACTTCATTCAGCGCGTCCACCGTTGCACGGTATTCTGTCATTACCTCCGGGGATGACGGCATATTGTTCAGTTCATCCAGTTTGTCAACCAGCGACATCGCAACGTCCGTTGCCGCCCCTGCGCTTCCCACGGTGTTATCGTATGTGGCGTTAATATCCTGCAACGCCTTGTCCGCATCTTCCGTAGCATCGCGCAGCCTATATGCTTCCTCGTGGAATTTCCTGTACCCGTCAACCGCAGCAATTACCGTTGCCGTAAGGCCTGCAATTCCGACAGCCGCAAGCGCAATCCATCCGCCCGGCCCAGCAGCCGCAGCACCCACGGTTCCGGCGGTTGACAGCCATTGCACCAGTTTCCCGAACCCCGAAACCGCGCTTCCGACCACCGATGTCATTTTGCCGAAAATCGTCAACAGCGGCCCGGCAGCCGCTACAAGCCCGGCAATCTTCAAAATCGTTTTTTGTTCCTCATCCGTAAGGCTGCCAAACTTCTTGGCAAGGCCGTCTATTACATCTGCGATTTTTTCGACGATTGGTGTTAGCTTTTCGCCAAGCTTTATTCCTGCGTTCTTTACTTTGTTCAACGATGTTTGCAGTTTATAACTGCTGGTTCCAGATATTTTACTGAACGCATCATCAACCGCCGTGGTATTGGTTTTCATTTCGTTCATAGCCTCGCCAAACAGAGCGGCACCTTCCTTGGATGTCAGTGTCAATACTGTGTTCAGTGCCTCGGTGGATCCGAACAGCTTGCCCATAGCTTCAAGGTCTCCGCCAGTCGCAACGGCTAAATCTTCAAGAAATCCGGACAGGCCACGCGCATTTAGTCCGGCAACAGAAAAATCTATTCCAAGTTTTTCGGCAATCTTCTGCGCCTCGGAGGATGGCTTGATTATGTTGGATAGCGCCGCCTTTAATCCCGTCGTGGCCTGCGATGTCTGAATTCCGTTCGCGGTTAGCGCCGCTAGGGATGACATCAGTTCTATTGTGGATACGCCTGCCGCCTTGGATGTCGGCGCTACTTGGCCGATGGATTTTGCCAGTTCGTCCACCGTGGTCTTTCCAAGGTTTTGTGTTATCAGAAATTGGTTGGCAATTTTCTCCGCATCCTCCGCCGCAAGGCCATAGGAATTCAAGACCGTAGTCAAGCCGTCAACCGCAGTTTCTGCACTGGTAAACCCGCCAACAGCGGTTTTTGTTGCTACTTCCACGAAATCAGCAGATTTCGCCGCGTCAATGCCAGCCGAAATTGACTGATACTGCGCATCTGCAAGGTCGGATGCGGCTTGCCCTGTTGCATTGGACAGGTCAATAATATCGTTTTTCAGACCGCTAAGGTCTGCATTTCCGGCAAGCGTTGCAACCTTCGCCATGGCGTTTTCAAAATCCATTGCCATGTTTGTAATGGCAGTTCCAGCAGCTATGATCGGCGTCGTAAGTCCGATCGTCAGTTTGCCGCCGACGCTGCTCATTTTGTCACCTGCTGCTTTCATCTTTTTCCCGGCAATTTCAGCGTTTTCACCCAGCCGTTTTAGAACATTTCCGTTTTCCTCAATCTCGCGCTGCGTGCGGTTCAGCGCTGCCTTTGCGTAATTCAGGTTTGTTTCCATGTCCTTATAGGCTTGACTTGTCGGGACAACACCTTGCTCGCGCATGCGTTCCAGTGCATCCTCAGCAGCTTTTACGGCCTTTTCCTGAACATCCAATGCGTTTTTCAGCGCCTTGTTGCGCGTTATCAGCGCCTCTATGCTTTTGTCATTTTTAGAATAGGCGGAGGTCGATGCCTCCGCCGCTGCTTTCACTTGTTTCATCTCTGAACGGATGTTTTTCATCGCGTTCATATATTCTTTTTCGCCTTTTACGGCGATTGTCGGGCCGATATTGTAACCCAATATCTCACCTCCCAAGAAAGAAATTGTCTACGGCGCTTCCTTCTATTTCTAAATACCCTTCGCCCGTCTTTTCAAGGCACAGATCAATTACCATGCCGATTGTGATGCTGTCCAAATCGGACGGTGTCAGCCCAATGGACAGCGCCGCAAGCACATATGTTTCCGTACTTAAATCCCCGCCGTCCCCGCCTACGCTTTTTTTGATGTTTTTAGCGCACTAGTGAACAAATCGTTCAGGTCGGTGAATACATCAAAAATCGGGAAAGCGTCAAACCCGTCGAACCACTTCACTTGATCGTCAATCTGTTCCCCAGCATGATCTGCTGCAAGCTTCGCTGCGCACCAAATCATATCCTCAAGAAATTCTGTTTCCAGATTTTCAAATGCATGATCAAGCTGCATCACGTCTGCAAACAAATTTCGTCCGGTATATGCGCGATACACAATCGGCAACGCGCCAGACGAGCGGAACCTTACGTCCCGCCCGTCGATCTTGATTGTTTTTTCCATGGATTAGCCCCCAACTGCCGTATAGGTTGGCACAGTAGTAAACCAACCGTTATAAACGGTCACATCCGTATCGGACTTGGAGAATGCAAGCGTGCGCCCGTTCGGGTCTTCCGTTGCAACCATGGAAATGCTGGTTGGCTTCGGTGTTTTTTTCTTGCTGGTTTCCGCCTCGACATTCGGCAGGCTAGGCAAGCAGTTCAAGAATGCATACCGTGTCGGCTTCTGATCGCCGTTCTGCTCAAACAGCAGCGCAATGCGCTTGCACTCTGCGCCGCTTTCCCACAGAACGCCTTTTGCGTCCGCAGTATACATAAATACATCCGTGAAGAACGATTCAGGAAGCTTCGCTACTTCCAGCGTGATATCGTACTGTGCGGACGATACCACCCAAAAATCCTTGTCGTCGGCTTCGAACGCTTCACTATCGCCGGATTTGTTTGCGGCCAGACTAACAGCGCCCGGCATCGCAACCGGCGTGCCGTAGCTGAAAGCTCCATCATTCTCAGTGATAACTGCGTAGTAACACTTTTTCAGACCGAATTTAACCTTGTTTTCAGGCATATTTTTACTCCTTTCGTTCACGCCCTGCCAATCACGGACAGGACAAAATGATGTTGATTGTTCGTGCACTCGATGTAGCGGAACTCGTCGATGCAAAGTCCCGCAGTTTTAAGTGCCGCCTTTGCAGCGGCCTTTGTAGCCGTGTAATCTCCTGCTATAAAAAAATGGCAGTCGATATATTCATCAACTACCAAATCTTCATCGTCCGCTTCCGTTGCGGAATCATACACGGGGATAATTGTAATGTGGTTTTTTGTTGTTTCTCCAGACCACTCCCCAACCATTGGGGCGCATCCCGGGATGATGTCAGCAATCGCCGTTTTAACGATGTCGATTACCCCATGATTTCAGCCACCGCCTTGTCATATTCTTCCTGCATCGCGGCTACCACCTCGCCCTCTACGCTTTGCGCGGTTGCGCGTATCCACGGCCTTGCAGGCTGTGCATGAACCGGGCGTGTGTGCCCCTTTCTGTCTACATAGCTTCCGGCAGCACGCCCATATTCATAAATAACGGCCGCACGTGCTGCGCTGGTGCCCGTTGCATCGCCCCTGTTAATGAAATGCCCGCCAAAGTGTACTTGCGCAAACCAGCCGTATTTGTTATGCTTTGCTTTTTTGCCTCGCACGTACTTTGCAAATACGGAATTTGCGCGTTTTAACGCGTCTTTCATGATTTTCACGGCGCGGTTGAGCATTCGCTCGCAGGTTGGCCCATACAAATCGCCCAGCTTTACAATTACCTTGTCATAATCCTCTGCCCCTTCAAATTTAAACGTTGCCACGCCATCACCCCTTCGTGCAGGTCAATTCGGTATTGTCGGTTCCCGGAGTGTGATATGCCCGTACAATCCGATATTCCGTATTGTTGTGGATTAAATGCGTGTGGTCTGCGTAGTCGATTGGGGAAACTTCAAACACTGCATCTACGCGATAATCAGCCGCAAGCGCGTTGTAATACTCCGATCTTGTAGCGTCTTTCTTGGTAGACCAGCATTCAACGCGCGATGCCTCGTCCTCCACGTCTACCCGAAATCCGTTTGCGTTCGTTGGAACCATCTTTTTCAGCGTCACAAGGTCAATCCGCATTTTCTGCACCTCGCTCGCGCAGCCACCGCTCCCGGATCGCCAGCCGCAGCCATTCAGGGCGATGCCCCGGCTTATCGCGGTTCAGGATGTTTTCCGCAGCAACATCGGAAACAAGTATGTTGTCATCTGCGGTGTTTTCAAGGTGGATGCCTTTTTTTTCAAGCTCCTGCGCTGCCGCATCAATTCTGTGCCGCCAATAATCTTCCAACGCAATCGGGACGGGCATGCCGCTCCGATCAAGCCTTGATTTCAACAGTTCGTATGCTATTTCAGGATCGTACATGCCCGTTTACCCCGCTGGTTTACGCTTTCGGCACAGCGGCGACCTTGCCGACCTTGATTGCACGGCCATTGCCGTCAAGCTCAACCACGGTAATGGTCTTTCCCGCAGCCGCAGTGATCTGCGTCGTGCCGGAGGTCAGCGCAGTATATCCGGTCACCTTATCGCCGTTCTTCACGGTGCGATCCCCGATAACATACTTTAACGTTGTGCCGGATGCTTCTGCGCCGGTCACAGTAAGGACGGTATCGCCGGATGCAGTGCCAGCAGCAGCGGTTACGCCAAGTGTGCCGATTTCAGCGTTGGCATAATCCACAGGGAATGTACGGGTCGTGGTTACATCGGTGTTTGCAAAGTTCACCATAACAAACGCCTCGCCGAACACAGGAATGCCATCATAACGGGCGTAGCCCTTATACAAGGTCTGGTTTTCAAGGAACCTTACATGCTCGGAGGATGTGATTTCCGCGCCGCCGCGCTCTGCTAGCAGATACACAGATCCGTAACCGCCGATGATCTCGTTATCGGCGATCTTGTCATCCTCGAACTCGACGATTTCGCCGCCGATCACGGGCATGGTGTTGTTCATGCCGGCCACAAGCGCAGCAGCCGCGTTGAACTCAAGCGCTTTCGTCATCAGCTTAATGTGTGTCTTGCGGTTCATCACCCAAAACGCGCGCCCATCGCTATATTTCGGGTTTGCCGTTCCGATCGCTTCTATCAGGGCAGCAAAGAACGCCGTGCCCGCAGACGATGCAATATTAAGCTTCTTCACATTGGAAGTGTGCAAATCCGTCCACGCGGGCGCGTTGTCACTCCATCCGGCAGGCTGTGTGGTCTGCGCAAGCCTAGTTGCAATACCGATCGGCATATTGGATCCTGTGCCGAACAGGATAGCCCAATCCACGCCGCTGCCAATCGCATACGCAAGCGCGCGCATGATCTCAGCGCCAAGGTTCAGGTCACTGTCGTCCAGCAGGGTATTATGCACGGGAATGAACCCACCGACCATATAGCCGTCTACCGTAACCTGATTCAAGGACAGGTCAAGCTCATTCAGCGCTCCGGTCGCCTCCATCCAGATGCCTTCCGGCATAGTGCCCATGATATTCTGGCGCGTAGTGCCGTTTACACGGCGAACAGTCACAAACTTGGATAGCTTGGAATATTCGCCCAGGTTGTCCCGGATGATTTCAAGCATCGTTTCCGGGATGGTCAATTTGCCGCCGCTGATTGCGCGGGACTGGCATGCCGTGCGGATTGCGCCGATGAATCCCTTCACATCATCACGCGCAAAGAATGCGCTGCGCTGTTCGTGCGTCATGCCGAAAAATTTAGTGCGGGTTTCCATGATCTTATCATCCTTTCTTTCTGCGGTTTTTTCAGTTGGTTTCTTTTGGGGCGGCGCACTGCGCTCGTCCAGTTCTTTGATTTCCTTCTCGATGTCGGCCACAATGCCGTCAAGGCGTGCCTGTTCTGCTTCGTAAGCCTGTTCATCGGCATCAAGTGTCGCGGTATCGGACTCAATGGCCGCAACTTCCGCCTCTACCGCAGCGCGTTCTTCGGGCGTAGATTCTGCGGTCAGTTCTTCCAATGCCGCCGCCGCATCTGCTTCGCGTTTCTGCAAAGAAGAACGCCGCTCATCAAGTGCGGCGCGCTGTTCCTTGTGCTTGTTCAATTCGGCTTGTGCGGCCGCAAGCTGCGACCGTTTAAGCAACTGTTTCAGTGCCATGGGTAATCCTCTCTTTCATTCTCTTTTTCCAAACCTCAAAGGCTTGTCCTGCGCGCCTGTCGCGCGCTTCGGCTTCCGTTTTTTCGTAGGCCGGGAAGGTCACAATGGAAACTTCGTACAGCTTCACGGCCTTGATAATCCAGTGATATGTGCCATCCGGGCGGCTTTCAAGTTCATCCCTAAGGATATCGAACCCGAAAGAACACTGTGATACATCCCCGCGTTTTACGCGCGCATACAGGTTCATCGCGTCCGTATCATCGGGGTTGATCTTCACAACGCCCTTTAGACCGTAATTATCAACCGAAAGCACAAGCGTTCCAACCTTGGTGCGACCAAGCACCAGTGTTGTATCGTGATCGATCAGGCAGCGGATATCATCTGACAGCGCATCATCAAACGCATGCGGGTCAATGCTCTCCGTCCCTCCGGGATACATTTCATAGATGTCATTGAACACCGCAAAATATGCTTCGATTTGCGGAGATCCATCCACATCCGCAGCCCTAAACTCACTTGCTTTGCTGCTTCTTCGTTCCACTTTCTTCCCCTCCTTTCAGCTTTTTTTGATCTCCAATTTTTGTGTAAGGGATGTAATTTTCCAATATGGCCAAATCGGAAAGCCCCTCACGCGGATTGTAGCCCAACGCGTCCCTAGCCTCGTTCCTGTCGATAATCGCTCGGTCGACCATATTGCAGTTCACTTCTGCAAGTTCCGTGATGGAGTACGCATACAGTGAACGCGGGTTGAACCTGAAATACCAATTCGGCGAAATCAGCAGTTTGCGCGTCAATTCCTGTTCGATTAGTCGTGCTATCGGTAACACTACAGAACGAATGAAATTGTTGTGCTCATCTGCATTAAATTCGCCCGCGCCCACAACAAAGGACGGTACGCCGATGATCGCCGCAGCCGTCCGCTTGTCCAATGTGATGCTGTCTATAATCGCTAAATCGTTCAAATTCAGCGGCTTCACCTGTTCCAGTTCAAACGCTTCTGCCGGAATAAACCACGGCCTACCGCCCTCAGAGCTATCAAGGTACTGTTCTCCCAGCTTTTTGCGTCCTTCCTTGGATGCGAAGTCCTCGTTCAGACCGTCCACCTTTACGACCAGCGACGGCGAAGGGCTTTCCATCAGCGCGGCGGATGTCTTTCGTGCCTGCGCAAGCTGCTTTGCAACTGCTTTCAGCAGGACAACATGCCCGCGCCCGCGCCACGGCATATCAGGATCAGGGTTATATGCAAAATGCAAAACCTCATCAGGCTCAAACCGCGTCCCACGTATCATCGTATGGTATCCGTATTCATGATCCATGATGGACACGCTGGAAGCTGGAAGCGGTTCTATATCGTCCAGCAGTGTGCCGGAATAATGGGGCATGCAGAACGAATTGCCGCCGATCAGCATATCCTTCACAATCTTTTCAATCCATGCCTTACGCGTCGTGTATTTGCATGGCGAAATGTCGATTTTACGCGACAGTTCGTTCTTAATCCGCCTATCTCCATCCTTTGTGTTTTCCATCAGGTGTATGGTCATGCTGCCAACCATGTCCGCTACGCGCTGTATAGCGGTTTGAATTTCCGGGTTATCGGTCAGCCGTGTATATCCCGTAAGCTGCGCCCACGCCTCCGGCGCGCAAAGCCATGCAACGCTGGACGCGTTATTCCTTTGCTCGGTGGGCGATCTCACCGCACGTTTCCGCTTTTTTGACATTATCAATCCTCCAACCATTGTTGTGCCTTGCGGCCTTTTTCCAGATTTTCCAACATGCGGACGCACGCGAATACAGCCGCATCAAATACATCGATCCTTTGTTCCGGCATTACTTTTTCATACTGGATCATGTCGTCGGTCTTTTCGATTGCCTTTACATTTTGGACGCAATACTCGAACGGCTCTGCATGCAGATAGTACAAAAGCCCGTCTTTCGCCTTTTGCTCAATTCTGCGGAATCCCTCGGATTTTTTGTAGAAATATTGGGGCTGATCGATTATCTTGAATCCTGCCGATTTCATTCCAATGAAGTACTCGCGGCAGAATTTACGGTCATGTCCGACTTCCGCAATTTTGAACCCGTCTGCACGCTGTTTCTTGAACCAGTTTACAACCTCCGCGTGGTTTACGGTTGGATGGTTGGACATATCCAGCCATCCGTCATCTTTCCAGCCGAACAACGGTATGTTATCCTCATCTGCTTTATGCTGCGCTGCAACGACCGGGAACCAGCAATGCGGGATGATGATATCAACATCCTCATAGCACCCATATAGCGCGCTCGCCGTCAAATCATGCAGCTTAGACAGGTCAGCACCACCAAACCACTTGATTGGCAGCTTCGCAAGCTCGCTCAGCGTCCACGAATACTTCGCATCGCTAGTCCGGAATTCGTCAATATTGAAATACGCCCGCATCGCAGAGGTGTATATGTTCAGTGATTTCGCAAGGAAATCTTTCCGCTGCTGCGGGTCGTTCTGCGCATCAAGCGCATCGTTCATCATGTCGGATGGACGAATAGAAACGCCGTAATTCGGGTTTGCAATTTCATGCTGATACGCACTGGTATAGTCCACATTTCCGTTCTCGTCTTCTTCTGCCCTAGCGATAAACGCAAAAATATGATCCGCAGCAACCGTTCCATTCACGATTTTCAGGCAATATTGCAGACGTTGGTAGCAGAACGATGTCATGTCATCGCCCGCCGTTGTGATGCCGATGCACAACTTGTTTGTATATGCCTTGCCAGCCTCGCGGATGACGTTATACTGCTTTGCATTTTTGTAGGCATGTAGTTCGTCGCAAATCTGCACGTTTGAAACAAGCGAATCGTGCCGGTCAGGGTTTGCGGCAAGCGCTTCGATGAATAGCGAACCGATCACCTGATCGTTTTCATCGTAGAACTGCCGGGACAAGCTGTGTTCTGCGTTGTTATCCAGCACGCGGAAGTTTTCTAGTTCGCCCATGCGTTTCAGGTTGAACACAATGTGCGAAAAGCTCTGCGTTGCCTGCTTCAATGAAGCGCCTATGATTAGGATGCGCGAACCGGATGCGCGTTCCAGTAGCGCAAGCGCCAACGCAAATGCCGCCACGAACGGAGTTTTCCCGTTCTTTCTGGGAATAAAAATAAACGCCTCTTTGAATCGGCGTTCTTTGGTTCCGGCGATAAAGAATCCCAGAAGGTTATATATAATAAACTTTTCCCACGGTTCCAGTATGAACGGTTGCCCCAGCAATGGTGTTCCGTCAATGCGTTCACCCTCTTTGTGGGCAATGCAGGTTTCTATGAACCTGATAACGAACTCCGCATCCTGCAGCCTGAATTCCCATTTTGGATTTTCCAGATCGCTCAGGAATCGCTTACACGCGGCACGCAGCGGCTTGCATGCTTTCTTTTTTCCATTGACTATGCTACGCGCATAATCGATAACATCCGCACCGTTCTTGCACTTGCGCAGGTGCGCCCATTTACCCCTCTGCGGCATTTGTGAAGAACTTTTCTATCGTGCCTGCGCTTTTTTTGCCAGCAAGCGCCTTGTTATTTACCCTGTGTATGCCGATTGGGGTAAGGCCAAGCACATTCTCTACGTCCAACAGCTCGCGTCGTAACGTTTCAATCGCTTGGTACAGCGCTGTTTTTCTGTAATTCATTGCTCCAGCCTTATTTGTGTACGGCTCTGCGACTGTGCATCCAGAATCATACCACTGTTTCATAATCAGGTCGAATTGCAGCCGCATTTCCGCGTATCGGCATATCAGTGGAGTAAACTCCGGCTTATATGTTCCCAACGTTTTCAGGTTTTCAACCGTGGTTTCGTATATCTCGTCATATGCATTTCTTGATGCTGCTTTCACCTTGCTCATGTTCGCATCCCCCTTCCATCGAAATCCCCGCGCAGTTGGAAGAACCTTCGGCCGTCGGTTAATTTCCGCCCGCCAAAATTTTTCAATACCGGGGGGGATTCCATCTCGCCCCGCCCTTCTCCGGGTGCTCCTTGTTATGGCATGCCGCGCACAACGCTTCCCCGTTACCCACGTCGTAGACAAATTCCGGGAAATACTCTACCGGCTTGATGTGGTGTGCTATCTTGGCCGGAACCTTCTTCCCGTATCGCAAGCACCGCTGACACAGATACTTGTCCTTACGCAAAACCTTTGCCGCCCATTCCCGATGGCGCACGCTATCATAGTGCCTACTCATCTCCACGCCGGATATCTGCACACCTTCAACTTGCATTTCTTCGCCTTTGCATCGTAGTGGGCGCACTCCTTGCATGTCGTTGGCGTGCTGATGAATTTAATCCTGTTTTCCATACGAACCATTTCAGTATACGGAAGGGACAGCGCACCGCGCCGCCCCTTCCGCACAGGAGGTATTTAGTAGCATCGACCTTGTCATTGGCCTAATCCGATGATACTACTATACATCATGGAAACGGTCAAAAACGGTCATGTTAACGTTTTTATATCAATTTCTTCTGTCAGCCTGTCCACCGCCCATCTTTCAAGCCTACGTGCGTGATCCTCCGACATGCCGGCCATCCGCGCAACGCGCACCCATGGCGGCTTTTTCGCCGTGTTGAATCTCCTGTATCGCAGGTCGATCACTTTGTACTGGTCGGCAGGAAGATCAAGCAGCAGGCTGTCAATGGCCGCGCAAAAGTCCATCAGGTTCGCAATGTCATCCGTTATGTCTGCTATCCTGCGCCGATATGCATCCCGCAGCTTTTCCGCACGTTCTGCTGTTATAGCAGTAGGGTTTGATACTTCGCCCCCATGCGGCATGCCGGTTAACTTCTGTGCATGCAACCCGTATGTTGCATCTATCAGGCCGTTGTATTCTGCGATTTCCTCTTGTTTTCTGCGGCACATCTGTGTCGCTGCGCCCCACCGTTTCAATAGCCGCCGAACCGCGGCACGCATGTTGTCATTACTCATTGCGCCCTCCCCTCCTCAAATTGCGGACAATCATACACCGTATACGAACAACCCGAGTATAACCGTTCCTTTTTCGCATTCCAGCCTTTGACCGGCGTAAAATCCGTGAACCAGCTACACCCGCCGCCTAT
>ULXL01059267.1_pt1 | contig 15669 bp, 11 predicted proteins | sample 1961241 | NCBI WGS metagenome assembly ULXL01 (sample SAMEA4835837, study PRJEB28245) | human gut metagenome | biome: gut microbiome; material: fecal sample | place: Denmark | collected 2008
CGGGGCCTGCGAGGAGGCGCTGCGCGAGCGCCTGGAGGAGCGCCGCGCAAATGAGGACGCCTGGGTGCGCCTTGCCCGGCTCGCGCTGGAGACCTATGTACGCACGGGCAGCCGTCTGAAGCACCTGCCTGACGACCTGCCCAACGAGCTCACGCATCTGGCGGCGGGCGCCTTCGTCTCGCTGCACACCGGGGGCAGGCTGCGCGGCTGCATCGGAACCATCGCACCTACGGCGGAAAACCTCGCGCAGGAGATAGTCCAAAACGCCGTCTCCGCCGGCACACGCGACCCCCGCTTCCCCGCTGTGCGCCCCGACGAGCTCGAGGGGCTGGAATACAGCGTGGACGTTCTGGGCAAGCCCGAGCCTGTGGACTCGCCCGCTCAGCTGGACCCAAGGCGCTACGGCGTCATCGTCAGCTGCGGCGGGCGGCGCGGCCTGCTGCTGCCCGACCTCGACGGCGTGGACAGCGTTGAGGAACAGCTGGCCATTGCGCGCCAGAAGGGCGGCATCCGCGCAGACGAGCCATATAAAATAGAGAGATTCAAGGTGGTGCGTCATCTGTGAGCCTCAAATGCGATATCTGCTTCCACCACTGCGAGCTGGACGAGGGCAGGACCGGGCTCTGCCGCGCGCGGGCCAACCGCGGCGGGCAAATAGTCCCGCTCAACTACGGCCGGCTCACGTCCCTCGCCCTCGACCCCATAGAGAAAAAGCCGCTGCGCCGCTTCCACCCCGGCGGACTGGTACTGTCGCTGGGCAGCTTCGGCTGCAACCTGCGCTGTCCCTTCTGTCAGAACGCCGAGATCTCCATGGCGGGCGCAGAGTTCCCGGCCAGGGACTATTCGCCCGAGGCGCTGGTGCAGTTCGCGCTCGCCCTGCGCCCGCGCGGGAACCTGGGCCTCGCCTATACCTATAACGAGCCGCTCGTGGGCTACGAGTTCGTGCGCGACTGCGCCGCGATGGTGCGCGAGGCGGGCATGTTCAACGTGCTGGTGACGAACGGCACGATAGAAGAGGCCCCCTGGCGCGCGCTGCTCCCGCTCATCGACGCCGTGAACATCGACCTCAAGGGCTTCACCGAGGCCTGGTACCGCAGGCTCGGCGGCGACCTTGAAACGGTCAAGCGCTCGATAGCCCTGGCGGCGGAGGCCTGCCACCTGGAGGTGACGACGCTCGTCGTCCCCGGCTGCAACGGCGGCGAGGACGAGCTTCGCGCGCTGTCCGGCTGGCTGGCCTCGCTCAGCCCGGACATTCCGCTCCACATCTCGCGCTTCTTCCCGCGACACCGCATGAACGACCTGCCGCCCACCCCCGTGGACACCGTCTACCGCCTGGCCGCAGTTGCCCGCGAGCGCCTGCGGTATGTGTATACCGGCAACTGCTGAGGCCCAGCGCGTACCGCATATCCTCCGTCCTTTTCGCCAACCACGGCTCCATACGGCGTATCGTGTAAATTAATCGGACGATAATGACCGATTTCCTGTGGCTTTTCAGCGGTTGTAGCTGTATACTTGGAGCGGTCGGGAGACAAGAATATGGTTATTAAAGCATTTTGTTCCACTCCCGAGCACAACGGGTCCTCTCAGCATGATACCGCCGAAAAGCCCGGCGCCGGCTGCACAGCCGTTTGAGCCGTGAGGCTCGGCAGTACCGCAGATAAAGAGAAGCCGCCATCCATGGCAGCAGTGAAGGACCCTCAGATCACTGGTAGATGAAAGGATGATTCATCATGGCACGAAAGAATACGGACCCCATCGATACCAAGAGTGCAGAAGTCAAAGAGACCGCGGCGCCGGCGCCGGAAAAGGAAGCCCCCGCCAAGGAAAAGGCCCAGTCCGCCACCAGGAAGTCCGCCTCCACCGCCAAGAAGGCCGCGGACAAGCCCGCCGCCGCCAAAAAGGCTGCGGATAAGGCCGAGACCGCCGAGAAGAAGCCCGCTTCCACCGCCAAAAAAACCTCTACAGCCAAAAAGCCCGCTTCCACCGCTAAGAAAACCACCTCCGGCACGAAAAAGGCCGCCTCAAAAAAGACCGCTCCCGTCGTGGAAAACGTCGCCCCCATCGTTGAGGAGACTGCACCGGTCGTCGAGGAGACCGCGCCGGTCGTCGAGGAGACCGCTCCGGTCGTCGAGGAGACCGCTCCGGTCGTTGAGGAAACCGCGCCGGTCGTTGAGGAAAGCGTCGCCCCCATCGTTGAGGAGACCGCGCCCGTCGTCGAGGAGACTGCTCCCGTCGTTGAGGAGACTGCGCCCGTCGTCGAGGAAACCGCTCCCGTCGTTGAGGAGACTGCGCCAGTGTTTGACATTTCCACTCTGCCGCGCAGGAGCGTGGCGTTCATCGGCTCCGAGTGCCACCCCTTCGTCAAGACCGGCGGCCTGGGCGACGTCATGTACGCCCTGCCCCGCGAGCTCGCAAGGCTCAACTGCGACGTCCGCGTCATTCTCCCCCGCTACGCATGCATCCCGCAGGAGTACCAGGACAAGATGGTCTACCGCGGCGAGTTCTACATGGACCTCGGCAACACCGGCCGCAACTACTACGTCGGCATCATGGAGTATGTGAACGACGGCGTCGTCTACGACTTCATCGACAACCAGGAGTTCTTCTCCTCCGGCAACCCGTATCTGAACCTCGTGGACGATATCCCCAGGTACTGCTTCTTCAGCAAGGCCGCGCTGGCCGCGCTCAACTACATGAACTGGATACCCGACATCGTCCACTGCCACGACTGGCAGGCGGCGCTCGTGCCTGTGTATCTGCGCACGCTGTTCAAGAACTCGCCCGTCGGCCGCGCGAAGTCCATTCTCACCATCCACAACCTGCGCTTCCAGGGCGTTTACAACATCCCCACCATCAAGTACTGGTCCGGCCTGCCCGACTCCGTGTTCAACATGGGCGCGCTGCAGCAGGACTATGTCGAGGCCAATATGCTCAAGGGCGGCCTCGCTTACGCCGACCGTATAACTACCGTCAGCGGGACCTATGCCTATGAGATACAGACCCCGGAATACGGCGAGCGGCTTGAGGACCACCTGCGTTATCACAACTGGAAGCTCCGCGGCATCGTGAACGGCATCGACTACGAGATGTGGAACCCGGAGACCGACCCCGCCTTGGCCGAGAACTACGGCCTCGGCAACGTGCTCGAGCACAAGATGGCAAACAAGCGCGCGCTCCAGCGCGAGCTCGGCCTGGAAGAGAACGAGAGCAAGTTCGTCATCGGCCTCATCTCCCGCCTGACGAATCAGAAGGGCCTCGACCTCGTGAGCAGCATCATCCCGCAGGTGCTAGACGGCAACACCCAGGTCATCGTGCTCGGCACCGGAGACAAGCAGTATGAGGATACCTTCCGCTATTACGAGGGCGCCTATCACGGCACGTTCAGCGCATGCATCCAGTATGACGAGGCGCGCGCGCACCGCATCTATGCCGGTTCCGACGCGCTTCTGGTGCCGTCCCGCTTCGAGCCCTGCGGACTGACTCAGCTCAACGCCATGCACTACGGCACTCTGCCCATCGTGCGCGAGACCGGCGGCCTGAAGGACACCGTGGAGCCCTACAACAACTTCACCGGCGACGGCAACGGCTTCACCTTTGACCGCTACGACGCGGGCCTGCTGCTCGACGCCATCAACCGCGCCAAGACCGTGTACTTCACCAACCGCTATCACTGGGACGAGGTCGTCCAGCGCGACATGGCCAAGGACGTATCCTGGACCAACTCCGCCTGGCAGTACAGGAACCTCTATCTTGAGCTCACCCAGTGGTAAGAAAACAGAACAAAAATACGACATCCGGCAGGGTCATCCCCTGCCGGATGTTTTTATTTGCCGTTATTACACAAACAACTCGTTGTATGAAACGGCCAGTATCGCCTCGAGTGCTTTCAATTTGTCAGGATATATGTGCCGCTGTCCCACCTACATCTTTGCGTATGCGCTTTTTGTGACGTCGCAGCCTCTAACCTGCATTTGAGCAGATAACTGCTCCTGCGACATATTCCGTTTTCTATAATAAGTGCAATACTAATTGGCTGAGGGTGCTTGACCGCGACAATAGTCGAAAGTGTACTTGCGGTTGGTGAATAGAATGTAGCATCATTGATAAGGTGGTGCTCAATTTGCTAACTGGGGCTTTTATGATGCTGCTGTCGAGCGCATTTTTGATGCTCAGGCTGGGGCCGTCATCCGGTTCGTTCCCCAGGCCGCTGTCGGCCGCCGAGGAGCGCAAATATGTGGACCTCTGGCTCGAGGGCGATATCGAGGCGCGCAATGTGCTCATCGAACACAACCTGCGTCTCGTCGCGCACATCATCAAAAAATACTACACCCAGGCCGACGACGCCGACGATCTCATATCCATCGGCACCATTGGACTCATCAAGGGCATAAACACCTACCGCCCCGAAAAAGGCGTCCGTCTGGCCACCTACGCCTCGCGCTGCTGCGAAAACGAGATACTGATGCACTTCCGGGCGCAGAGGAAGTCCGCGGGGGATGTGTCGCTTTCGGAGTCCATCGATGTCGATGGGGACGGAAACACGCTCTCGCTCATGGACATCATCTCACAGGAGGACGACATGGCCGAACGCATAGGCGACTGCGAGACCTGTATGCGCCTGCGCGAATATGTGGACAGCGTCCTCACGGAGCGCGAGGCCGAGATCGTAAAGCTACGCTACGGCCTGCGGGGCGACAGACCCCTCACCCAGCGCGAGACCGCCTCCCGCTGCGGCATCTCCCGCAGCTATGTATCGCAGCGCGGCTAATGTAAGCGAAGCCCGGAAGGCCTGATGTGGACAGGCTTTCCGGGCTTCGGGCGTAGCTGGGGCAGCAGCGCGGCTATTGTAAATGGTAAGAATATTTAGGAAGATAAGCGACCATTCATTCTTCTTGAAATATACCTAATTTTACGCAGTTTTCCAATAAAAGAACCTTTCGAGTTCTTTTGTTAGAATTTTGTCTTTTGTTAATTTCCCAAACACAGACTTATCTTGAGTGTTAGTTGTTTCATGTTCCTCTGAACAAAATAACTGGAAATACTCAGGATAAAAAAGATAAAGTATAAGCTTTAGAAATTCAGAAAAGAGTAAAACTTCATCAATTGGGATTCTAATAGCGTTTCGAAATCCAATATGAACATGTGCATATGCGTGAAAAAACGAGTTATCGGGTGAGTTGCTATAATCAATTCTTATATATTCATTTTTGATATCACCTGTTTCTGTTACCGGTGGTAAGTAGCACAAATTCATTTTCGCAAGGTACGAACTATTCTTGTTCGGAAGATCAAATTCATAGTTGATTTGTAGAAAAGCTCCATCTTGAAATGCTGCCAAGAATTCACCTTGCTCATATTTTCTAAAATAATTCTCTAAATAATCGTGTTCATCTGCAAATCTAGTATACTTGCTAGTTATTGCTCGTCTATCTTTAAAAAACTCTCCTGCCATTCTCGGATTTGATAGAATTCCAAGCTTCATAGCTCTTCTAATGTTTGCTTGCATATCTTCTTCAACTGTTTTTCGAGCGTCCATATAATCACCCCTCAAGAATCTTCTTCAAGGAGTTCTTCAGCTCAGGATCTAAATCAAATAGTTGTTTTAGCAATTCTTCTTTTCCGGAAGAAATAGCGCTTTTAAGTTTACCAACATCTTCATCTAGTAGTCGTGCAGTTGGATTGTTCGTAAGGAAATCGATTTTTGCAAGTTCTTGTAATTTATCTGCGCTTGGATAGATAAATTTCATATCAGGTAAATTTTTTTGAATTCGTTTTATTTCTTCGATAAAGACACCTTTTACTCGCCCAACCGCTGACAAATATACCCATCCTTTGGACCGCGTAATAGATATAAACATAAAATTTCTAGATTGACGCTGCTGACTCACGCTAACTTTAGAATAAATATCTTCACATCCTAGAACGAATACGACAGAAACCTCATTTCCTTTCGCATTTCTTGGAGTGGTCAATGTCACTCTACCATCAACAAAGAAATCTCTAGCGTCAGAAACGACACCTGGAATATGAGATTCGATCCCCAGGGATTCTAGTTTGTACTGAACCTCGTTGAGAACTTTGTTTTTATTCATACGAATATCGACAACTAAGATATCTACTGGTCGAACTTTTTGCTCGCTGATAAGAGTAGCAATTTTTTCAGCAACTTGTGTAGTTTGCTGTTCTTGTGATACATAAATATCATAGTTGACTGGCTTTTCACTCGAATAAAAAGTGGTTATTGAATTAGGGCTATTTTCAGGAGGCCGATGAATTACCACCTCATTCCCTGGGGTAAGTTCTGATTTACACTCGAATCCAAGAGCATCCCAAGTAGTATTATCTTGAATGATCTGAGTAATATTGTGATAAAATCCAAAGCCAAAAGCGAATGCGGTTAACAAAACTTCTAATGTGTTGCGATACGACTTTTTAAGAATATAATCATAGTGCGGTTCAAGAACAATATTTGGTTTGCCTCCAGTTGTACCAAACAGTTGTTCAAATTCCGGAATATGAATATCATTAGTGGTTTGTAATTCGTCATATGCAATTACGATCTTTTTAGGTTTTTTAGTTACCCGTTCCACAAGTAAAAAGAATTCTAGCGGGAAGTCCTGTGCTTCATCAATCAAAACACAATCAAAAACTGGATGCAATTCGTAATTTTTAATTAGCTCGTTACAATTTGAGACTAAATCACCTTGTCGCAATGTCTTGGGAACAACACCATGCTCTTTGCAAATATACGAATAAAATCCCTCTCCAGTAGTCATACCACCCCAAGAATGTAAAACCTTTAGATTGTCCCAATTAGGCTCATCATCTGCAATTTGATTATAGTATTTACGTATCAAATTAAGTGCTTGACTATATAAACTCTTTGTAAAAAAAACAAATGCTATTTTCTTTTCTGGAAAGCGTTTGTGAAGTCGTGCTGCTTTCATTGCAAGTAAAACCGTTTTACCGCTTCCTGCTAGTCCTCTGATGCGTTCAGATTTTTCGGTAATGGTAAGACTTGCTGCCATTTGATCGTAATCGAATTGGGCAATCTTTTTGTTGTTTAGTTCAATGGCTTCAAACATATTTTGCGCAGGTTCATCTACATAAAAATTTGTACTCTTGTTAAGAATGTTTGCGTTTTGAACTATGTTAACAAGCAACGAATAGCTTTCACTATCTAGCTTTTCCTTTAGGATTGGTAATTTGAGTTCTGAAAAGTTACTTGCGTAAATTTCCTCATCGTTCTTTAGTGTTATTCTTTCAAAAAAGTGTTTTTCTAAATATGGAAAAAGATAGATAGTATTAACCGGAATTTCAACTTGTATGTCGAAAATTGGATCTTCTAATTTTGATTTTATCTTATGACTATAGTTCCGAAATTTCTGAATTCCGCTCTTTACCTTAACGCCATTAATTACCCAAAAACGATTTTCCGCGCTGGAGAGGGTTTCGCTATTCTCTGAGAATACCTTGATAAAACAAATTCCAAGCTTTGTAGAAACCAGTGTAAAAGTGGGCAACTCATTGCCTTCTGTCCTAATTTCAGGTTCTCTATACAACCAGAATCCATCTAATTCCATGCAAAGGGGTTTCAGTATGGTTTCAACCCTTCTGGCTGAGATATCTTTTTCGTAATAATCATAATCGAATATTTTTAGCTCCATATAAATTATTCCTCCCAGTGCAAATAGCTTTGTAAAGTTTGTCTCAAGTACAACATTTTATCCAAACAGTTTATAGGTCCAATGCCTATTAAGTCGAATCCAAATCAATTCTCTCTAAGACCATGCCAGCCAAAATCCTATTCGCCGTCACAGCCGACACCCCACACAGTTCCCTCATATCGGCATCCATGATATAGTCGTGGGTTTTAAGATGCTCCTCTATTTGCTTCCAATGGAGCGTAGCCTTATTCATCTTTCCATCGCTAATTTCATCACTCGTACAAATCGCATTCATAAGCGATGCTTTGATGGCAGAGATCATAAACTCGATAAATACCGTAGACTGCCATGTGTCGTTTGAACAATCGATGGCATCATCATACTCCTGCTGTCGGACATGGATTTTATTTCGAAAACAGCATACGAAGCAGGTATCAGACATAGCAGCGTCGAAACTTGTAATTATTGGTTTGATTATATCATATGCCCTTCATTTTATCAATCTATCAAACACGCGCCGAACACTCAATTTGAAATCTCTGAGTGCTTTGCCCTGTATGAGCGTATTGAGTTCGAACCCACAAGTAACAATTATCAAACTGATTTCGAGTCAGACGACATATAATCGGTTATCTCGGCATGATATGATTCCTTTATCTTATGGTAAAGGAGTCTTTTTATGGTCAGCGGTCATTTGACAGCAAAGAGGAATCGCTGGTATGCGGTGCTCAATCTCAAGTATCCCGACGGAAGGAGATACTCCAAATGGATATCCACCGGCCTGACAACAGCAGGAAACAAACGAAAGGCGGATGAACGGCTGCAGGAGTTGAGGAGGCAATACTCGTTAGATTTGGGCCTCCATTCGTCGGGAATATTGTTTACCGGATATATGTCAGGCTGGCTTAAAACCATATGGCCTGTTGTTGCAGCTACTACATATCATTCATATCAAAAACTCACCAATGGAATATGCGAGTATTTTGAACCGCTGAATCTGCATTTGAGCGAAGTTACTCACAGCCAGATACAGGACTATTACTCCTGGCTTTTTAATCGCGGCTTGTCTTCCAACTCCGTGCTCCACTATCACGCAATACTGCACAAAGCCTTCTCGGATGCGGTAAAGGCGGGCTACATCACCTCAAGCCCAATGCTTTGCGTAACACGTCCCAGGAAAAACGTTTTTGTCCCTTCGCCCTATAATGAAACAGAGCTTAAAGAGCTCTTTGACTGCATTAGCGGGCATCCTTTGGAACTGCTTATTAAACTTACGGCTACATACGGCTTGCGCCGAAGCGAAGTTTTGGGGCTGCGGTGGAAGGCCTTCAACTTTGAAAAAAACACTCTGAGCATATTTCACACCGTTTACGAGGAAAAAGGCAAAAAAGGTGAGATAACAGTAATAGGCAACGACATTGCAAAAAGCAAGTCCAGTTTTCGTACTCTCCCTCTGAATGAACCGATCAAGATTCTGCTTTTAGATTACCGGTTCAAAAAGTATGGAGGCAATCTCCCATCTCAAGATAGCAATCTGTTCACAGACTGTAATGGACAAATTATGAAGCCGTCGCATTTGACGGCTTCTTTTTCTGCGCTGCTTAAGAAACAAGGTCTGCGCCATATTCGTTTTCATGACCTCCGACATGCCAGCGCCGGGGTTTTGATTGCAAATCGAGTACCGCTAATTGAGGTGCAGCAATGGCTCGGCCACAGCACGATACGCATAACCGCGGACTTATACAGTCACCTTGATTACGAGATCAAGCTTCGCAGCGCTTCTATTATGAAAGAGAGGCTATTTGACAATGAACAAGTACACGATTAACGCTCTACTGCTTTCCTGTGAGTCCCAGATATTATCCAAAGCCGAGAAATGCTTGCAAAGGAATACTTCCATAAGTGTGAAATGCTTTCCCGATGAGCAAGGATATTGCTTTGAGGGATTTATTATGGAACGAGGAAATCGGATTTGGATGCCATATGTTGTTTTAAACAGTCATTGTGAGGTGTTCGACCTATATTGCCAATGCCAAGCCAAAACATTATGTGTGCATAAGACGATTCTTTTGCTCGCGACAAAAACCATGCTTGAAACAGGATGTGGAGATTATAAGACTGCCACCAAGCAGCGTATAGCAGAACACCTTGCCAAAGCGCTGAATCTTCATTGAAAGTATCAGAGGTCATGCACCCTGCATGGCTTCTTTTGTTATTATCGCGGACAGGCAAAAACAGCGTATGCGGCACATAAGATTTCATCGGAGGGTTGCCTGTGAAACAGAAGCTGCCTGTTGTGAAGTGCCTGTACGCAAAAGGCTCCGAAAAGACGCTCTCGGATTTGCTGGAGGAATCTTTTAGAATCTACCTTGTCCACATACTTGCCGCCCCAGAAAGGCCCGTTGTACAATGTCGGCGATGAATGGCCGCTTATCTCAGGAGGTATGATATGTGCTCAGAGATAAGCAACCCCATGGACTACCATGTGGCTTTATACATCAGACTATCAAAGGAGGATGAAAACGAAGGGCCATCCCAGAGCGTCCAGAACCAGGAATCTCTGCTGCGGGAGTTTGTGCAGCAGCACCGGCTGAACGTCTACAATACCTACATAGACGACGGCTGGAGCGGCACCAGCTTTGACCGGCCCGGTTTTCAGCGGATGATTGGCGACATTGAAACAAAAAAGGTCAATATGGTCATCACCAAAGACCTTTCCCGTTTGGGCCGTGATTACATCATGACCGGCCATTATATGGAGCGGTACTTCCCGGAGCACCGGGTGCGGTACATCTCTTTGCTGGACGGCATTGATACCGGCGTGGACTCTACAGCCAACGACATCACCCCGTTCCGGGCGATCATGAACGACATGTACGCCAAGGACATCTCCAAGAAGATAAAGTCCGTCAAGCGCGACAAGCAGCGCCGCGGCCTCTTCATCGGCGGCAAGCCCGTATACGGCTACAAGATGCACCCAACGGAGAAAAACCGCATCGTCATCGACGAGGAGGCCGCCCCCGTCGTACGGCGCATTTTCGCTCTGGCTCTTTCAGGCATGAGCTGCCGTCAGATAGCCGTCGAGCTAAACTCGAATAGCATACCTTCGCCGGCCGCCTATGCCAAACTGGCGGTATCAAAGCCTGGGCCATACTCCGGCCTCTGGAGCAGCGAGCGTATCTCTGCCATGCTGCAAAACGAGACCTACATTGGCAACATGGTGCAGGGGCGCATGGTGAAGATCAGCTACAAATCCAAGAAATGTTTGAGACAATCACCGGAAAACTGGGTGGTGGTGGAGGGAACCCATGAGCCGATCATTGATCCGGAGACCTTTCAGAAGGTGCAGCTGCTGGTCAGCAGCCGCAAGTACACCCGCAACCGGACCTATGACTTTCTCTTAAAGGGGCTGATTTTCTGCCACGAGTGCGGCTACCCCATGGCGGTGCTCAACCGCAAGAATGCCGCCGGTGAAGATCGCCTGTTCTTTGTTTGCCGAACCTACCAGCGTTTTACCAAAGCGGGCGTCTGCACTTGTCATTCCATCAAGGAAGAAACAGTAAATGAAGCGGTGCTTGCCAAGGTGCGGGAGGTCTGCCAGGCCTATCTGAATCCTGACCGGCTGCGCCCAATTGCCAAAGAAGCGGTGGAGAACGCCAGCAAGGCGGCCAGCTGTGAAGCGGAGATGCAAGCGCTGCAATCCAAAATCACTGCTCTGACTACCAATCTGGATCAGATGTACATGGACCGGCTGAATGGGCTGCTCTCCGAAGAGGACTTTCAGCGCATCTATCAGAAGGTCAAGATGGACCGCACGGTTCTTGAAGACCGGTTGAAGAGCCTTCAGGAACAGGCAAAGCAGCCGGTGAACACCGAGGAAAAAGCCACGGCACTGGTGAAACAGTTTCTGGACTCGGGACTGAGCAGCCGGGAACTCCTGGTCAGCCTCATCGAACGGGTGGAGCTGACCGAGGAAAAAGATATCATTATAAAATTCCGCTTCCGTGAGCTGGAGGCGGTTTCTTAAAGGGCATCGTTTACAATAGGCGTGTCGCTATGTATCGCGCATCGAGAAGAAGGCGCTGGAGAAGCTGCGGGCGGCTTTGGGGGAGGATGTCTGAGCGTTGACGCGGGCTTGGGAGTTTGTGTATAATATTGTCATCTTCTACAGGGGGGTGACGGCTTGGATATTCACGAACTCAACAGCTCCGTTTTTGGCCACTCCTCTTTCCGCGAGGGCCAGATGTTTCTCATCTCCTCCATACTCGAGGGGCGCGACTGCCTGGGGATCATGCCCACCGGCGGCGGAAAGTCGCTCTGTTACCAGATCCCCGCCATGACCCTGCCGGGGCTCGCCCTCGTCGTATCCCCTCTCATCTCGCTCATGAACGACCAGGTCGCCGCCCTTCGCGGCTCCGGCGTCCCCGCCGCCGCCTACAACAGCTCCCTCTCGACCGAGGAGAGGCGGCTCGTCCGCTCCGGACTCCGTGAGGGCAGACTCAAGCTCCTCTACGTCTCCCCGGAGCGGCTCGAATCCCCCGCCTTTCTTGAACTCCTCGACGGCCTGCACATTCCCCTCGTCGCCGTCGATGAGGCGCACTGTATCTCTCAGTGGGGCCAGGATTTCAGGCCCAGCTACCTCGGCATCCCGGACTTTATCGCCGGGCTGCCCAAGCGCCCCGTCGTTGCGGCCTTCACCGCAACCGCCACGGCCGAGGTCCGCAGCGATATCATACGCCTTCTCGGCCTCCAGAGGCCCAAGGTCCTCGTCACCGGCTTCGACAGGCCCAATCTCTTCTTCGACGTGCTCCGGCCCGCAAAAAAGTCCGCCGAACTGCTCCGCCTCGTCCGTGAGCGCAGAGGCCGCCCGGGCATCGTCTACTGCTCCACTCGCGCGACCGTCGAGCGCGTCTGCTCCAATCTACAAAACTCCGGCGTCAACGCCGTCATGTATCACGCCGGTATGCCCGACGCAGAGCGCAAGTCAAATCAGGCCCTCTTCCAGCACGACCGCGCCTCCGTCATGGTCGCCACCAACGCCTTCGGCATGGGAATCGACAAGTCAAACGTCGGCTACGTCATTCACTACAACATGCCTCTAAGTCTCGAGGCCTACTACCAAGAGGCCGGGCGCGCCGGCAGGGACGGCAGCCCGGCGGACTGCATCCTGCTCTACTCCGCCGCAGATATCGTCACCGCCCGCCGCCTCATCGAGCACGACGACGGACAGAACGCGGAGCTGGGCGAGGAAGAGCGCGAGGCTGTCCGGCGCATGGACCTCTTCCGGCTCAGGCACATGAGCGACTACTGCAACACTGCCGCTTGCCTGCGCGGCTTCATTCTCTCCTACTTCGGCCAGGATCACGAGGAGCGCTGCGGCAACTGCGGCAACTGCCTCGCCGGTTTCAGCACTGTGGACCTGACGCTGGAGGCGCAGATGATACTCTCCTGCGTCCACCGCATCCGGGCCGCGCTGGGCTACGGTGTCGGCTCGCAGCTTGTCGCCCAGGTCCTGACCGGCAGCCGGGACAGGCGCGTCCTGGAGCTGGGCCTGGACCGTCTCTCCACCTACGGCCTCATGAAGGGCCGGGCCTCCGAAAGCGTTGCGCGGCAGATCTCCCAGCTCGTCGAGCTGGGCCTGCTCAGGCGCAACATGCGCCACGGCGCGCTCGAGCCCACGGACAGAGCAGCCGGAGTGCTCTTCAGGGGTGAAAAGGTCCTTGTCCCCACGCGCACAGCGCCGGAGGTCAAGCCGGCTGCGAGCGCTGAGCCGGACTTTGACGCCTCGCTCTTCGGGCGTCTGCGCCGCCTGCGCACGAGGCTCGCCCAGGAGCAGGGCATACCGCCGTATTTGGTTTTTACCGACGCCACGCTCCGCGAAATGGCCCGCCTCGCTCCGGTGAACATGGCCGAGTTCCTGCAGGTTTCCGGCGTCGGCAAGTTCAAGGCCGAAAAGTATGGCGCCGCCTTCCTGGAGGAACTGAAAAAATAGCCCGCACACAAGCTGAGCCGCCCGGCATATGCCGGGCGGCGTTTTACTTTTGCCTCAGCTCTGCTCCGCGACGTAGATGCTCATGCGGTTTTGGACATATTCTGCCGCCTGCCAGGCGCTCTGCGCCCCGGAGAAGTAGGCGCCCGCCTCCTCCAGGATGATGTCCATGGCGCTGTCGTCGTATATGGCGAGCTTGTCCGCCCGCTCGACCAGCTCGCGCAGCTCTGCGGCCTCCTCGCTGGTGATCTGATTTGGATAGTCCCCGACAGCCGACTCCAGATCCCTGTCGAAAAACGGGCGGTAAAGCGGCCTCAAGCTGATGGGCATGTAGGCTGTTGGGTCCATGAGCGTGAAGCGGATGAACTCCCAGCAGCCTTCCTTCTGCTCCGAACCCGCAAATATGCCCGCGGCAAGCTCCAGCTGCACCCTCAGCAGCTCCTCTCCGTCAACTGTGGGCAGGCTGAAATAGCAGACCTCCTTGCCGGAATAGTCGGCGTCAAAGGCCAGGCTGGTGCCGCCGCCTCGGCTCATCCTCATCATAAGCACCTGGCCCCGGGCCAGGCGGCTCCAGGTGTTTTCAAACTGGCCCGGCTGCTCGAACTCCTTCGAGCGGTCGCTCTTCACACGCGAGGCCGCCTCGAGTATCGAGACGAACTCCGCATTGTCAAAGTCGCAGCTGCCCGTCTCCCAGTCCATGGCCCGGTCCAGATAGTCGGCGGCCATCAGCTCAAGGAAATATTCCGGGTCCATGCGGCTGCTCATGTCCTGCCAGGGCTCCAGCGCCGCCTCCATGTCCAGGTACTCCTGCATGGACATACCGCTGCAGCCCTCAAAGTTCTCCTTCAGGCCCATCATGCAGTCCACGGTAAAGCCCGGGCCGAGGTAGTACACGCCGCCGTACTCGTTCAGGGCGTCCCAGGCCATGAGCTGCTCCCGGCCCAGCTCCGGCTCCGCGTCGATATAGGGCGTCAGGTCCTCCAACAACCCATTGTGTATGAGGCCGAAGGCCCCGCGTATGTTCAGCTCCCACTTGCGCTCAAAGCAGACCATGTCCGGGCCGCTGCCCGCGCCCAGCTCCGCGCTCATGCGGGTGAGGGCCTGGTCCACGCTGCCCGTCTCAGCGACATAGTCCACGAGCTTCAGCTCATAGTCCGGGTTTTGCGCGTTGAACTGCGCGGCCAGATCCTTCACCCCGAAGGCGTTGAACACGGCGACCTTCAGCACCGTCCTGTCCCGCAGCTCGTAGGGCGTGGCGGGCCGGAGCAGCACCTCTCCGCTCTGCGTCGTACACATAAACCTCCCGTCGTCCAGCGAACTCACGGCGGACATGCCGAAAAACTCCATCTTGCAGGCCGCGAAGTCTATGAGCAGCCTCGCCTTGCCCGAGTCGCTGATGGTGTAGAGCCCGTCCGCCGCGGCGAGGTAGAGAAAAGCGCTGCCCGCGCCGCAGCCCAGGACGCCGTTCTCGGTCAGGAAGCCCTCCCCGCCCTCTATGGGCGTGATGCGGAGCTTTTCGCCCTCCTGCCTTATGAGCTGCACGCCTCCCTTTCTGTCCGCCACGATACCCAGGTATTCGCCTTCCGGCCCGATCTCCTCCTTGGAGCCGTCCGGTCCGTACACGACTATGCGGTCGCCAAAATCCAGCCAGGCCCTGCCGCCCGCGAGCAGCATCGACCTCGGCGCTTCGTCCAGCGCCCGCTCCAACAGCTTCTTGCCTTCGAAATCGTAGAGCCGCAGCGCCACGCCCTCCAGGCCGCCCGTGACGAGCCAGCAGCCGTTCTCGTCGCAGCGCATGAAATAGCCCCGGCTGCCCTCGGGCTCCAGCAGCGACCTTGAGCCGCGCATGACGCGCAGCGTCCCGTTTTCCGTGCTTATCAGGCTGCAAATTTCGCCGTCATACTCCTGTGTGCAGCCGGGCCAGGCTCCCTCTGGCGTCTCTATCGGCTCCGCCTTATAGCACTCGCCCGGACCTTCCCAGCTCATGGGCTCCGGCGTACCGGTATCCGCAGC
>ULXL01063573.1_pt1 | contig 15617 bp, 14 predicted proteins | sample 1961241 | NCBI WGS metagenome assembly ULXL01 (sample SAMEA4835837, study PRJEB28245) | human gut metagenome | biome: gut microbiome; material: fecal sample | place: Denmark | collected 2008
GACCGCAACTGCCAAACGGCAATTACGGTCTTATGAGTCCATTATTTCATTCCATGTCCTGCGCGCAGAACCGGGGGGCATACCTGTCCCCAAGTCTTCACCTCCGCCCTGAAATAGCTCCGCCCTTGATCTGCTCTGACCTGGAATACAGAAGTATTCTAGCACGAAATTTTTTCGGCGGACACTTGAGATGTATTAAAGAACATCTGCGCTTTTGAGAATATCTTTCATCAACCTCATATGGCATAAAACACTTTTGTGAATGGTGACATTAAATAGTTGATTTGCTACCATGTAGCACATATGGTTTGAGTTTTCCAGAGACAATTTCATAGGCTTGATCATAGAAATCAGCATAGTCTTTGCTGAGGTGCATTGCGAGAATAATTAGTTTCCCTTGGTCTTTTAGTGAACACAGTAGATTACATATGTCATTTGCACTTGCTTTGTCTAATCCGTTAAATGGTTCATCAAGAACCATTATAGCTGGATTATCCATAATTGCCTGTGCAATCCCCAAGCGTTGCTTCATACCCAGAGAATAGTGTTTTACTTTTTTTCGGCTATCTGGATCAAGGCCCACTTTGTACATTGTACGTCGAATTTGATCCTTATTTGGAGTATGCAATAATGCCGCAAGATAATATAGGTTTTCATACCCTGAGTAATTAGGTAAAAATCCGGGACGTTCTATTATTGCACCAATTTCTCCAGACAAGCACTTCTCCGACCGTAAGGGGATGCCCTTGATATGAATTTCTCCTTCCGAGCAAGAAATAAGACCGCATATGCACTTGAGAAATACTGTTTTCCCAGAACCATTTTCTCCCACAATGCAATAGATGTTTCCTGCATGAAATTCTGCAGATATATGATCAAGAATTAACTGGTCTCCATATTTTTTACTAATGTTGTTGACAGCAATTTGAACACCCACAATTGCGCTCTCCTTTATCAGTTGGATTCTAACAAATAGATGGAAACTCTTGACTGAATATTACTGGCTGTCGCACTGACTGGCTGCTTTTCGTTTAAGAAAAGGCTTAACTCGGCTTTGATAATTTCATATATTCCTGTTGAAGACAGGTCAATTCCCTGAACTCGGTCAAGCTGTGCATAAAACGAGTCGGCATACTGAGCATCATTCTGACTGAGTAAACCCCGGAGGACTGCAGCATTGGCCGGAAATGAATCTCCATTCCGGATGACAGCATTTTGAACTTCTTCTCCCAACATAAACCGGATAAAATGCTCTGCCTCCTCTAAGTGTGTCGTATTTGCACAGATTCCAATAAGGTTATTAGCAGGCCGGGAAATAACCGGACCTTTCGGGAATCCTGCGCATTCCATGCCTAAATCTCTGATTTCAGCGTACTGATCGATCGTTGTGATCTCCACTGGCGCGATTGCAGGAAGCGTTTCCTCTGAAATTGAGTTTTGGGAGGGTGCACACATTTGAAGCAATGCTTCAAACTCAGGAGAATCAAACTCGCATGTGCGTTGTTCCAAATCAACAAAAGAATTCAGGGAATATGCGACCATTACATTTGCAAATTCATGACTGGAGGCGAAGCCCTGCGAGGCAGAAACAGCATCCAGCATTTCGCTAAACGAGGACACAGATGGAGAAATGATGTCCGGATCGCAAAAAAGAACCCCCAGACTAAAATCCGGTGTAATTGCGTACAATTCGCCATTTGTCTCAAATTGCTGATAGGCCGAAACCAACGTATTCACGTCAATACTGTCATATAAGTTTCGAAGGACGCCTGTTCGGCAATACTTTTCAACCGGCAACCCATTGAGACAAAGCAAGTCCGGAGCGTTGCCGGCGATCAGCGCGGTGGAAAGCGTGGAAATGTCTGCATATTCCACAATCTGAACGCTGTAAGTTGTGTTGCGCAGCTGGAATAATTCGATAACACCCCTTATGAAGTCCACACCGTCTCCGCTAAGCATTCCAATTTTCAACTCATCCGTAGTCGCAGATACGCTGTCATCCTTCTGTAGGATTCCGACACTTTTTCCACCAAACGCACTATAGAAAATAACAGCTATTCCGTTGCGATATGGAGCAGCGTCCAAAACCGCAAGAATTCCGAGTTCACTAAAATCAATGTAGGAATACACATCCCCATTTTCAAGGTTGTACATAAAAAGTCTGGTTTCATCGCATCCGCATAGCGTATTTTCATAGGCATATAAAAAGTCTACTTGTCCGCAGTCTGATAGTATCTCAATAAGGGAGCGGTTCTCTTCATCGACCAAGTAAACGTAACCATCATCATAGAGCGTTGCGCAATAGACTTTTTTATCCGAGCCATATATGAAATTTGAAAAATATGCATCGCTTTCTATCTTCCAATCCTGACTGCCTTCCATTGAATAGTGTAAAATTGCATGATCCGTCAGCAGAAGGCAACCGTCGCTGATCGCTAAAACGTCTCGGACTTCTAACTCCTGGCTCAGTTCAATCTCAACTATTACCGCTCCGTTTGCATCATATCGTGTCAGAAACTCCGTACAGCTGTTTTCCTGATAATGATCGCCTCCAACGCCTTGCTCTTGCAGATAATTCACGCACCACACTCCATATGGCTGATAAGATATGTTCCTGATACCGGATATTTCGTTGTCTCCAGCCGTTAAGGAATGATTCAGCGTTGTCTCCGCAATGAATTGTCCATTCCCATCGAACCTCAGGATATCAACCGCATCTGGCTTCATATCGGCCAAAGTAAGAGATTCATTGTCGGCATTCATATAAAGCGGATTGCTGATGGCATGATCCAGCTCTAATTCGTCCAGATGGAACTTGCTCTCTGGAATATCCTTTGCATATTCTTTTGTATGTTCTATACTGTGAGATGTTGGTTGACTTTCTATAGAAGCTGCGTTCTCGCTGCTGCATCCAACTAGCAAAGACAGTGTAAGAAGTGTCAGGATTGAAAAGATTTTTTTCGTAAATTTCATATACAAACCTCATGAAATCATTTGAGCAGCCCAAAATGTGGTTACTTATCCCAATGCTATTTCACCTGATACTAAATATAGCAGTTTCAAATTGCTGCTGGTTATTATACATCTAGTGCAGTACATCAGGGCGCATTTTGGTACAAGTTCAGCGTCGGACAATTGTCAATCATTTTTGTATTTAATATTTCCTCTGTCCATGGAGCAATGTGCCTGTTAATAAATCGTGCAGAAGATGCTGCTAAGATTTACAGTCGACATTCAATATGGAAACATCAATCAGACAGACATATATCAAGACATATGCGCATTTTAAGAAATGGTTAGCTCATCTCTTCCTTTAACATTATGTACGCAAAGTAGGACAAGTGTTATTATTATCAGCAATGTTGCCAACTCTGCATATGTAACAGTTGGGTACATTTCCCCAATTAAACACGAAATATCTACCCAAGAAACCGGAGAAAGAAAAAATGCTGCAGGGTAATCCCCCAAGACATAATAAATCATGAAATCCAGTATAGCGAAGCAGCTTCCAGTTGAGATTCCAACAACTCTGTTATATTTCAAGCTTAAATACAATATAATTAGTCCTAGAAATGTACATGCTGTGATTGAAAGAAATAAACAAAGTGCGCAAGCCGCTGCTGGATCTGTATATATATTAGTTAACTGTGCGATTCCGACACCTCGGTCTATCGTTGGAGAAGCAAATGAAAGTAAAATTGCTCCCCATTCAGTATCAAAAGAGAGATTTGAGAAATTAATAAACAAAGAGTATATCCAAATATAGGACATTAGCATGAGACTGGTTAGAAAAACATACAAGATTTCACCTAGAATCCAAGACCTGCGGCCTATCCGCATAAGAATATAGTTCAGCGTATCATCACAAATAGGAACATCAGAAAAAACCAAAATGACTGCTAACATGACACACATCAGTACAAATCGGTCACACATGATGAACGGAAATAGCCATGGTGTAATTCTTGATGCCTGTTTTACCGCCAGCCTAGCCAGAAAGAGACTGGGGGTTGTAATAAAAACTGTAATTAGAATCAACGCCAGAAAAACTCTGGGGGTTTTTCGCCATCTCTTAAATCGGTATAATATATAATTTAGCATCTGCATTATCTCCGCCTTCTCTGGATTTTAAGGAAGAAAAGGATACCGAAGGAAAAAGTAATAAAAAGGGAAAAGAAAATGACGTATAGAACGTTCATGGATATTGATTTATTATCATCAATTGGCGCAAAAAGAAGATATGAGATATTCAGTTGCCGAGGAATAATGCCCCAGTTTGCAAATTCATTGTAGACGTAATATATAACAATGGGCGATATCGCAGCAGTTAATTCTTGCTCATTAAAGCTAGAAAGGTATAGTCCAATGACCGCAAATGCGGCACCGATGCTTGATGTTAATGTAATTCTGGTAAAAAAATATTGCAAATATTGCTGATTACCTAGAAGAGCATCGTATCCCCAAAAGTCAACAAAAAATTCAATTTCAAGTGGAGATCTACAGCAAAGAAACAGGACAAGAATACTGCTGCCTATGCTTGTAACTGCAAATGCAGAAATATATGTAACTACGATTTTTGCCACTGAATACTTTTTTAATCCGACCCGTATAATAGCATATGGAAGAAAGCCGTTTTTTGCATCGGCCGCGAAGCAGCCAGAAAACGGAATTGCAGCGCAGATAAAAAACATATTAAAAAAACCAGCGTTGTACATAACGTAGAAATTTAAGGCTGCGCTATTATATTTTTCTTCTGGGAAATTTATACACAAAAGCAGTCCATATGCCACACATGATATAAGAAAACGATACGAGAATAACGCGCGCTTTAAGTCCGCAATTAAGAACATAGCAAAACCTCAACATATGAAAACCGAGACTCAATATAACGGTATGCCGCAAAATGAGGAAATCGTTTTTTAACTTGCGAAAAAGATACTCATCTGCTTATTTGGAGCAGCCGCCCCGTAAGGGGCGGCTATAAAAAGAACAGGTGTTTTGAAAATTATTACGGATACCACACACCGGAACTAGCTGTGTAATAGCCATTTGTGTTGCTGACCATACAAAGCCTCCGTTTACCCTCGCATGCATATGCGTTCTTATATCCAATGGTGAAGTGATTCGCATTATACCGGAGTGCTGGGGCGCTGGATGCAACAACATGGGTACTAAAGGGGCCGGGTGCCTTAATCGTAAACTTCAGGCCAACCCCGTTTGCATCACTAAAGCCGCCTGCATCAGGATAGATATCTGCTGCTGCAATGTCAGTTTTGTCGCGATCCAGACCTTCATCAATGGTTCCAGAAGATGTAAGACTATACGGCTGTTCCGGGGAACCACGGAGTGTTGCCGCAGATGCTACAGTAGTAAGCATGCTTACAAGGACAAGCATCAGGCAAAGCAAGGTTTTGAAATGATAGTGTTTTCTCATAAGAATCTCCCTTCAAATTATATTTTCCTATCAGCGCTATTCCTGATCATATCCCGGGAAGAACAGCAACTGTTGAGGACAATTTCTGCACCACGGTGGCATATAATTCCTTAAAAGCGCAGATTTACAGATTGAAAAGCGCAGATAATTGCAGTCTCTCTTCGCAGCTCTTGCCAATCGAAAGGTTCTATCGTTGCTGCATTACTTGTAAGATACACTGCTATATCCTGAAAACGTTCTCTTTTCCCCATTTCGTCCAAATGGCACGTTATGCTTTTTCTGAAAATGAAAGAAATCTATCCGGAGCACTTTCATTGCACAAATGATTCGGGCACCACCGAAATTGCTATTATCTGGAAGACGGAAATTATCATGTATTTTTTAAAGATTTTTGCATTGGAGCAACTGCCTGAAATCGAATCTTTTCTATAGGAACCATGTTATAAGTGGTTTCATTATACAAAACATTTTCATCCGCAAAATGCAACATAAGAAACTGGAAATCGTCAACTTTTTGTGCGCACCTAAATGCAGTTCCCGTGTGCAATAATAATTTAAAATGCGAATAGAAAAAGCGTAGGCAAGTGATGATACTTTCCTGCGGCTTTGCATATAAAACCGTTATATTATTTCGATGTTACGGCAAGCGTCAAACTTTCCCACGTCTTGTCCACCCACTTGGCAAGCGGATGGATTTCGCTAAATACGAAAGATAGCAGGATGGCAGGCTCATTGTTTGAGCCTGCCGTAAATGTTTTCAGGGACAAGTTCATTTGGCAGTTCGCCTCAGCTTAGATGCCGAGGCATCGAACTGTGAGAGAGGCGGCACTTTCAAGTTTGACGCTTACGCATGAGCTATCAGAAAGTGCTGCGAACAAACAGACAAATCTCGTTTTCAGAGGTTCTGCATCAGCAAAATCGGCTCTGAGTTTACGGAGAAAGGCAGCTTGCAGGTCTAAAAACTTGCAAGCTGCCTTTCGCTGAAATTCACACATTCTGACAGGTAGAAGTGACTTAGAAAGTCATAAGGCGTCGAATTCTGTAAAAACTTGAATCGCGATTATCACCAAGGCAAGCAAATATCTGTCAAACTATATTGGGCTGATTTAGAGAACACCATTGGTTACAAAGTTGTAGCAAACGCCCTGTTTTGCTATGAGTTCGCGAAATGTTCCTACTTCTGCGATCTGGCCATCTTTCAGAACAAGAATGGCATCAAATTCATTCATAAGATCCGGATAGAGATCATGTGTAATTACGATGCGCGTTTTTTGGGACATTTTTTGTATGGTATCCATAATCTGGTGCCCTGTCTTCGCATCGAGCGCAGAAGTGACCTCATCAAAAAATAGAACGTCTGCTCCTTGCAGAATGCTTCTGGCGATTCCAATCCGCTGCTTCTCGCCACCCGATAGCATATTCCCATTTTCTCCACAACGATAATTCCAGCCTTTTTGTTCAATCAGCGAGGATAGTCCAGCTTTGTGAGCAGCGTCCAAAAGGTCGGCTTCGCTATATGGGCGAAACATGGAGACGTTCTCCGCAATCGTTGCATCAAAGATAAACACATCCTGATGAATCACGGATATAAGCTGACAAAGGCTTTCATTTGAAATGTCCTTGATGCTGGTATTGTCATACCGAATGGCTCCGGTATACTGGCGATGAAAGCCGGTCAACAGATTCAGTAGTGTGGTCTTTCCACTTCCACTCTCACCAATGATGGCATAACAACCATTTGTCTGAAATTTATAGGTGATATTTTTTAGTACAGAATCTGTACCGTTATAACCGGCAGTGACATGATCTACGGTGATGCTTTGCTTACAAAAAACTGCGATGTCCCGACCGACAGGTTGACTGTTTTCTAACAAGGCATCGTGCTTATGCATTAAACTCTTTGCAGCCTTTACGCATGCAATCAGCTCTGGCATGGTGATTGCTAACTGAATGATATTTCGCATGAGCTGAACAAATGCGACAATTACACCAGCGGAGATTCTGCTGTCGCTCCGGGCCAAAAGCATACTGACAACGAAAAAGATAATCTGGGCGATATGTCCAGCCAAGGAGGCAGTGTATGCAACGGCAATTTCAGTATGCTCTCTGCGGCAAAAAGCGTAGGCTGCGCTTTTGTTCTCTGTAAGCAGTTTGTCTGAAATCTGCGTTTCAGACTTTGTGCTTTTTATGATACGAAACCCTTGTAGCACTTCAGAAAATGCGCGGAGAAACAGGCTGTTTGCAGTGGAAAGATTCTCTTCACAGACGGATACTTCCTGCATTCGTGTGAGAGATGCAATGATGGGAAACACACAGGCTCCAACAGCGATGGCGGCTAACTTCGGATCATAATAGAGCATCAGAATCATGGTACCAACAAAATTTAGAACCAGTTCTGCAAGATATGGAAGGGATTCAATGTAGCCATCTTTGATCTGACTGAGGTCATTGGAGATTGCGGAAAGATAGTCTGCACTGCTCTCAGACTGAAAGGCTGCAATATTCTTCTTTAAGACTTGATCGTATATGTGCGCCCGATATTGAAGCAATGCGTTAGATCGAAACTGCGTCCAGCATCGATACTCCAACGTAGCGGCAATCAACAAACAAATGACACAGAATAGTGCATAGCGAATCAGTTGGGAAATTGTGTGTGCCTCAGTACCAGATATCGTGTCCAATATTTTTTGCGTGAATGTTGAAAACCCAAGTACAGAGATGGTTTTAAAGCAAATGCCAATTAGAGCAAAGAGAAGGGAGCGTGCATTGTTTTCAAACAATGCACGCCGTCCAGATTGGCGCTTGATAGGTTTTTGAATATGATATTTCATAATTGATAAAACCATCTGGAAAGTTAAAAAACGATCTTCTGAGACAATAGCATTTTACGAATTTCGGGATAATATATCGTGTTTAAAAAATTCTTAAAATCAGATGATTCATTAGCGCACATTCTGTTAAAATTCACATCTGCCGATAATTTGCATCCACCGGCACAATAGCCGCCAATCGCGCATTCCGTACATCGCGGATACTCCTTATAGGTTCGGTTTGGAAGGATGTAGTTCTCTATAGCTTCTTCCGAAAACTTAAATAATGAGTACTGTTTACGGCCGACAGTGAAAGTGCATCGATAAACATCTAAATCCGCATCGATATAAAATGCGTTATCGATAGGTGCTGAGGCCCAACAATAATTCGATACGTATTTTCTTTCACGCTGCCGAAAGTCTGGATATATTTTTCGGCAAAGAGCGAGCGCTGATTTCACAAACGAATAGTAGATATTATGTTCTCTGATCTCTATTTCTATAAGCTTTGCAATCAATTGAGTGTCGGTAACCATTTTATCATAGCCCGTTTCAAAACGGCGGTCATCGACACGAGCTATTCCTAGTTTAAAAAATGGACTAGATAAATAACTGTTACGCCGGTAGAAGTCTATCATGTCTGCCAACTGATCAATGTTATGCTGGTCAATGTTCATTTCGACGTTTACAGTTATCCCGTAATGAATCAACGTTAAAATTGCCTTGAGAATTCTAGAACTACGGGAATCAATTTCAACATCTTTTCCAGCACGTGTATATTCATTTGAAGCAATGCTATCGATTGTTGTATTAATGCTTATGTTTAGGCCACTATATATTACCAGGTCCTTCAAATAGAGCGGCAGATTTACACCGTTTGTTGTAATACCAACAGGAAAGCGATTTTTTACACAAAAATCAAATATTTTAATAATATTATCGTGATTTTCAGGCAAAAGAGGCTCTCCACCAAATAGTTCTATATTAATATATTTATTGGGATGAGTCAAGCGATACTGCTCTATTGTCGTAAGAATAGAGTTTAAGTTGTTATCAGATATTTGATCGCGTTTTAATTCAGAGTTACATTGTTGATAGCAGTATTTACAACGCAAATTGCAATCATAACTTAGTACGATGATAAACGATATGCTATTATTAGACTCGCGAACAAGTTCATCGGGCAGATCAACCTCTTCGAGGGGGGATACTGGCTTTCTAATAAATGCTTCAAAGTCTGCTGGGTATTTTCCACAGTTATGCCAGTCTGCTTTGGCCATGAGGAAGCTTTTGTTGGTAAATGAGTTGGTAATACAAATGATATCGTCTGTGACTGAATATATCAATAGATGTGATATACTGTCTAGATAGTATTCTTTTGTGCTTGCAATAAAGTGCTTGTTAAGACTTCCATTGAAAACCTCAAAAATCGTAAACATTAATTTCTACCTCCAATTAAGTTATGAAAGAAGTGCTCCCACATATTTGTTACAATATGTGGGAGCACTTCGGAGTTTATTGACCGACTACGCTGTATCTTCGATTACCATTCCCACTACGGAATTTAATCATAAGTTTGAGAATAGATTCCCGCTTTGCTTTTTCGGATGCCGTCAGTTTGATTTCGTACATTTTGTTTCCTCCTAGTATTTATTTCATGGAGAATGTTCTCCATGTTTTAATGTAATTACAAAGTATACCAGCGGTTTGAAAATAGTAGTAAATGCAGCTGTGGGATTATTAAACTAGAAATTGTGGATTTTTTGGATGCAATCTTGAAAAAAAGTAGTAACAATGATATTTTAAGGATGTATCCGTCAATATAACCATTAACAGGGAGGCCGACTATGTCTATTTATTACTTTGGATCGATTATAAAAAAACGCCGTGAGCAGCTTCAGTGTACCCAAGAAGATCTGGCTGATGGAATATGCTCAGTACCGACATTATCCAGAATTGAAAATGGTGAGCGTATGCCGTCAAAGTCCAACCTTGAAATGCTTTTACAGAGGCTGGGCTATTCTGATAATATGGTAGATATATACATTGATGAAGATGAATTTCGCGTACATAACCTAAAATATCAGATACGACAAGCGTATATTCTAGGACATCTTAGGGATGCGGCTGAACTATATGCGGAGTTAAAAAAGATTATTAAAGATCCAACTTCATCGGATCTGCAATTTATGGAACTCTATCGTGTCCTATTAAACAAAGAAGAATACTCGTTGGCGGAACAATTGTCATGCTTTGAAAAAGCGCTAAAAAGGACCTGCCCGAAGTATACAAATGGGACATTCCCTGTTGTTCTTTCATATGAGGAAATCATCCTCCTAAACAATATTGCACTGTGCTCTTTCAGGAGCGGAAAGCAGGAGATGGCTGTGACAATGTTAATGGGATTAAAGCATTATTATGAAACTCAAATTGTAAATCAGGAAGAATGCCTACGTACACAAACAATGACACTATATAATCTTTCAAAAATGCTGGGATTAATGGGACGCTGTAGTGAATGTATTGATATTTGCAACTTAGGAATTCGCATTGCACAGGAAACGGGACGTTGTAATGTCCTGTCGAGAATGCTATATAATAAGGCATGGGTTTTGATTAAAGGGCAAGATAATGTTGAAATGGGAAAGGAAAGAGCAGCACAGCTTCTGAAGAAAGCATATTATATGGCGATATGTATGGCAAAAATGGATGAGGCGAAGCACTATGAGGATTTTTACTTCAGTAATTATGGAGAACACTTGTCATTGTGAAATTTCAACAAAAGGATAGTCGCACAATACAATGTTAGAGTGCGTGTATTGTTCAACTGTGGGTAATATGGTTAGCGCAAAAAATAGTGCAATGACTACAGAAATATTGAGCAGGATTAGCCAGTTCATATGTTTCATAATTCGTTCCTCCTTTTTCTGCTTTTAAAATATATAAAATTCACATAAAATACCATGCCGTGAATGGAAAAGTAAATTTTCCGTTTACGGCATGGTATTTTAATCTTTCTTCTTTTATAAAGAATGATTGGGTATTTCGTAAGCGTTAAACCTCACCCCTTGAAGGCGCTGCGAGAGTAAGCGCCCTCTTGTGGAGTGGATAGATTTCGACAAGCACAAAAAGCAGAACGGCAGGCTCATTGTTTGGGCCTGCCGTAAATGTTTTCTAGGACAAGTTCATTGGGGGTTCACCTTGGCTTAGATACGGAAACATTGAGCCGTGAGAGCGCGGTGCTTTCAGGTTTGACGCCTATATGTTACATGCGCTGCGTAACCAAACCTCTTACAATCTCATCACCAGTCAGCTCGCTAGTCCGATAGATTTTCTGGCAAAATGGCGTCAGGCTGAAATCCATGCCGGGATTGCCTGCGTCCAGCAGGATGCCGGTCACGGTGAATTTCCGGGCAGTCTGTTCTTTGCGGAGCTTTGTCAGATAGTCCTCTGGCAGCTCACACAGGCCGTCGGTCAGAAATACAATGTCGGCGTTTTCAAAGCCGGTGTCCATGAGCTGGATTGCCTCATCCAAGGGACGCTCAAAATCTGTGCCGCCGTCGAGGAATGTCTCGGCGGCATTCATCTTATCCTGCACGGAATACTGCCCAGGCAGAAAAACGTCCACCTTGCACGAGGTAGAACCGGCAAAATGAATGAGCGCGAATTTGCGCCGGTTTTCTGCGGCAATATCCAGCAGCGTCAGCGCTACGGCCTTGCCCCATGCGGCAGCATCGCCGCGCGTGGAGCCAGATTCGTCGAGGCAGCAGATGATGTCGCCCATGCCCTTGTGGATGGGTTCACGCCTGCGGTACTGCTTGAGCCGCCGCTGCTGATATTTCTTCACAAACAGCGGAAGCGTCTGCGGCGAGGCAAGCATGGCAAACTCCGAACCGATAGCACGGGAAAGATCATTGCCCAGCTCCAGCGCGTAGGTTTCTCCGCGGCCATAGGCGTAGCCGTTGCGCTTGCCCTGCGCGAAGATCTCACGAAACCTGCCAAGGTGCTTTGAGACCTCCAATAGTGTGGGATTCTGCCGCACCTTTTGAAGAAGCTCGGTGTTCACCGCGTTTTTCTTCATGGTACCGGCATCATCGCCCCACGCGCCGAGGACCGTCTGGACTTCCTTTGCCTTCTCCGCGGCCGCGCCGACAGCGGCAGAGACGCTTTCAGATATAGCGGCTTTGTTTTGCCGTGCCGTGGTATCCACCATCTTTGCAACGGCCTCAGCCTGCTGCGTTTTGCTCTCGGCCTGATTTGCCGCGTCGATCACCGCCTGTTCCAGCGCGGGATTCAGCGCAGAATCCCGCATCTGCTCTAAAAGCTCTGCGAGCTTCTGCTGTGCCTGATTCCGCGCTTCTTGCAGTTTTTCAAGCGTTTTCAGCGTACCGTCCTCGCCGCCAAGCTCCGGCAGCAGCTCATCCAGCTGCGCGCTGATCCTCGCCGTAAACTCGGACGTAGCCTCATAAGCGGGCAGCTCCCGACCTTCGCAGATCGACTTGATCGTGGGATAGTCCGTATCCTCAGTCACATGGTCAAGCAGCTTTGCGTTGAATTTCTGTGCCTCTGCTGTAAGTCTGTCCGCGTCGGTTCGCTTCGGAAACAGCGAATAGAACGACTGGAAAATGTCTCTGGACAGTGCGGGGAAGCTGTCCAGCTTAGATGCGGCCTCCTGCTGGATGGCTTCCATGCTCTCATCGTCTTTGCTCAGATCACGATAAATGCAGTCCTCCAGTTTGGAGCTTTGCAGAACACGATCCGTTTTCTGTGCCGCAGGTGTCCCGGCATATTGAAAATTGCCCCAGCGGGAATCCATGACGTTTTGTATGGTACGAAAGTATTTCTTCATTTTGCACCTCCATAGAAAAGGCAGGGTGGGAAGATCCCACCCTGCACTGTCAGTTTAATAGTTCCCGCCGAAGTTCGGCACAAAGCCGCCGGGCTGTACATTTCCAAAGGTAGGCGTAAAGCCGCCCGCCTGTGCAGGCGCACCGAAGCCCTGCGTAGAGACAGAACCGCCGTCGTCCTCCTTCTTGCTGTCGCCAAAATAGATGTTTTCGGCAAGGATCTCCGCCGTGCGGCGCTTGTTGCCGTCTTTGTCCTCCCAGTTCCGGATCTGCAAACGACCGGACACGACGGCCATGCGGCCCTTCGTAAAATACTTTGCCGCAAATTCAGCCGTGTTTCTCCATGCGACGACGTCAAGAAAATCGGTTTCCTTTTTCCCGTCCTGCTGCGAAAAATCGCGGTCTACTGCCACGGAAAATGACGCAACGGAAACACCGGCGGCTGTCTTGCGAAGCTCCGGATCGCGCGTGAGTCTGCCCATAACTACAATGTGATTCAGCATAATTATTCCTCCATATTTTTATGATGTTTGTCTTTTACTGCAAGGCTGCCAGTTGCTCCAGCGGCGTATAAGTAAAGCCAATAGATTCATGTGCTGCCTTGCTGATGCGCTCCAGCTCGGTAAGCAGTCCGTCCGTAAGCGTCTTTTCGCTGTCAGAGCCGGCGTTTGCAGCCATCTCGGTCTGCATCTGGTAGAGCCGCACCAGTTCCCCGCGGAATTTGCGGAGCGCGGCCTGCTTCGTGCGAACATTTTCCGCTGCACCGCAGGCGCTGTCAAAGCCGTCCTTTGCGTCCTGCGCCATCGCAAGAAGGTCGCTGACCTTTTCCTGCATCGGATTGACGCACAGGCGCTCCAGCGTGCCGGTTACAAATTCACGGTCGCTCGGCTGCTGCCAGAAGTAATTCCGCAGCACCAGAAGATCGGTCGATGTGACCTCCGTATGGCCCTCCAGCCACGCCTTTGCCTGCGCAATGGAGAAGTAGCTGAGGAATTTTCGGTCGGACACGGGAATTTGTGTGCGCAGCGCACAGAGCACATCGTCCATCAGGTCGTGGATGCTGTCCGGTACCTGAATGGCTGCGACTTCCTGCTGCATGGTGCGCAGCTCCTCCAGTGAGATCGTCGCATGGACTGCGCCGAACGAGCCGCCGAGCTTGTCCTTCAGGATCGCCAGCCGGTGCGCTTTTTCTGAGATGTTTTCCGTGACGACCTTCAATTCCAACCGGTCATAGAGCGCCGAGAGGATCTTTTCCTCCGGGTCATTGAAATTCGGAATTTCATTCGACGCGGCGAAAAAGGAGATCGTCGGAATGGGATAGGTCCGGCCCTCGTTGGTGTATTTCCGCTCGTTGAGCGCTGTCAGAAGCGCGTTCAGAACGCCGTCATTGCATTTGAAGATCTCATCCAGAAACACAATGTCGGCCTCTGGAATCTTGCCCGCGGTCTGCACGACCGGTTCACACGGATGCAGTGCGGCGACCGCTTTGCGGTAGGCGTCCAGTTTACCGCTGACCTCTGCCAGTTTGTCAAACGTCGCCGTCTCGCTTTTCATCTTCGGCAGACCATTCAAAAAACTCTGCAAATCAAAGCGCAGGTTCTGGTAAATACTGTCCCCCTCGAACGCAGATTCCGGCACGGAGCCGGGGATCAGACTGGAAAGATCAAGCCGACCAAAGAGCTGTTCTTCGTCCGTCTGCTTGGAAAGCAGGCGCTCAAACTGCTTTGCGCCCGTGATGCGGCTGCGGAAAGCGTTGATCGCGTAGCTCTTTGCCTGTCCGGGATCGCCCAGGATAAACAGGTTCTTCCGCGTCAGAAGGGCAATGGCAATCAGTTCGACCAGTTCTTCTCGCTCGGCAACGGCGCTGTTCACGTCGGCCATAACAGCCAGCATTTTATCTCGTAAGCTCATGCGGCATCCCTCATACGGTAGGCATCCAGCGAGATCACGTTCCCGCGGGATTCCGCAGGCATTCCGGTCATGCCGTGCAGCCGGTACGGATGCTTGCAGTTCAGCAGTTCAAAATGAAGCTGTGCGAAGATGTGCTGCTCCAGATTGCCCTTCTCCGGATCAAACGACATGACCGCCCGGATGAGCCGCAGCGCAAGCTGCTGGTACACGTCGTCCGTGTCCAGCTTCGCTGCACGGATGAGCGCACGGTTCTGCTTCATCACGGCCTTGATGCACCACAGATGATTTTCCACGATGGCGTTTCTCTGAGAAATAGTGAAATTGTTTTTCATGGTCTTTCTCCTTTGTATTTGGGGAGGCCGCGGCCTCCATGTGTGTTTTGTCAGGCGGTAGCCTTTTTCTGCTCTCTGCGGTTCTGTCTGGCGCGTTCGGCGTCAAACGTCGGGGCCGGGATGAAGCCGTCCAGTGTCTTATAGAGGATGACGGACTGTACGCCGTCAAACACCTCCACGACCTGATGCAGTCCCAGATGCACGTTCAAAATATCTTCCACAGGTGTTGTCCGCGCCTGCCGCTGGAACGCATATGCGTCCAGATCAAGCTGCCGCACCTCGG
>ULXL01061178.1_pt1 | contig 15612 bp, 13 predicted proteins | sample 1961241 | NCBI WGS metagenome assembly ULXL01 (sample SAMEA4835837, study PRJEB28245) | human gut metagenome | biome: gut microbiome; material: fecal sample | place: Denmark | collected 2008
GCGCGGACCGGAAAGATGGGGCAATTCTATTTAGGGTTTCAAACGCTCACCCCTTTGTAGAGCCGTGAACTTATTAAAACTTATATGCGCACTCTGCACATTCAAAGCGCACTTATACACGCACTCTACATTTGGCGAAAATATGTGCCGTACGGCTAAATGATGGGGTGGGACATCCACACCCGAAACGAAAACTTAAAATTAAACATATTTGCGCGTGTTTATAAATTTTTGTGACAATTGCGTTTTGCTGTGATACAATTTTTATAGATAAACATCGGGTGGGCTATGAAGAAAAACTTGCTCAAAATTTTATGCGTTGTATTTTTGTCGGTGGCAATAGCCGTGTTTTTTGCGTGCAACGACGATGCGGAAAACACTCCCGATTCGCAACCTAAACCGCCAACGGAAGAAGAAATTCGCACTGCGAATATGTCGGCAAAAGACGGCGTTGAGTACGGTGAAGACGTCGAGATAGAATACGATTCGCAAATAACGGGTGCAAAAAAGCATGCAATGGTGACACTACCCGTCGGATATGCCGAAGAAAAGTCCTATCCAGTGCTATATTTGCTTCACGGAATGGCATGCGACCATCACGCTTGGCTTGACGATTGCAATGCAAAATACATCGTTCAAAATCTTGCTCTCGAAGGTAAAGCGGAAGAAATGATTCTTGTGTCAGTAAACTCCATTGTGAACGAGACGGAGATAGCACCGTCGTTTACCGACGACTCGTACGCTCCCATGTTCGACAAAACGGCGGACGAAATCTTCACGTCTCTTATGCCTTATATCAACGAGCATTATTCAACGCTCACGGGCAAGCAGAACACCGCAATCGCAGGATTTTCCATGGGCGGAAGAGAAACTCTTCTCACGGCGTTTGCGCATCAGGACGCATTCGATTACGTAGGAGCGTTTTCGTCGGCGGGCTTCGATAAAAAAGTCATATCCTTCAACAATGCAATTCCCGATTTCAAATATGACGAAGAGCAATCTTTCAAGGTGCTTATGCTTGCAATAGGCAATATTGACACGATGACGGGCGGCGTCACTCCCGGCATCAAAATCAAATTTGACGACAACGGCATAGAATATCAGTCAAAAACGTACACCGGCGGACACACATACGGTGTGTGGAAAAACGCGCTTTACGACTTTGCCGTGCAACTGTTCAAATAAACGCAGGGCTTGAAACGGCAACAAAATTTTACGTCTAAAATATGAAAACTTAATATGAAAAGAAAAAAGATTTGGCAATCGCCAAATCTTTTTTCTTGCAGATGAGAAATTTGTTTATGCGCCGCAACGTGCTCTTTGCAGTGTATAGGCACGGAAGTTTGTCCGATTGAAACTATTTTCGTAGTGACGAATATCTTTGTTTCCGTTGTGTTTCAAAATCCATTTCGTCAATGGTTTTCTTTTGACTGTCAGGCGTTTTGAGAATTTCTCGATTGCTCTTGCAACATACGTGACAGGAACGCTTTCGTGCGGTCTTCTTTCGGAGAAGTGAAGATTTCGTCGGGAGAGCCTTGCTCGACGATTACGCCGCCGTCCATAAACACTACCTTGTTTGCAACGTCTCTTGCAAAAGCCATTTCGTGCGTGACGACTAGCATTGTGAGACCGCTTTCGGCAAGGTCTTTCATGACTTCCAGCACTTCGCCCACCATTTCGGGGTCGAGAGCGGAAGTGGGTTCGTCAAACAGAATGACTTCGGGGGACATAGCAAGGGCGCGAGCGATTGCCACGCGTTGTTTCTGACCGCCCGAGAGTTGTTTCGGCTTTGCGTTGATGTATGCGCTCATGCCGACGAGTTCGAGATATTTGAGCGCAATTTCATTGGCTTCGTTTTTCTTCATCTTCAGCACTTTTCTAGGCCCGATAGTGCAGTTTGAAAGCACGCTCATATTGTTGAACAGATTGAATGATTGAAACACCATAGTGACTTTTTCGCGGTATTTGGGTGCGGATTTAGTCTTGGTGATGTCTTCGCCGTGATAGTAAATCTCGCCCGCAGTCGGCGTTTCAAACAGGTTTATGCAGCGCAAAAGGGTGGATTTGCCGCTTCCCGACGATCCGATTATGCAAGTCACGTCGCCTTTGTACACGTCGAAATCGATGTCTTTGAGCACTTCGTGGTCACCGAAATTTTTGCCGAGATGTCGTATCTCGATTATCGGTTCTTCGACGTGATTTTCATCGAAAAGAGAAGTTGAAGCGTCGTTTTCTGTGCTTTCAACCGCCGTTTCCGCATTTTGCGCCGTATTTTCGATGTCGTTTATAGTTTCGATATTTTCAATTATTTCGTCGTTTTTCATTGTTGATTTTCTCCCGTCGTTTTGTTTTCTCTCACGATAGATTCGGCGTCCATATTTTGAGAGCCCATAATCTGATAGTCTTTCTTGCCGTCCATTTTCTTTTCGACAAGACGCAGGATTCTCGTTATCGTGAACGTCAACACAAAGTAGATCGCCGCAATCACGAGATATGTTTCAAATGTTGCGTAAGTGTTGAGAGCAATGGATTTGCCATAGAAGAACAGTTCGGTGAAGCCGATGACGTTCAAAACGGAAGTATCCTTGATGTTGATGACAAATTCGTTGGCAACGCTTGGCATAATGTTGCGCAGTGCCTGGGGAATAATGACGTTCCACATAGTTTGCGAGTGCGTCATGCCGATTGCTTGCGCGCCTTCAAACTGACCTTTGTCAACGGATATGATACCGCCGCGCACGATCTCCGCCATATATGCGCCCGTATTTATTGACACGATGATGAGACCTGCAAGAGTGACGTTCATGGTGTTGCCGTCATTGAGAAGCGCGAAGCCCCAGAATATGACCATTGCCTGCACCATCATAGGCGTGCCGCGGAACACTTCGATGTATATCGACAAAATCACGTCGCCTATTTTTTTGAGCACTGCAAGGAATTTGTTTTTCGGTTTATCGAGCGTGCGATACATGCCGATAAGTAGACCGATAAACAAGCCCACGACCGTGCCGACGATTGCAACGAGAATGGTGTATCCGACGCCTTTGAGAATCCAAGAACCGTATTTTTTGAAGATGTTGCCCACTCTTGTGAAGAAGGTGGATTGAGCGTCCGTGTTTGCGTTGTCGGTGGAGTATTGCACGGCGGTTTGCATGAGGTCAAGACGCTCTTCAAGGCTGATGGAAGAGATGACGTTGTTGATGGCGTCTTTGTTTTCGTAGCCGTATCTCATGCCGATTGCAAGGGACGTATCGTCCGCGCTTGCCTCAAAGCCGTTCTCGTTGTTTTTGAGATGGATGTAGGTAAGTTGCGGATTTGCGGCGCAGTCCGCAATCGCGCCCGGCTCTTCTGCGACGTATCCGTCCACCGTCTTTGCGTTGAGCGCAACGGTCATTGCAGGGAAGGATTCCATTGGGGTAAGGCGGGTGATGCCGTAGCTTGCCGCTTGCGCTTCGAGCGCGGAGTCGTGGAAAGTGCCGTTTTGCGCCACGAGTTTTGCGCCGGCAAAGTCCGAAAGGGAAGTCGCGTTGGCGTATTGACCGTCCTTTCTCACCACGACGACGAGATTGCTCTCATAATAGGTGGCGGAAAAGTCGATTGACGCGCGGCGTTCGGCGGTGGGGCTCATGCCTGCGATGACAAGGTCGAGAGTGCCTGCTTTGACGCCGGGAACGAGAGAGTCCCATTCGAGTTTTGTGATGACAAGTTCTTTGCCAAGAGCGTCCGCAATGCGCTTTGCGATGAGAATGTCATAGCCGTTGGCGTAACCTTCGGCGTTTGAAATCTTAACGGCGCCGTTTGCGTCCGTCATTTGTGTGAAGTTGAAGGGGATGTATGCACATTCAAGCCCGACAACAAGTTTTTCCTTGTGCTCGTCATCGTTTTTGTTGCAGGCAGAAAGTGCAAACACGCAACCGACGACGACGGTCAAGACCAAAATCAAAGATATGATTTTGACGGTTCTTTTCATTTTTTTACTCCTGAAAGTTGTTTTTCATCTTGCTTTGCGGATAAAAAAAACCGCAATGCTAACAACATTGCGGTAAAAAACCGACTCAATGCTGATAGCGCTCCACTTTGCAGTGACAGTACAACACATATTTTGCGTTGTCCCAAGAGTGATCGTTTCAGACCAAACGAAACATTCTTTCGGCGAGTTTTCCTTTGCCACCGCAACGAAGTCTGCGTTGTCGGCTTGTCATAAAACTCGCGCCTCTATCAAGTTGATGAACAGAGTGTAGCACAACGCTTTCGCAATGTCCAGCAAATCAAGGTAAGTTATGAAAAAAGTCGATTTTCGTCGAATATCGGCGTTGACACATTATTCAAAACTTGATAATATATTTGTCGGGGGCGCGCACCTTAAGTCGCGAAAGGAAGGATATATGAGAGAAGTCATTGCGTTCAGAAGAGAACCGTACGGGGTTTTGATAGGCATTTTCGGACCTGTTTGTTGCGGTTTTATAGCCGCGTTTATATACGGACTTATCGTTGATTTCAGCATAGGACTCGTGATTGCGTTCGTTTTTTGCTCACTGTTGTTTATAATCGGTTTTGTCGTTCTCGTGATTATGTCAAAGTTTGTGCCCAAAGTCATTCTCGAATACGATAGAGAAACCAACGAAATAATTTACAACGAGTATAACTCTGTAGCACACCGAATATCTCCCGATAAAATCGTGGACATCGTGGGCGGAATAAGTCCGTATCAAGTGAGAGATTTTGGGCGTTGGCTCGATATAATCGTCAAAGAAGGCGAAATCGAAGGCGACGAGTTGAATGACAAAAGGGAATACTACAAGACGTATCACGTGCCGCATATCGACCACCCCAAAGCAATCAAACGCAATATCGACAAAATAAAGAAATACGGCAAGGACGCAGTTCTCAACGACGGAGAAACCGCAGAATACGAAAGTGAAGATTAATCAACATGAAAAATGTTTCATATTTATTGACTTAACGGAATGGTGGTGGTATATTGTAGGCGAAAACAAATAAGGAGCGTGCAATATATATGATTGAAATAACTTTGCAAGTTGAAGGAATGCAATGCGGTATGTGCGAGTCGCACGTCAACGACGCAGTGCGCAAAGCGGCAAACGTTAAGAAAGTCACGTCTTCACATACGGCAGGCAAGACAGTCGTCATCGCAAACGACGACACCGACGTCGAAGCAATAAAGCAAGCGATTGCAAAAGACGGATACGGGGTGGGAGAAGTCACCGTAAAACCGTACGAAAAGAAAGGCCTTTTTTCTTTTTTGAAGAAATAAGATTTTTGGCGGATAAAAGTTTATAGCATTATGAAGAACGGTCTGTATTTGACGGACTGTTTTTTCATAGTTTCCGTTTTATATATTACGTTTTTGCGACAAATCCGTGTTTTCATAAAGCTGCTTTGCTTTGAGTCTGTTTAGCGGAATATATTTATCGGATTATTATGTCTATATTAGCAATTGACAGTTCAATTTTGCAGGCGTTTTGCGTGTCGTTCTTTTGCGAATAAAATACCGACGCCACCCAAGCGGGTGGCGTCGGTATAAGTTAAAATAGGGGGGGGAGATAATTAGCCAAGTACGTACGCAAAGGATGCTGCGGTGTTTGCGCAAGTCATCATGGTGAAGAGCAGAGTGTTTATCACTGCGCCGAGCCAAACGTTGCCGGTCTTTGCGGTCATTCTTCTCGAAATGACGGTGGAGATTGCAAGGATGGGAACCATCGGGATAAGCACGATGTATCCGAGTGCCATATCCTTTTGCCACAACACGCCTGTCGTTGTAAACGTGCCGTATTGAATTGCAATCATCAAGAGCACACCGATTATGTTGAAGAACACATTGATGAGAATCGTTGCCCATTCGGGAAGGTTCTTTGCGCGGAATCCTTCGTTGAAGATTGCGCTGACGCTGAAGAAGATTCCGAAGAAGAGTGCGTATCTCATCATTGTGGGGAGCATTTCGATGTTGAACACCTTGATTGCGAGCGTCCAGATTCTGAAGTCAACGGTCCATGCTTGCCAGTTGATATAGGTGACGATATACACGCTTGCGACTGCGATGATGCCAAGCAGCAACGTCTTTGCAAGACCTTTTATGCCTGTTTGCACTCTTGCGGGAGCAAACGGATTTTCGGTGTGCGCGGACGCTTCTTCTTTGTATCTGAAGCGATTGACCGTGCCGTTGATTGCCCACAGGAAGAGCACGACTGCAAGTGCGAAGAGTGCGGTGCAGACTGCCCATACGCACACCCAGTTGGTCGTATCTTGCGGATAGAGTTGGGTGTTGGGGAAGAATTTGCCTCCGAATTCGGTGCATATCGGTTGAATGGTGAGTCCCGAGAAGATTGCCACTGCGATTGCGCCTATCCAGTAGGTCAGATGCTTTTGCACGCCGTGAAGCGGAGCGGGTTCGAGCGGCTTGTTTCCAACCCAGACCATTTCGCCGTTCTCGTTTGCGACTTGTTCGCCGACTGCGATGGACTTGAAGAATCTCGTTTTGAGAAGGAGTCCGACGAGCGGGAAGAGCATTGCGATGACTGCGATGAGACCGAGAAGAGAGAATGCTTCTTTAAGCCACCAGGTTTGTTTGCCTTCTGCAATGTATTTGTGTCCGTTGGGAGTGCCGAATGCGTTGTAGAAGAAGTTTACGACAGCGTTTGCGCCTTCCACGGATTCGTGGTTTTGCGGGTGAACGCCTGCGATTTCGTATATAGCACGGAAAGTTCCGTCAACTGCTTGTCCGCCTTCGGGAGTGACAAGTTCTGCGCCCGTTGCGGTTTGTTTGTAGATGCCTTTGTTTACGATTGTGTCTTCAGCGGTGAGACCGAGGAATTTCTTTGCGGTTGTGGTGGAGAGAAAATCTCTTGAGATCGTGCCGCCGTTTTCTCTGGTCGTGAAGAAGAATTCATCGTCTTTTGCTTTAAGGAAGCCGACGGAAACGTCTGCGCCTGCGCCCATAAACGAGCTCCAAGCCTGCATCAAACCTGCAGAAACGATGCCCACGTTCTTGTCTGCCATAAGCGTTGCCGCCGTGGTGTAGCCGCCCATCGAGTGTCCGGAAATACCGATTTTGGATTTGTCAACGATGTCGAGATTGTACAGATACTTTGCAGAGTCGTACAAGCCGTTGGTTGCCATCATTGCGTTTTGTTTGCCGCTGTTGTCGTAGTTGCCGTGTCCTTCGCGGTCAACGGTGAGCACGATAAAGCCGCGGCGCGCAAGCTCGATTGCGTTTTGAAGTTGCATTTCACGGTTGTTGAGATAGCCGTGAGTGAGCACTACTGCCGGGAGCGGATGCTCGGGGCTTGCGTCCTTTGGAACAAACAATATGCCCGACACCACTTTGCCTTTGACGGCAGTTTGAGTTTCAACGGGCGTTCCGTCTTCTCCAACCGTCGTTGTTGTGATAGTTCCCGTGTTCGTTTCGTCTCTAAGGTCGGTTACGGTCACTTTGAAACCGTCCGATTGAATGCACGAAGCACAGAAACTGCTTACGAAAATAACGAGCAGGCAAACGACAAGGAAAATAAGGTTGACTTTGTTTTTCTTGCAGAAATTTGCAACGTTGTTTTTTACGTAATCCATAATTTTCTCCTTATTATAAATTTTTTTTGTTAACATTTCTCACGGGCGCAGCGCCCAAGACCTATCGGTCTAACGGTCCGGATTTTTAGCACACTTTTAATATACATTTTGTCAAATAAGATTTCAATTGACAATTCTGCACTCTTGGTGTAAAATTTTATTGTAGAAATTAGACTACAAATTGTATTGTAATGACACAAGGACGAAAAATATGAAGAGTAGATTTGAAGAATTCATAGAAATCGACAAGTTCCGCAAGGCTCTTGGCTACGTCTCAAGAGCCACAGGAATGGCGTTTTCGGTGCTCGATCCGCTTGGAAACGTCATAATCTACCCGATGAACGAGTCGGATTTTTGCAAAGAAGTTCGCAAAGACCCAAAAGTGGCTGCTAAGTGTGTGGACTGTATAGTCCACTCCGCAATCAATGCGGCAAAAAGCAAGCGCACGAACTTTTTCAAATGTCAATACGGACTTTTGGAATTTGTCGTGCCAATTTTCATCAACGGAGAATACGTTTCGGCAGTGTGCGGCGGTGAAGTGCGCACGGACATCGACGACGCGGTGGATTACGTCTATCCGCAAGAAGAATTCGACCCGAAACTGCAAGAGTTGTTCGACAATTTCACAGTGTTGGAGAAAGACCGCTATTATGCCACTACAAAACTCATCGAAATAATGGTCAACAATCTGTCGAGTCTCGATATGATGATGAAAATCACAAAAGTGAGCGTAAACACGGAAAAAGTCGATTCTCGCGTCAAAACCGCCGTCGATTATATTCACGAAAACTATGCGTCCAAAATCACGCTTGCGCAACTTGCCGAAATGTCCTACGTCAGCGAAAACTATTTTTCAAAACTCTTCATGCGCGTGATGAAACAAAACGTGACGGACTATATTGCGAATTACCGCATAGAAAAAGCAAAGGAGTATCTTCTTCAGACGGACCTGAAAGTCGGCAAAATCGCGGAAATGGTCGGATTTGAAGACCCTGCGTATTTCCACCGTATGTTCAAGAAGTTCACGGGCACGACTCCGCATCAATTCCGCACCGTGATTGGCATCTAACGCACGCGCATACGCGTACAATAAATAGAACAAGCGAAAATGACGGACATTTCTGTGATATATTTTTCAAATCGTTACAAAAATAAATCGTAATACCGCGATTTTTCCACAAATTGAATATTTATATAGAGATAGTAAAAGAAAAACCGTGTTAGATACACGGTTTTACGTTTTTGGTGGAAGTGCGGGGATTTGTAGCGACAAAGGAGCGTAATAGTGAGTGAGCAAGTTTACTTGCAAAACGAACGTCAGCCCGGTGTACCGTGGGTTCACGTTGCAGAGCAACAGCACGATTTCAACAAAATCGTGCAATCACCGCACTGAAAAAAAAGAAAAACCGTGTTAGATACACGGTTTTACGTTTTGGTGGAAGTGCGGGGATTTGAACCCCGGTCCAAACAGCCGTCTTCGGCACTTTCTACACGTTTAGCAAATGATTGAATGTTTCGCCCTTTGGTTCACTTGCAAACCGCCGTTTGATAAGCTCGTGATGACAACGACTCTACCGAGCAATCAAGTCGCGTTGTCTGTTTTTTCTGACGCCGCTTGCCAAGGGAACAGAAAACCTTGGGGCGACGTGCTGACTAGTTAGTTACGCAGCAAGAGCGAACTCCATGTTGGAGCTCTTTTGATTGTTTTTTGCATTTAATTTTAAGTTTCCGTTGATAACGTAGTCGAGCCTACGACGTGCTTATACCGCCTAAAACTGAGTGTCGAATCCAAAAACACCCCCAAATCGCGTAACAATCCAACGCTTTTGGTGAAATGATTATACCATATTATACGCAAAAAGCAACGATTTTTTGCATTTTGCCGTTGGGAGTAATGCAATCAGCATTTTCTTTTGTTTTTTAAATGCTTTTTATTAGTTTTATTGATTTAAGTATTAAACTATAACTTGATTAAAACTTAAATGTGTTGTATGATGTTTGTATTAATGTTGGCAAAAAAGGAGGAGAATTAATGAATAGAAAATATAAGCTAGAGAGCTGGTCTTTAAATGATATAGCATTTGCAATGAAAAACTCTGACGATGAGGGACGAAAAATCATTATTCCTATTTTTCAAAGAGGGAAGAGATGGGATAAATGTTTAAAAGAGGATTTGCTTGATTCTTTGCTTAAAGGATATCCTGTAGGTACGCTTTTATTTGCTGAAAAAGGGAATAAAACATATTCTGTTGTTGATGGATTGCAGCGTTGTACGACTGTGTGTGAATATATATTAAATCCAACTTTACGAGAGAATCTTCATGACATTGATTCTAATATTCTTACAGCATGTAGAACGATTTTTTTTCCAGATAATGAAAATTTGACAATTAATACAAAAATTAATTCAACTATCCTTAATTTTATTTCAAAGCATAAATCATTTGATGAAATTGAAGTAGGGGACATTGCGGAAGAATTATATAGTGAAATCAAGGGGAATGACAATGATCGGTTTCGTGAAATAACAAAGCAATTAAAGGATGTGTTGAAACCGTGGTATGCCGCTTATAAGGCGGATTTTGAGAGCATAAAACAGACTGAGATACCAGTTATTGTATATGTCGGAAATAATGAATATTTGAATGACATTTTTAGTCGTATAAATAAGAAAGGGAAAGATTTAACCGATTACGAAATATATGCTGCGACATGGAATTTAAATCGATATACAATTAATGATCAAGATATAATTGAGGCTGTAATTAAGAAGTATGATAATTTGGCACTTGATGATTATACAATTGAGGAGTATGATAGCAATGAAATTAGGAAACAAAGGCAGTTAACTGCTTTTGAGTTCCTTTTTGGATTTGGTAAGGCTATAATAAAAAAATATGATTTTTTAGATTTGGATAAACCTAAAGAAGATGACGAGATTTCCGAAATTGGCTTTGAATTAATTGATGCATGTTTGAATAATACGAAAAATGTATGTAATTTGGCTGACATTATAAGAGATGAGCATATAAATCTAAATTTGCTAAATCGTAGACTTAATGAAGCAATTTCTTTTGTAAAAGATACTCTTGCTCCAATCTGTACGTTTAGGGGAAATAGCCGTAAAAAAATACAGTTTTTACACCCGAAATACTTAATTCTCGCTCTTATCGCTTTTACATTTAGAGAGATGTATGATATTAATGATATGAATCAAAAGAAAGATAGTTGGGAAATAAGTAAGACAAAAATAAAAAAGAATTTGTTGACACATTATGTGTTTGGAATTGTCCGCAACGAATGGCATGATGGCGGCATTGGTAAAATGTATTCGGCGATAAGAGAAAGATCCTTTTTAGAGGATTATGAAAAAAGTCAATGGGAAAGTATGCTGAATGGCTATTTCGAGAGCCAGTTGTTATATAGGCAACTAAAGAAGTTTAGCAATCCTTCAAATGCTGATAAACTTTTATTAAACTGTATCTATACAGATATTTTTACCGTAAAAGATAATTGTTCTGACACATACTATGATATCGAGCATTTGGCAACAAAAAAGCGCATGGAGAATTTAATGCAAAGTGCAGGCTGTATTAAAGGGTTGCCGGTAGCGCATATTGCAAACCTATGTTATTTACCTGCCGGAATTAATAGAAAAAAGAAAGATAAAACTATCTATGAAGATCAGTACATAAGTATGCCAATTGAAGAAGTCGAAAACAAATATAGTTTTACAACAAATCAAGACTTTGATTTTCTATATTATCCATATAAAAATGGAGATTGTCAGAAATTAGAGGATTCATATATGGCTTTTCTACGAGATAGGTTTGATGTGCAAAAACAACGAATTTATCACTCTTTACAAATTAAGTAAATCAAAGTACAAAACAAGGAAAGCAACAAGATACGTGTCAAATTATTTTAATTGCAATATAAAAAGCACCGCCACCGCGGTGCTTTTTTGTGGATGTTGTTGTGTCGGCATAGGGCTATGCCGAGAGCGATTGCGAGATAAATTTGCAATCAATATTCAAATTGTTCGGTGAAGTAGCCGACGAGATTTTCAATCGGGATACGCACTTGAGCCATGGTGTCGCGCTCGCGGACGGTGACGCAGTTGTCTTCAAGCGTGTCGAAGTCCACGGTGACGCAATAGGGAGTGCCGATCTCGTCTTGACGGCGGTATCTCTTGCCGATGGATGCGGATGTGTCGAAGTCGCAAGCGAAGTGCTTGGAGAGTTGTGTATACAATTCTTCCGCTTTTTCGTTGAGTTGTTTTTGCAAGGGGAGCACTGCCACCTTGATCGGCGCGATTGCGTGGTGCAAGTGGAGCACGACACGGGTGTCGTTTTCGCCGACTTGTTCTTCTTCGTATGCGTCGCAAAGGAATGCAAGGAACACTCTGTCCGCGCCGAGCGACGGCTCGACAACGTAAGGCACGTATTTCTCGTTGGTGACGGGATCGATATAGCTCAAATCCTTGCCGCTGGTCTTGATATGTTGGTTAAGGTCGTAGTCGGTGCGGTCTGCAACGCCCCAAAGCTCGCCCCAACCGAACGGGAATTTGTATTCAAAGTCCGTGGTGGCTTTTGAGTAGAAACAAAGTTCTTCCTTGTCGTGATCGCGCAGTTTGAGCTTTTCGTCGTTCATGCCGAGATCAAGAAGCCATTGATGGCAAAAGTTCTTCCAATAGTTGAACCATTCAAGGTCTGTGCCGGGCTTGCAGAAAAATTCAAGCTCCATTTGTTCAAATTCGCGGATACGGAAGATGAAGTTGCCGGGAGTGATCTCGTTGCGGAAGCTCTTGCCGATTTGACCGATGCCAAAGGGCAGTTTCTTTCTCGTTGTGCGTTGCACGTTCTTGAAGTTGACAAAGATGCCTTGTGCGGTTTCGGGGCGCAAATAGACGGTGGAAGTGGAGTCTTCCGTCACGCCGATGAACGTCTTGAACATAAGGTTGAATTTTCTCACGCCCGTGAAGTCGCTGTTGCCGCACACGGGACAGGGGATCTTGTGATCGTGCACGTATTGTTCCATCTGCTCGTTCGTCCAGCTTGCGATGTTCTCTTCGATGCCGTGCTTGTGCATATAGTCTTCGATAAGATCGTCTGCGCGGTGACGTGATTTGCAGCATTTGCAGTCCATAAGGGGATCGGAGAAACCGCCGATATGTCCGCTTGCCTGCCAAGTGGTCGGGTTCATAATGATTGCGCTGTCAAGTCCCACGTTGTAGGGATTTTCGACGACGAATTTCTTCCACCAGGCTTGTTTGATATTGTTTTTCATCTGCACGCCGAGCGGGCCGTAGTCCCACGAGTTTGAGAGACCGCCGTAGATTTCACTGCCGGGGTACACGAAACCGCGATTTTTTGCAAGGGCAACGATCTTGTCCATTGTAACGTCTGCCATAATAAAAACTCCTTTCGCACTCATCCGGATGATGAGCCGATAAATATTGTTTATAAGATAATAGAATAAAGATAATGAAAAGTCAAATTTTTTGACGATAATGCCGCGTCAAAGTCCAAAATTTCAGTTGTTCATAAAGATGTACAGCACGCATAAAAATGCGTATACGTCAAAAGCTAATGTAGGCAAAAACTCCAACGCTATCTTCCAGTCTTTTATGAGAAAACGGATAAACAACACGTATGCCATTGCAAGAACCACTGCCATGCAACACACCGCAAAAACCAGATTTTTAAGCGTGAAAAAAGCAAAGACGAAAAGAATCGAAAAAATGCCGAGCAAAAGAAAAAAAATCATCGACGGAAACAAATGTTTGAATTCCACAAGCCTTGACACCGCCAACACACACGACAGATAACACGTTGCAACCATAAGTGTAAATCCGAGACCGCTTGCCACAAACGGCGGTTTATCAAGTGCAATCCACCATTTTAAGTCGAGATTGAAGCAAAGAGAACAAAGTCCCGACACGATGAGCGTGCAGAACAATGCCACTGTTATACCTATCATGCGCTTCAGATATCCCACGTCAAAGTATATTTTGAGAGATTGTTTTCAATGCGTTTGTAACACAATTTTTCAAGAAAGCGTAAGGTAATGTAGGAGCAATCCTAAAACGAAAAAGGGGGTACATAGCATGAACGGATTCTTTACAAACGGTGCAAACGGATGCGGTTGCAACACTTGCGACATTGTGTTGCTTTTGATGTTGCTCAACTCTTGCGGTGGCTGCGGCATGAACACCTGCAACAGTTGTGACCTTGTGTGGCTCATTCTCATCCTTTCCTGCCTTTGCGGCGGTGGATGTAATTGTGGCTGCAAGTAAAAATCGTTGCTGTGGCAACGGCAACGCACGGTAAACGTGCATTGCCGAGAGCCACGCTGGATTTTTACTTTTCTATCGCGCGGAAAATCTTTGCTATCGGTTCATACACGGATAAAGACTCAATCCGCAATTTCGCAAGATTGTCCGCTTGATGCTCACTCCGCTCGATTTTCAGGGCGGAATAACCCAAACAAAAACGGCCGAGATTTCGGTCGTTTTTGATTTCGTGAAGCAACAAATCTTGTGCCGAAGGCAATGGCAACGCACGGTAAACGTGCATTGCCGAGAGCCACGCTAGATTTTTACTTTTCTATCGCGCGCTTTGCTATCGGTTCACACACGGATAAAGACTCAATCCGCAATTTCGCAAGATTGTCCGCTTGATGCTCGCTCCGCTCGATTTTCAGGGCGGAATAATCGTAACAAAAACGGCCGAAATCTCGGTCGTTTTTGATTTCGTGAAGCAACAAATTTTATGCTATGCAAACAAGAAACGTGTTGCTAGGATTTTGAGTTTTGCAAGTTTCTGTTGATAATATTCAAATAGTTTGGTATACTTATTGTCAATATACGTGTTATGCGCACGATTGCGCGTAAGGAGAAAATATGATTCTCACAATGGATATAGGCAACACCAACGTAAAGTACGGTGTTTTTGACGGCGACAAGATGATCGCCTCGTGGCGAGTTTCCACCAAGGCGTCTCGCACCGCGGACGAATATGGAATGGTGCTGTACGACCTTCTTCGCCAACGCAGAGTCAATTTTGAAGATATAGACGCATGCGTCATGTCTTCGGTTGCGCCCGCGCTCAACTACACGATAGAGCACATGTGCAACGATTATATCGGCAAATCTCCGCTGATCGTGTCCTGCGACACGGACACGGGCATCACGCTCGATTATGCCCAACCGACTCAACTCGGCACGGACAGAATCGTGGGCGCGGCGGCGGCATACGCCATATACGGCGGACCTGTGATCGTGGTGGATTTCGGCTCGGCAACGACGTTCAATCTCGTCACGAAAGACGGAAAGTTTTTGGGCGGAGCGATTGCTCCCGGCATCAAGACGGCAACGGAGTCTCTTGTTACGACGGCGGCGAAACTACCTAGAATCGAGCTTGAAAAACCGCAAAACATTGTGGGCAGAGATACGAAAAGTTGTATGCAAAGCGGTATAGTTTACGGCTATACGGGGCTTGTGAAATATATGGTTGAAAAGTATAAGCAACTTGACGAGATGAAAGGCGCAAAGGTCGTTGCCACCGGCGGACTTTCCGAACTCGTGCAACAGGTCGAACCAGACATCATCGACGAAAGCGACCGCGCACTTGCGCTGAAAGGCTTGAAGATGGTGTACGACAGAAATCGCAAGTGATTTGCAAATAGTTTTTTGTTTCGGTGGCGAAACGAACGAAATAGGTGAAATATGAAAAAAATCGGAGTTGCGCTTTTGGGACTCGGCGTCGTCGGCGGCGGAGTGTGGGAGATTCTCACAACCAAGCGCGAAATGATAAAGAGAAACGAAGGTCTTGACATAGAAGTGGTGAGAGTGCTCGAACGCAATATGGAGCGTTGCAAACAGCTTGGCGTTGACGCGAGCATCGTCACGCAGGATATGGACGAAATTGCGCGCGATGAAAACGTCGATATCGTTGCGGAGTTTTTCGGCGGAGTCGAACCGGCAAAGAGTTTTCTCATAGAAGCACTCGAAAACGGAAAGAGCGT
>ULXL01002498.1_pt1 | contig 15524 bp, 18 predicted proteins | sample 1961241 | NCBI WGS metagenome assembly ULXL01 (sample SAMEA4835837, study PRJEB28245) | human gut metagenome | biome: gut microbiome; material: fecal sample | place: Denmark | collected 2008
ATACATGTACCAAAGCACCAGAATCAGGATAGACAGTACTGCGGTTCCTACAAGAATCGTCGACAGGTTTTCCTGAAAAAATGTCAGCATTTTTCTCGTCCCCTCCCATAAGATCATATATTTTAATGATAACTATACAGACAGCTTCATCCCTTTTGAGTCCAGCGTCTGCGATTCACGATATGGACGGAAGATCAGATATATGAGTACGGCCGCCAATATCAGCGCAATGGCTGACCAAAAGCTGAACGCGCCGCCCGTGCACAGTACGCCTACCTGGTATACTATCAGCGATATAACATAGGCAAATACACATTGATATCCAATCGCGAACCAGGTCCACTTGGACGAGTTCATTTCGCGCTTTATAGCTCCCATGGCGGCAAAGCACGGCGCGCAGAGTAGATTGAAGATCAGGAACGAAAAGGCCGACAGGGTTGTAAAGTGGGCGGCAATGGCCGAAAGCCCTTCAAAAGCCCCTGTTTCCACCATCTCAAGCGCGTCTCCAGCCACGCCGTAAAGCACGCCGAATACACCAACAACCTCTTCCTTTGCAACCAGGCCCATTACCGTGGCTACGCTTGACTGCCATGTGCCAAAGCCCAGAGGCGCGAATATTGGAGCTATAAAGCCGCCAATCACTGCAAGAATAGAAAGGTTCATATCATCAACCATCTGGAACGCCCCGTTCACTACGCCGAAGGATTTGAGGAACCAAATCAGAACGCTGGCAGCAAGGATTACGGTTCCCGCGCGTTTTATAAAGCTCCAGCCGCGTTCCCACATGCTTCTAAGCATATTTATAATGGTTGGCGCATGGTATGCGGGCAGCTCCATTATGAAAGGAGCGGGATCCCCCGCAAACATCTTGGTTTTTTTGAGTATAATTCCCGACACGATTACAGCCGTCACCCCTATAAAATACGCTGTGGGGGCCACCCACCAGGCGCGGCCGAACAACGCGCCCGCAATCAATCCTACAATAGGCATCTTAGCGCCGCAGGGGATGAAGGTGGTGGTCATGATGGTCATCCTACGGTCGCGGTCATTTTCTATCGTTTTGGAGGCCATAATCCCGGGTACGCCGCATCCGGAGCTTATTAGCATTGGGATGAACGACTTTCCGGAGAGACCAAATTTGCGGAATATGCGGTCCATAATGAACGCAACGCGGGCCATATAGCCTATATCCTCCAAAACGGCCAGGAACAGAAAGAGTATCAACATTTGTGGAACAAAACCCAGTACCGCGCCTACGCCCCCGACTATTCCGTCCACAACAAGGCCTACCAGCCAGTCGGCTGTACCGATTGCTGTAAGCCCCTCGGCAAGCGGCGCGCAGATCCATTCAGCAAATAGGGTGTCGTTGGTAAAGTCGGTAACAACGCTTCCTACGGTTGTAACAGAGATAAAGTATACAATGAACATTACGGCCACAAATATGGGAATAGCAAGCCAGCGGTTGGTGACAACCCTATCGATTTTATCGGAGATAGTGAGGCTTCCCTTCTGCCGCTTCTTTTTCATGCATATTGTCATAAGCTTGCTGATATATGCGTAGCGCTCGTTGGTTATAATGCTTTCCGCATCGTCGTCCAGCTCAGCTTCACATTCCCTGATATGCTTTTCAATGTGATCCATTAACCCCTTGTCAAGGTTAAGCTGGGCCGATGCCTTGTCGTCCCGCTCAAACAGCTTCACAGCATACCATCGCAGACGCTCCTTGGCCACCATTCCTTCTATGGATTCTTCAATGTGAGCCAGGGCGTGTTCAACCGTGCCCCCAAATACATGCGGATGTTCCTGAACCTTACCATTCTTGGCTATCTGCGCAGCCTGTTCGGCGGCAGCTTTCGAGCCCTCTCCTTTTAGCGCCGATGTTTCTACTATGGGACAACCCAATGCCTCGGACAGTTTCTTTGCGTCGATCTGATCGCCGTTGTTTCGAACCGCATCGATCATGTTAAGGGCAATTACCATCGGAAGCCCTATTTCCATGAGCTGGGTTGTAAGATACAGGTTGCGCTCCAGGTTTGTACCATCCACTATGTTCAATATCGCGTCCGGCTTTTCATTAATCAAATAATCCCTGGACACCACCTCCTCCAGCGTATAGGGAGAAAGGGAGTATATGCCAGGAAGGTCCTGAATTATCACGTCCTTGTTTCCCTTAAGCCGGCCCTCCTTTTTTTCAACCGTTACGCCAGGCCAGTTTCCAACATATTGGTTACTGCCGGTCAGGTCGTTGAACATTGTGGTTTTTCCGCAGTTTGGATTGCCTGCCAGCGCAATTTTAATTGCCATTTTATAATACCTCCAATTCAAAATCTTGAGCAGGTTAATCACAACTAACCCGCTTCCCTAAAAAAGTGCGCTTTCAGCGCGATAGCCCTATTGGATTTCAATCATTTCGCAGTCAGCCTTTCTTAAGGACAACTCATAGCCCCTGATGTTGACCTCAATGGGGTCGCCCAGAGGGGCAACCTTTCGTACATAGACCTCTACGCCCTTGGTGATGCCCATATCCATAATTCGCCGTTTAACCGAACCTTCCCCGTGCAGTTTCAGCACGCGCACCGTTGAACCGACCTTTGCTCCGCGCAATGTTTTCATTTCAATGCCCTCCTCGTTTCTAAATCATAATACGGTTTGCCATCTCTTGATTAAGAGCAACGCGGGTCCCTTTAACATTTAATATCAGGTTTCCTGAAATCTCAGCAACCACGGTGATTTTGCTCCCCACGACAAAACCCATTTCGGCCAGATGCTGACGGACTCCGTCTTTTCCAGTGATCTTCTTGATATAGCTGGTTTCACCGGGTTTTGCTATTGATAACGGTATCATGAAATCGCCTCTTTTTATTTATTAGCCCAGGCTAACGCATATGCAAACATATGAGTTAGCGAAGGCTAACTGAATGTTTTAAGATTATCACCATTATTCTTGTATGTCAATAGCTTTATAAAAAAATCGCTACGGAAAAGTGTAAAGGGGGGCGGAAAATACAAAAACCATCGACTATACGGCCGTGCTGGGATATCAGCCGTGTTAAACAAGCGTAATATATCTCATTGTAGGTTAAGAAACGTCTGCAGTCAGGCGTTACAGCGTATCAAAAAAGCAGCCGCGCCACTTTTATAGGTTAAGGGTATTGCCAATAGATCTTAGGGCTTTCAGGCGGCAAAACCCGGAAAGACGAAACCACACGGCTTTCGTCCGGCTCTTACGCGCATGTCGCCATAACCGGATCTAAAGTCAAGGGCAGCGGCTCTTGACAATCCCCGGGTTTTTGACAGCCTGAAACCGTTGCGGTCAGACGTCATTTATTTCAATTTAGATTTCCATTACAATAAATTGAAATACGCAAGTGTAAAATATGTGTTTTAATGAAATCATCGGTCATCAGTCAGTTTCAAAACACCATAAAACACAAATTAAGCTAGAACCAACAACCGGGTATCCTGACCTTTACCACGGTGAGCTTAGCAAAGCGTTTGCTTAAATACAATATGTATATGCGGACGCTTTCAACTTAAAAGCAGACAACTTATTGCTACGAATGCCGCTCCAATCCCCAAACTCAGTATGGTCAGCATATGCCCCAAATACTGGTCTATCCAAGCTGCGACTATGTTGAACAATCCCACTCCTATTGCCATGCTTCCCGTTAGGCCGAGTAATATCCAACCGTTTCCCTGTTGAAAGAAAATGGTGGTTAATATGACATATATTATAAGCGGCAATAGAATAGCCGCAAACCCTGCAAGCTTCAATATCCTGTATGCGCCAGGATGCTCGGCTTTAAATTTGTCATCTGAGTCGCGACTGAAAAACTCAATGGCGTTTTCAGGCATTTTCTTTCTAAAGTGCGGTTTTATTCTATCGCTCATAACGCTCCCTCTCATTATCAGGCAAAATTGAACATGATTGAAATTTCTTTAAGCATATGGACATTCATAAATAATCTCATAAAATTTGTTAAACCAGCCATTCCAAGACGTTGTTTAAATCACATATAAGCAGGCAGCTAACCGTTATCATTAAAGCTCCAACAGCAAAACAGATTATAGTAAACCTATGCCCCAAATATTGGTCTATCCAGGCGGAGGATATATTGAAAAGCCCTACGCCCAGCGAAATGGAGCCAATAACGCCCAAAATGGTCTGCCACCCCTTACCCTCAATATCAAACGCAAAGCAGGCAAGCGCCCCATAGACGACCATGGGAAGCAGCAGTACGGATATGCTGATCACCCTTAGCAGCCTCAGCGCATTTGGGTGCTCCAGGAAATACTCGGCGGCTGAGCTCCCGACGAAGAGATCAGCAAGACTTTTGGGCATCTTTCTTTTGAAATTCGGCCTGATCTTCTTGTTCATTTTCCACCTCTTATGATAAAAATCATCACTAAAGCCGTACTCATTATTAACTATAATAATTTTATCATAAAGCGTTATAATTTTCCAGAGAATAGGACAGCTGGTTAAAGACCGTCGGGCCTATATCAGTTTAGATCCTCATGTGGTGTTGTGAACGGTTTTACCGCTTTTATCTTGATTTTATCCTAAACAGGATTACTATAACCGGCTGATGAATTCCAACATGCGGGACTGGGATTTATCAGCCGGCGCAATATAATTAAAAGCTATTGGGTCACTGTCAGGTTTATATTGTCGTATGTGCCCGTAACCAGGCTCCAACTGGTCGGAGTACCGAATATGTTGAAAGAAACAGGAACCGCTACGTCCATCCGCACCTTACCAATGCTTTCAGGCAGGTCCGACGCTATCTCTATGCCGGGCATAAAGAGCTGGTGCTCGCCAAGCTTGGGATTTTTATATTTTACTTCCCATTCGCTGCCCATCATGTCACGGCCCTGATCTGAGACATAACCTAAATCGGCTTTATATACCCCCCTATTATTACTAACTTTACATGGATTCATTGGAAATCTCCACTTATTTGTATAAGGTGTATGACTAAATTCAATCATTTGCCGATGGTCAACTCCGTTAATTTGCGATGCGTCCGTCTCATAGGAAGCTTCAAGCTTTCCTGTGTTCCTAATGCCCACCGTCATTTGATTGCACTTTACCCTGTCGATGGGATAATAAAACGCGCAGCCCATGGCCTCGTAGTCATGGGCCATCCTTTCATTTATATTGGTAACAGGATAGTTGTATATATATAATGAATACCCCTGCACGGCAATCAGGCTTCCGGTTTTGTCAATAACATGGCCCGCTTTTGTATAAACATAATGGCTGAATTGCGGGTAAGTGTACTCGCCGCGGCTTCCGGCGGTAGCCTTATGAAGATGCTTGACCGCCTGCTCAATATCGATGGTTTCATTAAGCGCCCTATTCACCGCATCCTGATCCGGCGCTTCGGCGGAGACGGCGCCGCTTTGCTCAAATACAACCGTCGAGTCGATAAAATGATACCGGCCGTCGAGCATCGTAAGCGCTGTGCCGAGCCTTATATCGCCATCCTGTGCGGCTCCGCCGAAATCAAAGGGTATTTTATACAGCTCAGCTATTTCCCTGTCCGTCATTTTAGTAAAGAATATCAATGTATTGTCGTTTAAATATTCATCAAAAACATGTCTGTCACCAGATCTTGCCTGGGTTTCATTTAAAATAACCGCTTCGGCGTTTTCATTTTTCGCCCTTTCAAGCAGTTCAGCCGGTGAAGAATTATCATCGCGGGCAACGGTTATCTTATATGAATTCATGACATATGGCTGTGATTCGGGACATTCAAGCGAGCTTTGTACATGGCAGGATGAGAGTAGCATTATTAGCGATAAAATAACAATGAAGCACTTTGCTTTTTTCATAGACACTCCTATATTATTTAAATTATAGTTACGGAACGAAGTTACCGCTCCACAACTATAATATCAATTAGATATAATCACAATGAAAAATTATACGTTGCATTAATTTTTCCATATATACTGCCGCCAAAAATATTATAGAAAACCGCCTCATTTTTTATGCCAATGGCGCCCCGTCCAACATTAGTATAGTCGTAACTTTGAACACCAGGGGCGATTGTCCAGGTATCGCCGTACTGCGGCAGCCGGGGAACGACTGTCCAAGAGTTTTGCTTTCTTTGCGTGCCTATCTGGTTTGTTGTAGTATGCGCTCCGATGTCAAAGCTCCAATTTGTTGATGCTCCAACGGATGCTCCTGAGGCGCCATAGCCAAGGCCCAGCTGGTAGGTGCGATGGTATCCGTAACTGTTTATTTTTGTTGCGTCTACCGAAAGATTTTGTATTCGTCTACTAGCACCGCTTTGTACCTCAATAATTTGCGGATGGCTAAGCTGTATTAAAGATCGGGTTACTTTATAGGATGATATTGGCCTAAAGTAACTTATACAAACAGTATTGTAAATCTTACGATTAGAACCGTTTATATTTTGAAGCCCTTTCTTATATATTCTTGCTGAATGCGATAATTCTCCTACCTTTCCTCCAAGCCAGTGATAAGCAGACCCTCTTGCAGTCCTAATATAATTAGCTCCTCCGGGTATCTGTAAAGCCTTGGATTCAACGTCCGTTCCACCATTCAAAGATTGATCATTAACCTCTATGCTTGAAATAACTGCATCATTGTAAATATTGGTCGCCAATTCGCTATATGAAATTGAACTCATAATTCCCGAAACTATCTCTTCATGGTTGGAAGGAATTTCTTCCTGAAATACTAATTCATCTTCACCGACTAATTCGGAATCAATATCAGAGAACATTATCAGCTCAGAATCAATTAAATGGTATTCTCCATTTGACATCTTGGTGATAGCGGTACCAAGGGGGTATTGGGGCTGCTCCGTCCTTTCTATGGTTATATCAATGCCGCAAGTATTGCTCACCTCTACATCGCTCATCCCTTTGAAGTATACAAGGTTGGTTTCACCGATAAATTCCTTTGTGGCGCTTGCCGCGCTTTCAGCCTGAGATTTTGTCATTATAAGGATATCCGCATTCTTATCAATAGCTTCCTGAAGAACGTCCATGCCCTCATTGCTTTTTACACCTTTTTGCCCACTAATTGTACCGTCTACAATTATCAATTATGATACGCTGCTTGAAGCCAGGGATTGTAAAGGAATACAAGTAATAAGCATCAATGCGGCAACAATAAATACGCTCAGTCTTTTCACTACATCCTTCATAATATTACCTCCGTAGAATTAAATTTTATAATACATTCATTTATGAAATGAAGATCACAATTCTAGTATTACACATATGCTTTACAAGTGTCAATATTTAATTTACAGTACAATGTCGCTTTTCCATAAATACGGGGGTTTGCGAAAAACCGCAAACCCCTGAAAAATTGCTTCTAATTCTTTGACAGCTTACTTAAGCGCCTCAAAAACCGCAACCGCACACGCCACGGTAGCGCCGACCATTGGGTTGTTGCCCATGCCTATGAGTCCCATCATTTCCACATGGGCGGGCACCGAGGATGAGCCGGCAAACTGAGCGTCGGAATGCATCCGGCCCATGGTGTCGGTCATGCCGTATGATGCCGGACCGGCGGCCATATTGTCCGGGTGCAGCGTACGTCCTGTGCCGCCTCCCGACGCCACGGAAAAATAGCTTTTGCCGTTTTCAACGCACCATTTCTTATATGTACCGGCGACCGGATGCTGGAAGCGGGTGGGGTTAGTTGAATTGCCGGTAATGGATACGTCAACGCCCTCATGACGCATTATTGCCACGCCTTCGCTGACGTCGTCGGCGCCGTAACAGCGCACGTTCGCCCGTTCGCCCGTTGAAAACGCGCGCTCGTAAACTATGTTCAGCTCCGCTGTAAACTCGTTATAGTCTGTTTCCACAAAGGTAAAGCCGTTGACACGTGAAATGATATAGGCCGCATCCTTGCCAAGGCCGTTTAAGATCACCCTGAGCGGTATGGTTCTTACCTTATTCGCTGTTTTTGCTATTCCTATGGCGCCTTCAGCAGCGGCAAAGCTCTCATGGCCCGCGAGAAACGCGAAGCAGCGCGTTTCCTCACGAAGCAGCATTGCCGCAAGGTTGCCGTGTCCAATGCCCACCTTGCGCTGGTCAGCCACCGAACCAGGGATGCAAAACGCCTGCAGTCCAAGCCCTATAGCCTCCGCCGCCTCCGAGGCCGATTTTGACCCATTCTTAACCGCGATTGCCGAACCCAGCGTATATGCCCAAACGGCATTTTCAAAGGCTATTGGCTGTATACCCTGAACTATGGAGCGCACGTCCACCCCAGCTTCATCGCAAACGGCTTTTGCGCCGTCGATACCGTCAATTCCATATTGAGACAGCACGGAGTTGATCTTTTCTATTCGTCTTTCATATCCTTCAAATGTAGCCATATCCGCACCCTCCTCACATCTGCCTTGGGTCGATCACTTTAACCGCTTCGGAGAAGCGGCCATAAGTGCCGACATTCTTTTTAAACGCTTCGTCGGGGCTTATACCCTTCTTAATCGCCTCCATCATCTTACCCAGGCTTATAAATTTATAGCCTATTATTTCGTTATCGTCATCAAGCCCGATTTCCAGTACGTAACCCTCGGCCATCTCAAGATAGCGCGCACCTTTTGCGCGGGTGCTGAACATGGTTCCCACCTGTGATCTCAACCCCTTGCCCAAATCCTCAAGTCCGGCGCCTATGGGCAGTCCGCCTTCTGAAAATGCGCTTTGGGTGCGGCCATAGACGATTTGCAAGAACAGCTCGCGCATGGCGGTGTTTATCGCATCGCATACAAGATCGGTGTTCAGCGCCTCAAGAATGGTTTTCCCAGGCAAGATCTCGCTTGCCATTGCCGCCGAATGCGTCATGCCCGAACATCCTATCGTCTCTATCAGCGCTTCTTCAATAATTCCCTTTTTCACGTTAAGCGTTAATTTGCACGCGCCCTGCTGCGGTGCGCACCAGCCCACGCCGTGCGTAAGCCCGCTTATATCGCAAATCTCCTTAGCCTTTACCCATTGCCCTTCCTCGGGTATGGGCGCAGGATCGTGCATTGCGCCTTTTGCCACGCAGTGCATTTCCATTACCTCGTGTGAGTATTCCATGCAGTCCTCCTGTTTATCTCTTTTACCTTAAAAGTATAGCACAGTTTGGCCTTTTTAAGTAGGATTTTTTAATGGATGTATTGTATAGCGCGTTAAAAACTTTATATAAGTAATCCGTAATATAGCCTGAAAACCGTACGGATGAAGTCATCATCGGGGGACAACTGGGATGCGCTTAGCACGCAGTTTTGTTCAGTAGCTAAATATGTTAACGACGGCGACTATAACAAGGCCCATAAAGCTCTTGATGAAATAATACTACCAATGGAAAAGAAGTATGGAAGAATAACCGAGCAGATAGCTTGCTTGTATAAATATAAAGGGTATTTGTACAAGGAGGAAGGCAATCTTGACGGGTTCCTGCAGTGCAGCGATATATCCATTGAAATCTATAATTTAGTAAAAAGTAATTGCAAAACAGAAGAAATAGAAAGAAACATGGATATAGCGTATATCCATGAGAAACGCAATAATCCCGATAAGGCAAATAAATTTTATGATTGCGCCCTTTCCCTGTGCAAAGACTGCCTTGAAAGCCGAGAGATCAAGGAACATGACGTTATAAACTATATGGCGGACATATATTACTATACCAATGAGTATGAAAGTTCAATCCGCTGTATCCAGGCTTTACTTAAGCTTGAGGATGCTTCATCATATGATAATAAGCAGTTGTATTGTTATCTTTCGAAACTGTACATATATTTGAAGGATTATGACAGAGCTATTGACTGCTATAGAATGGCAATAAGCTACTGCATTGACGAACTTCCCATAAGGAATAAAGATGAGCTGATTGAAGCCAAAACAAATTTGGTGAACATATATATTTGTATGGGTAATACATATTATTTGGATAGCAGATTTAGCGACGCCATTACGATTTATGAAATCGTATTGCGTATAATAAGACGCTGTCTTGTCCGCAATAATAAGGAACTGGAAAATGTCTACGATGGGATTGGCAATGCATACTGGAGCCTGCTGGATTATAAAAACGCGATTAAATATTTCATGAAACAAGCAAGGCTTAGAAAAAAGTTGTATGGAAGCAGGCATATAAATACCTGTGGCAGCTACAATTCTGTTGGTCTTATCAATAGGGACATGGGGGATTACGGTGAGGCGTTGGCATTTTTTAAAATGGCGTTAAAATATGCCCGTAAATCCAGCAGCTTTGATAAGACGATGTTAGCGGTATACTATAATAATGTTGGAATTACATATCTAGATATTGGGGAAAATGATTTAGCCTTTGCAAACATAAAAAAGGCGATTGAAATACTTGAAACAGTCCATGAAGAGTAGCAATACAAATCAAGGTTTTTTAACAATATGGGTATGGTTTATCAGGCCAACGGCGAGCTTAAAACCGCGCTAGAATACTATGAGAAGGCTTTGGCATTATGTATTGAAACGGGTGATTCCGAGAACTCGAATATGGCCAAGGTATTTTGCAGTTTATGCTCTTTTTATATTGCTAAAGGCGAATATGAAATAGCGGTTGAGTATGGATTAAGGTCCTATGGCATCAGCTCAATATGTTTTGTCAGCGACCATCCTTTTAACATAAAGGTGAGGAAGTACATAAGGGAGGCTTACGCTGCGCTGGGCATGCCGCTCGAATCGTTCAATAGCTGGCTCGAAACTGCCAATACCGAGAGTAAAGCTAAAGTACAGGAAGAGCGGACTTGTAGTTTGCTGAACTGAATTCATGTGCGTAAATATAGGTGTATATAATGTTTGAATATAAAGATGGTTTTAAAAGGTTATGTTTTGCTCTCACGTGGAAGGGCCATACCCTAAGAAATATGCACGAGGATTACCTGAGGATTTCCATAAAAGATATAAATAACAATGATTTAACCAAGGCTGTACATGTTCTGAATGGAGCCATGGAGATAGGCCTTAAGCTATATGATGAATATAGTCTTGGGATGGGTTCGACCTATTACCTTTTATGCTGCGCATATTTTGGAAAGGGGGAATACGATAAGGCTTTGGAGTATAGCAGAAAGGGACTGAAGATACACCTGAGGATGTTCAGCGGAAAGGGTTATTCAGTTTCGGTCGGGTATAATAATATGGGCCTAATGTACAGCGCGTTAAAGGATTATGAATCCGCGCCTGAATATTATGTGCTGAATATAAGCCAAAAGATGCTTTTTAAAGAGCGTGATTTTATCGCGTCAACGTACTACAATATTGCTGAATTGTATAGAGAAAAGAGTGATTACAAAAATGCCTTAAAGTACTACATAAAATCAATGAAAACAAGAAAAAAACCATTTAAAAGTGATTATGGCTTCAGGATTTCAATGTATAGCAAAATTGGCCATATGTTTGGATGTATGGGAGATGAAAAAAGGCTATGGAGTATTTTGAATGGTCAATCTCAAAATGCAAGCGAAAGTATGGTCCTGAATCAGACGAGATGGCTGATGTTTATGAGCGCATGGCGGATATGTACTATATAAATGGAGTATACGGAAAAGCGCTTTATTATTGCTGCTTGGCCCTGTCGATTGAAAAAAGCATTCATGGAAGCAATAACCTTTTAACGTCGAGGTTATACAAAAGGGCAGCTGAAATATGCATTGCATGGCAAGATTATGGGCAAACCCTGAAGTACGGTATTAAAGCTTATAGAGCAATCATAAGGTTTGCAGGCAGGGGCGTTCATGCGGACGAGACGAGATCAGTTATATACGACGCGTATATAAATTTTGGCATGCCGCAAGCGCTGTTTTCTGATTGGCTGGCAGGCGAATGCTTAAGGATAAACAGGCAATTACCCCCAAAGCCAGTAGGCAAGCATCATCGCGGCCGCAACGCCCGTAACGCCGCTTATCAGGGCGACGGCAACGCTGTAACGAGGCTTTAGCACCTTAACCGAGCCAAAATACAGTGCTACGGTATAGAAGATCGTTTCGGTTGAGCCCACGAGCACGGATGCGGAAAGCCCGATAAAGGTATCCACCCCATGATTTGTAAACACATCCTGAAGCAGGGCCAGCGCGGCGCTTCCAGAGAACGGGCGAAGCGTGACAAGGGGGACGAGCTCGGCGGGCATGCCGACCGCTTCAAAGGCGGGGGAGAGCAGGCCCATTAATAGGTCCATAGCGCCGGATGCGCGAAAAACGCTTATAGCTATCAGCATGGCCGCCATGTACGGCAGTATCTGGACTAGGGTGGGGAGGGCGTCCTTGGCGCCTGTGACAAACGCTTCGTAAACGTTGCACCGCTTGCGAAAGGACCACATTATAAGCAGCATTATGCATATAGGCAGAAACAGTGCGCTCACCTGCGTGATCTCCTCCTGCGAAATGCCATACACAGCAGAACCGCCGCCACGAACCCCACAACCGAGGATGCGAAAGTAGGCCAAATCACCGAATAGGCGTCCGCGGATCCGGCAGCGGCCCTTAGCGCGAGTACGGATGTGGGAAGAAGCTCTATCGCGGACGCGTTAAGCGCTATAAACATGCACATGTCGTCCGTCGCGCGGGACGGTTCCCTGTTGGACTTTTGAAGCTCCTTCATGGCCTCAAGCCCAAACGGGGTCGCCGCGTTTCCAAGACCAAAGAAGTTGGCCGCCAAGTTGAGCGTAATAGGCGCTACCGCTGCTCCCGCATTTGGAAACAGACGTTTCATAAGCGGACGCACCAGTTTGGCGAGGGAATCTATAAGCCCGCATTCCCTTGCCACTCCCATGATACCCATAAAGAACATATAAGCGCCACCAAGGGAAATAGCAAGGGTAACGGCGTCCGCCGCTCCCGCAATCATCGCGTCGAGCAGCGCTTCGCCGCGGCCTGTCAGCATACCCACCAAAATGCCAATCACAATCATGCCGCCCCACAGAGCATTCACAAACATCACCCCGTAGAGCATATGTGAGTTGCGGCGGGTTTAGCATTGCAGGCCCTTATACAATGATAAAAATTCAGCTTAATTGTAAATTTATTTTGAATTGTAATTTTATACGAATTACTTTCGTTTTATATCGTAATGTTAATAGTAATGTTAATAACAGAAGCAATAGACTATAAGCTGTCCGAAAACGCGTTTATCGCGCGTTTTCGGACAGCTTAGCTAAATCCATATTGCTTATGAATCTGCGCCTACCGGAGCGGGTGCTTTATTTTCAAACGGCCGCTTAGACGGCGACATCGCTATAGGCCCGCTGGACCTGGGCATGTCCCTAAGCGCTGAAATGCGGGTATCAAGCGCATCATACTTTTCCTTGAGCCGGAAATATTCATCCGCCATGTTAAGCATGGACAGCAAAAGTCCGCGATTTTCGCCCAAACCGGGAAATTGATTCTGTACACTGGCGATCTGAGAGTTTACATACGCCGCAAGCCCTTGAATATATTCTTCACTTTCCGATATCTTGAGCTTAAACTCCGTGCCTCCCAAGTATACCGTAGTTTTATTTTTCTCCATATAACACCATCCGTTTGCACAAAATTCCATATGCGGACGCATATGGTATAAAACTATATAACCATAATACAATATATGGAACGAGTTGACAAGCCCATAATGCTAAAAACCTAAATTTAATCCTCTGGCCATTCAAAGTCGCGGCACCCTATCCGGGCAAGAGCCGATAAAAAATATTTGGGTACGGGAGAAAAAAATCTCATTGTTTCGCCCGTCCTTGGATGGATTAACTCAAGCTCAACGGCGTGAAGAGCCTGACCGTCGAGCCCCAGCTTGGGCTTGTCAGGTCCATATACTATATCGCCGGCAACGGGATGCTTTATATATGCCATATGTACCCTTATTTGATGTGTACGGCCTGTTTCGAGCTGTACCCGAATAAGAGTAAAGTCCCCAAAGCGTCTTAATACAGACCAATGGGTTACCGCCTCCCTGCCGTCGTCAACCACAGCCATCTTCTTTCTGTTGGTATGATGCCGTCCGATAGGCGCGTTGAGAGTTCCTCTATCTTCCTTTATGTTGCCCTCAACTATTGCTATATAAGTTCTCTTTGCAGTATGCTCCTTTATTTGCTTGGAAAGCACGTTGTGCGAAAAATCGTTTTTAGCTACTACTAACAGACCCGAGGTCATTTTGTCAATGCGGTGCACAATCCCCGGACGTAGTTCGCCGCCAATACCTGAAAGATCCTTGATATGAAACATTATAGCGTTTACAAGGGTTCCAGAGGGATTGCCAGGAGCCGGATGAACCACCATACCCTTTGGTTTATCTATTACCGCTATGTCAGCATCCTCATAAACGATATCAAGCGGTATGTTTTCAGGACAAAGCTCAGTAGCGCGAGGGGGCTGAATAAACAGCTCAATGCGGTCGCCCGCCTTCAGCCTGGAGTTGGCTTTGGCGGGCTTTGAATTTAGGAGCACATCTCCTGCATCCAGGCGTTTTTTCATAAGAGATCTTGTTTCGCCGGTTATGCGGGACAAAAACACATCCAGGCGTTCGCCCGAAATATCGGCAAACACCTCTACAGGTTCCATGCACTCCGTCTGTTCAGGATGGTCCATCGCCGGAAGACACATCGTCTTGAGTTCCAGAATCAGAACCGTCCGCATTGTCCGGTTCTAATACCGGCGCCGAAGCCTTGGCCTTATTATCCCTGCCTTTAAACAGCTTGCTGTCCATATGGTCAAGATAACTTCGTCCCGCCTTAGTAATAAACAGGGATATTACTGCAAGGACGGCGCCTACGCATATCGCGCTGTCCGCCACATTGAACACGGCAAATCTGATGAGGGCAAAGTCAAGCATATCACGAACATATCCGAGGAACACTCTGTCAATAAAGTTGCCTATTGCCCCAGCAAGGATTAGCACCAACGCTATTCTAAGAAGCATGGGCATTGGGTAAGCCTTTTTTTTGCGGGAAAAAACCAGCATAAGTATTATACCAACGCAGGCAAGCACTGTAACGACTATGAACACCCATCTGGCATTTTGAAATATGCCAAACGCGGCGCCGCGGTTTTCTACATAGGTGAAATGAAAAATCCCTTCAATTATGGGGAGCGAAGAATTCTCAAGCATGGGCAGCCAATGGGCGGCGGCGGCTTTTGATAACTGATCAAAGGCTACGATAAGCAGTGTTAGAAGTATTTCCAGCATGTAAACCTCCATTGCCAATATACGTAATTATACCATGGCAGTCAAGAGGAGTGGTCACGCGTTATTGGTTTAAACAAGAAGCCAATTTATATATTGTTTAGGCTAGGAAAATACGTTGTATACTACATAAACCAGGCCGGCAATATCACCTGCCTCAGCGTGTCAAAAAAGCAGCTTGCCGCCTTTTGAGGTTAAAGGCCATGAGGCGGTTCGCTAAGTGCTGTACAGCACTTAGCGAGATTGACCCGCAGAACACGGCCTTCGGTTGCAAGCAACTGTCAGGCCCATATACATGGGGCGCCGCCCCATGCCCCGCCAAAGGGGACTTTTTG
>ULXL01047297.1_pt1 | contig 15479 bp, 15 predicted proteins | sample 1961241 | NCBI WGS metagenome assembly ULXL01 (sample SAMEA4835837, study PRJEB28245) | human gut metagenome | biome: gut microbiome; material: fecal sample | place: Denmark | collected 2008
AATATGAATATATAGGCCCTTCATTGTCTAATATCCTTCAACAGACGTTTAGCATTGAAATATAGGATGCTTTCCTTCTCCTCCTGAGATAAAAGCTGGCTTTCTTCAATATAGGTATAGCTGTTTTTATAGCTCGTGTAGTTCATCGCTGCAGGAAAATCACTTCCCCAAAGGATCTTATCTATTCCAACAATATCAATGGCTGCCCGGATGTAGGTTTGTGCCTCTAAAAATGGATAAGGCTGTTTTGTATTATTTGGTAGACTTGCAATATCAAAATAGACATTGGGTAAACAAAGCTTTCTCATATTTTCTTTGAGAAGCTCCATTTGGTCATGCTGAGGTGCTGTTAAGTGGCAGATGACAAATTTCATTTCAGGATAAGCCTGAATTACCCGAACTAAGGCATCTATTTGATAGCAATTGTTTCCTGGACGGCCAATATCGATGAAAAATAACAAATGATGCTTAGAGGCCATCTGATAGACCTCATGCATGATAGGACCATCTAAATCCACGGTCGGATGATTGGCCATCAATCCAGAACCATTAGAAACCTCCATCTTAAGAACAGGAAGCTTTAATTCCTCAAATAAATGGGTAATAATTTTATCCTTATTCCTAAAAAAAGGGTCATATGTACCAGCAGGAATGATGAAATCAGGATACTTTAAGGCTGCTTCATAGGTATACTGGTTTTGAAAGCCTGCATAATTTCCTTGCAGGGCCACGACACATTCTACCTCATGCTCCTGTAACGTTGTATATAAAACCTCAGGGGTAAGTGTCTTATCTCCATATTCTGCAGGAATCAGCTGAATCACCTTTCCACTTGCATAGATAGCTTTTCCTCCTCCAATCGGAGTGAGCTCTCCTTCTGAGCCAATGCCACATATATTCCCTATCAAATGGGTATGAACATCAATTTTTTTCATAACAATCACCACTTTATCCTCTTTATTTTACCATATTTTTCTTTAGAAAAAAAGTCCCTCTCCTGCTTCCTAAAAATTCTTTTTTCTACCTTATTTTCTCATAAACTAAAAAGAAATTAATCAGAAATTTACAAATATATTTACAAATTTCCAATTTTTGTCTATAATTTAAGAAATAGGAGGGGAATATGAAAAAATTAATTCAAGAGTTTAAGGCTTTTATTACTCGCGGTAATGTCTTAGATATGGCTGTCGGCGTTATTGTAGGTGGTGCATTTAATACGATTGTTACTACTCTTAACAAGCAAATTCTTATGCCAGTAGTCAATTGGGCATTATCCTTTATTCCAGGAATGGAATCAGGCCTATACACGATTTTACCAAATTCAAAGCTTGCGACAGCGACAACTGCTGCGGATGCGATTGTTTTAGGTCCTGATGGAAAAAGCTATACTGTATTAAATTACATTGATTGGAGTGCTTTCATTGAATCTATTCTGAACTTCTTCTTCATTGCATTGACTCTATTCTTAATCTTAAAGATATTCACAACTTTAAGCAATAAGAGAAAGGCTTATGAGGAAAAATTAAAGGCAGAACGTGAAGCAAAGGAAGCTCAGGAACAGGAAGCTTTAGAACCAGCACCTGTAGAGGAGGCTGTTTTAGAACCTGTTGTTGAACCAGAGCCAGTAAAGGATCCAGTAGTTGTCCTGCTAGAGGAAATTCGGGATAGTCTTAAGGAAAAGGAAGAAAAGGCCCCTAAGAAGACAACAAAAGCTAAAAAAACGGAAGAATGACATAAGAAAAAGGGATTGTAAAATAAATCCCTTTTTTGTTATTTTTTATAGGTGTCTGCTATATAGCTGAACCCAAGGTATATGAGTAAAACAACGCCAAGAATACCAACATATAGATATTCCTGATTTTCTAAAAATGGTTTTCCCTTTGCCATTGCCTTGAAGAAAACCCCTAAAGGATAAAAGGCAAGCAAAGCAGATGTGACAAATGCTGCTCCATAATAGGCTGTTTTACAGGATATTTTCTTTTTATAAGCGTAGATGCTGTAAACGCCATAGCACAAAAACGATAAGCCACAAAGGAAAATTACAACGGAATCCATATCAAAGGAAACATCTGTTCCCCAACCATCATTTTCATTTTGAAAGCTCAAGGAAAACATAGTTAAGGATACTATGATTAAAATTAAGGAAAGTCCTACAAGCAAGCATCTTTTAATCAGCTCACTATTCTTGATTAGCTTGTTCATCAGTTACTTCCTCCTTTTCTCCTTGTTTTAAGGAATCTTCTTCTCCTATATTAGTATTTGGCGCTAAAAATTGAGGATAAAATCTAGCAACTAATACCATAAGAGTCGTACAAATTACGATATTAGGAATACAGTATGCCCCATTATATAGGAAGGAATAGCCCCAGCTAGCATCTGAAACATTGAGAAAGGTTGCGCCCTGATTTAACCAAAAAACTCCTCCAGCTATCACATGACACGCATATTTCAGACCTCCACCTAGGATAGTTCCAACCACAATCCATATGATTTTCTTTCCTCTTGTTTTTCCGTTGGCATACCCACCCGCAAAAGCTCCTGCAAAGCCGACAACAGTATAGGCCAATACATAATCTAGTAGAATCTGTAAAAATGGTCCCATTGCCCGTAAAAATGCATTTTCATAGCTGGCAGCATTGATTACATAGATACCACCAAGCATTTGAACAATGCTTACAATGAATCCGCATAGAATTCCTGGGATAAGTCCTCGTCGATAGGATATCAAAAAAATTGGCACCATAGCTAGTCCAATAGACCCTCCACTGGCAAATACACCTCTCCAGATGCCACCCTGGAGTGCGTCGAGTGCAAAGGCTAAGGCAGCAAAGATAGCTACTTCTGCTAGCACTCTAGTTGAAAATTTTTCTCTTTTCATTTTCTTCTCCTTTTAAAATAAAAAATGTCCGCTAGGACATGCTTAAAAAAAGAATATAGATGAGATATCGTATAACCTCTTCATATTATTCCCTACGCTAGCATTACCTAGATCAGGTTAAGGGTAGATCCTTATCCTCTCAGGCTTTCGCCTCCCCTTAATATGACAAATTTATTATACGCCCATTTTTAAATTATGGCAAGAAAAAAAGATAATCCTTATCAGATTATCTTCTATCCCCTGGGCTAAGCCTCATAATTTTCTATAATTTTTCTCGCGACTTCCTGCCACTCTTCTTCGCTGCAAAGGTTACCTGTATTCATTACAAAGGTGCCACCCCATTCAGCCTCATTTTCATACTTTGGGCAGAGATGGAAATGTAAATGACCTAAGGTATCCCCATAAGCTCCATAATTGATTCGATTCGGATGATATGCCTTTTGGATTGCTCTTGCAACATCAGCAACATCCTTCATAAATGCATTTCTTTCCTTTTCGCTTAAGTCCTGAATTTCTGCTACATGGTCCTTTTTATAGGCAACAATCATTCTCCCTCTATGGGTTTGATCCTTAAATACAATGACCTGAGAGGTCTCTGTCTCAAAGGCTAAATATCCAAACTTAGCTAGGGCATCTCCTAAATTACAATAAGGACAATTCTCTTTTTTCATAGTATATTCCCTCTTTTCTAAGCAAAATTATACCACAAAATCCTATAGTTTGCTATTCTTTTATTCTGTTGCGTTAAAAATAACATTTCTATAGTTAAAGGTATAGTCCTGCTTTTCCCATTCTTCTTCCGTTCCATAAAAGTATATATTGAATGGCATTTGACTTTCCTCTAAAGTTTTTGCTTCTCTTGCAGGAATATATTTGGACATATAAAGATTAGATATATTGGAAGAATAGTCAGGCAATGCTCCCCTCACTATATGCTTCGTATTCTGATGCATATAAAAGGAACTTATTATTTCACCCTCTACTGCAATTAAAATTTGATAAGGATTGGTACTATCTCCTAAATAAATACCATTCTTATATGTGGTATAGGATAGAGAACTACATCCAGAAAATGCATACTCATCTATATAGCTAAGATTTTTAGGGATATTGATTTGCTTCAATGAATTACAATCCAAAAATGCTCTATATCCGATGGACTGAATTGTGTCACAAAGCACAACAGTTTCTAAATTGGATAAACCACTAAAGGCGTATTGGGGAATCTCTGTTGCTGCTGTAACTGTAACAGAAACAAGATTCGGAGTACAGCTCTTTAAATAAGTATTTGAGAGAAAAGGGATTGTAAGATTTTTTAAGCTATCTAATCCACTGAATGCATAGTCTTCTAACCTCTGTATAGATGCTGGTATACTAAGGCTTTCTAAGCTACTATTTTGAAAAGCATAATTTTCAATTGTCTGTAGTCCCTGGGGTAATATGAGTTCCTTCAGTGACGTACATCCATAAAAAGCATACTCGGATATGACTTCTAGATTGGATGGTAAACCAACTTTTATAAGTGCTATACAATCTCTAAAGGCATCCTTAGGGAGAGTCTTTTGATTTAATAGTACAACCTCCTTAAGGCTAGAAGGATCTGAAAAATTAAACAATTCATATATTCCAGGCCAATAGGAGATAGTGATAGACTCAACTGGTGTATTTTCTAAAATGCTCTCTCCAGATACTAAATTAGGATGAGTAAGCTTTATTTCCTTTAGGCAGGTGTTTGCAAAAACTCCATCTCCAAGAAGGCTAACCTTATCCAGAGAGGAAATCCTTGAAAGCCTGGAACAAGCTTTAAAAGCACTATCCTGTAGCTCTGTGACAGATATAGGAAGGGTAACCTCTGTTAGATTTTTACAATTGTAAAAGCATCCTATAGGGATTTGGGTAAGCTTGGTATTATCTAGGTTGATAGAGGTAAGCCCTGATCCTGAAAAGGCAGTATTGCCTAAGGTGCTCAAACTTGCAGGTAAATCAATATTTAATAGAAGTTTGTTATCTGAAAAACAAGAATCTCCAATGCTAGTCAGTCCATTAGGCATCTGAATGGAGCTTAGACTTGTACACTCATAGAAGGTATATTCCTTCAATTCTGTGATTTTATCAGGTAAATTAATAGATTCTAGTCCTGTTCTAAGAAAGGCACCAGTTTCAATGGATAGTAATTCATCTGGTAATTCTATATTTTTTAATGAAAAACAATTTTGAAAGCAGTATTCTCCAATACTAGTTAGGCTTTGAGGCAATCCTACCTTCTTTAGCTTGGAACAACCATCAAAGGTTTCTTTAGGAAGTATCTCCATGTCCTCTGGGAGAATTACCTCTTCAAGCTCAGTACAGCCTCTAAAAACTCCCTCTCCTAACTGGCTACCATTTGGAAGAGTAATGCTTTGAATTCTACTTCCTGCAAAGGCCTTATCCTTAATTTCGACTAAAGAATTCGTAAAGAAAAGCTTTGTAAATTTGGTAGCTAGAAAGGCCTCCTCTTCTATTACCTTTACTTCATTTGATAAATAAATCTCTGATATAGTCACACCATAAAAGGCATTTTGTGATACTTTTGAGCCATTAAAAAATACTCTCACTAAATTTTTTGGCAAATTTCCATTGGCAAAAATCATACTAAAATGTCCTTCTGTTTCCGCATTTTCCTCAGAAATATCTGGTCTAGTTCCAATGAATGGAAGGGTAATCTCGATCAACTGATCGGCATTCACAATTGCACTTTTTTTGATTCTTCTAACCTCTAAATGATTGATTGTTTTAGGGATTTCAATCTTTTTTTCATTGCTGGCATCTATTTCATCTATGGAGATGTAGCTTTCTCCGTTTTCCTGATAGACGCTATAGTCCCAAGATAAAGTAGAAATATCGCTTGAATCGGTTTTAATCAGGCAGAGAGGGAGAACAATGCAGAGGATTAAAATAAGAATTCCTGCAGAACCTAAACTAATTCCAAGAATAAATTTCTTCTTTGATTTTTGAACTAGTACTGGACGATTTTCTTCTGCCAGCAGCTCATCGGTAGACATCCCTAAAAGCTTAGATATAGCTAATAAATCCTCCGCATTAGGAACACTAGCTCCGTTTTCCCATTTGGAAATCAACTGCCTAGACACATTCAGCTCCTTGGCAAGAGCATCCTGAGAAAGATGGTTGTTAAATCGATAATTTTGTAATTCCTTGTGTAATTTTTTCATAATATCACCTACCTCTATTAAAAATGAAGTTCCTTGTAAAAGCAAGATATAAAAATTAACAATTTGCTAAAAAAAAGAACTTAGGTCTCCCTAAGTCCAGTATATCCTCTTAATCGTCTGTGGAAAGGATTGCAAGGAAGGCCTCCTGAGGGACTTCTACACTTCCAATGGCCTTCATCTTCTTTTTTCCTTCTTTTTGTTTTTCTAAAAGCTTCTTCTTTCTAGAAATATCTCCACCATAGCACTTCGCTAAAACATCCTTGCGCATAGCCTTAATATCGCTTCTAGCGATGACCTTATGGTTAATAACAGCTTGGACAGGTACCTCAAATAGTTGTCTAGGGATGATTTCCTTCAGCTTTTCCACAATAATCTTGCCTCTAGAATAAGCAAAATCCTTATGTACAATGGTAGATAATGCATCCACAACATCCCCATTTAGCATAATATCCATCTTAACTAGCTTAGAGGCTTCATAGTCTCCTAGCTCATAATCGAAAGAGGCATACCCCTTGGTGTAGCTTTTTAATTTATCAAAAAAATCAAAGACAATTTCCAATAAAGGGATGTTATAATGGATCACTACACGAGTTTCTTCTATATACTGCATATCTATAAATACGCCACGCTTCTTTTGGCATAGGTCCATAACCGCTCCTACATATTCGGTAGGTGACATGATGGTAGCCTTCACAAAGGGCTCCTCAATCCGGTCTATCGTTTGAATGCTTGGAAGACCACTAGGATTGTCAATTTCCAGCATAGTTCCATCTGTCAGATAAACATGATAGGATACTGAGGGAGCTGTTGCGATAAGCTCTATTCCAAATTCTCTAGAGATTCTTTCCTTCACGATATCCATATGTAATAGTCCTAAAAAGCCTGTTCTAAAGCCAAAGCCTAACGCCTGAGAGGTTTCTGGTTCAAATACTAATGCTGCATCTGAAAGCTTCAGCTTTTCTAAGGCATCTCTTAGCTCTGTATACTGCTTAGAATCTATGGGGTATAATCCACAGAATACCATTGGATTTAGCCGTCTATAGCCCTCTAATGGCGCCATTGCCCTATTTTCTAAGGTTGTTATTGTATCTCCTACCCGAACGTCAGAAATATCCTTAATGGAGGCGGTAATAAAACCAACATCTCCTGCCATTAAATACTCTCTTTGAACCTCCTTAGGAGTCCGAACCCCTAGTTCTACGACCTGGTATTTCGCTTTAGAGGCTAGAAATTCTATCGTATCTCCCTTGCGGATGATGCCTTCCTTGACACATACAAGTACTACAACACCACGATAGGCATCAAATGCACTATCAAAGATTAAAGCTTGGGTAGGAGCTTCAATATTACCAGAGGGAGCTGCCACATAGGACACAATCTGTTCTAAGACATCCTTGACTCCTATTCCGGTTTTGGCAGAAGCTAACACTGCTTCATAGGCAGGGATACCAATCACATCTTCTATTTCCTGCTTAGCGCGGTCAGGATCAGCTGAGGGAAGATCAATTTTATTGATTAAGGGTAAGATTTCTAAGTTGTTATCTAATGCTAAATACACATTTGCCAAGGTTTGGGCCTCTACACCCTGAGTGGCATCCACCACTAGAATTGCCCCCTCACAGGCAGCTAGGCTTCTAGAAACCTCATAGGTGAAGTCTACATGTCCTGGGGTATCTATTAGATGAAATTCATATTCTAATCCGTTATCTGCCTTATAAATCATGCTTACAGCGTTCAGCTTGATTGTAATTCCTCGTTCTCTTTCTAAATCCATAGAATCAAGAATCTGCTCCTGCATTTCTCTTTTTTCTACAGATTCACAGATTTCTAAAATCCGGTCCGCTAGAGTGGATTTTCCATGATCTATATGGGCAATAATACAGAAGTTTCGAATCATTTTTTGTCTTTTCTTCATGGCTTCTATATCATGCATAGTTTCACATCCTATCTTTATTCATTCTATCAAAAATGGAGATATTTTTCAATAAATAACCTAAAATATGACAAAAGAAAATCCACTAAAATTTATCTAGTGGATTAACATAGGCTATTCTTTTTTCTTATTCTTCTTTAAAGTTAAACTTTGAACTTCCTACATGAATGGTATATGTAATGGAAATATCACCTGTTCCTGAGCCATTTATCGTATAAAACTGATTTGGGGAATCCAAATCCATTTGGATGTAACCAGCATCAATCTCAATGGCTGCAGAGGTAAGAATATTCCCAGAAAATCTGAAATCTCCTGCATTTATGTCTGCATGCAATACGTCAATATTTGCAGATTTGATCTCTATGTCTCCTGCATTGACATCTAGCTTTGCATGTTGAACCTTTAAGTCTTCAATAGTTAGCTTTCCAGCAGCAAGATCAAAATTTAAGGTATCTAAATCTGTAGCTAGGCTAAAGACAACAGGCTTTTGTCCCTTAGATAAGAATCCTAAATTCAAAAATACAGTGCTATAATCCTGACGAATAGTAAATTCCTTCGTTTCTTCATTATATTCTACAGAGTAGGCTAAATGCTTTCCCTCATAGTAGGTTACAGAGCTAGTTTCATCCTCTGATTTTTTGAAAATCACATAATCGGCATCTCCTTCATAGGTGATTTTCTCTATTTGAGAGAAGGTTACTTGCTTCTCTTCAATTGTAGGATCTAAATAAGTATCTTTGATATCAAAGTCATCTCTTGTAGTGGCAAAAACACAAATTCCAGCCCCTATTAAGGTCAAGACAATCCCTGAAAATAATAAACCTTTAATTTTCATATGCATATCTCCTTTTCGTATTTCCTATATTAAAAATACATTTAAAAATTTGAGAAATCAATTTTCCAATTAGACAGATGATTTTAATAATTAATGGAGCTACAATCAAGGTCACACCAATGCATAGAATTCCTAATCCAACCTGGAAAATAGCGGAAGTAGAGTTTGCTGCAAAGATGGTAAATCCTTGCCAAATAGAGACAATTCCAGCAACACATACTCCAACTCCAGCACAAACAATACCAATAATTAAGGCAAACAAGGCAACAAATACTGCAATCCAAACTGGGAATAAGCAAATCATAAGGACAATGCCTACAATACTGCGTCCTCCACTGCTTCTTCTAGGCTCTCTTCTTCTAGCCCTCTGCACATTTTGCCTTTCATTTCTTCTGCGATTTGGATAGTCCTCCTCTTCCTCCTCATAGCGGATTCTAGATTTATAGGAAGGATCCACTCTTCTTACAATATCCTCTAAATCCCCTAAATCATAAATAACCTCAGCCTCAGTTTTTCCTGTTCTATCAATAGAATCCTCAATTAACTCATCATAATAATCTAAAATGTCATTTCTTTCGGAACGATCTAAATGACCTAATCGATTGTTTAATTTTCTTAAAAATTCTCTTTTTCTCATTCCTATCTACCCTTCCTTACAATAAAATCATAAACTCTTTCCATATCCTTCCACTCATCTAAAAACTCCTTAATTCGTTTTTCTCCCAGACGAGTGATTTCATAATATTTTCTCGTTCTCCCATTAAAATCCCTAGTGTAGGTCCTAAGCATGTTTTGAGCTTCTAGTCTCCTTAAAATGGGATATAATGTGGATTCCGAGATTTCTATTAATTCCGATATATCATTGATTATCTTGTATCCATAGGAGGCCTCTTTCCTTAAACTTGCTAGAACACAGACCTCTACAATTCCCTTTTTTATCTGTACATTCATCTCATCACCCCAATACTGTGTAATGCATAGTATAAAGTCTAAAAAAATATATAAATTTAATTTCACCTATAGTATACTATGCGATGTATAGTATGTCAAGAACAAAATATAAAAAAAGTCGAAAATATTATTTTTAAGAAAAAAAAGAGGAAAAATCCTCTTTTTAGCAGTCTGTAAGCCATGTTCTGTCCCTGAAATCCTCAGGTGGTAACTATTTATCTGCAAAAATTGCCTCCATTTTAACTTCCTTAAATTTGTCAAATGAAGCTCCCCTACCAAAATTTGGGTTTCTAGCTTGAGGGGTTTACCAACGTTTCATTTCTACATTTCTATAGAACTCGTCTCTGTGGCACGTTATGAAATACGCCCTATTCGATAAGAACTTAGGCTTCTTTCGCCGTCATATCTCTATGCCTTAGCTTATTGTTTTGCTAAGCACAAACACTACAGTCATCTCAGACTGTGCTAGCATGGACTTTCCTAACCATCTCTGGCTCAGTTACCGAACTACCATGTAGTATTATAGCATTTTTATTTAAAAAAACAAGAAAAGACTGCCAATTTTCTTTAAACCTTGTATAGAATATTCGATTATGTTATACTATGACTAGGTGATGAATTTGAAAATAAGGATAAAAAAAGAATTCTTAGGATGGATTGCCTTTTATTATGGTGGACCCATTTTAACGCTGTTCGCATTTCTTACCCATTTTATATTTTTGCCAGGTAATCTTCTTGCTTCTATCCTTTGGGCATCGATATGCGGCATATATTTTTTGTTTCAATGTATACAATGTACTAAAGTTGAAGGTAAAATAAAATTAAAGAATGGAATTTTATTTTATCTTGCATTCCTTTTTATTTTTTTTGTACTAATTCAAAGCATTTTGGCTATTTCTGGTTCCTTCACACCATTTTCCACCCAAATCTTATTTGCCCTCTTATTTGCCTTTTATAGTATTCCTTCCACCCTAGCTGTGATTTATTTACTTTCCATTTTACATATTCTAAAGCCAGTCAAAAAGACTGACAATCACCAAGAAAAAGAAAAGCTCTGAAAATAAGTTTCAGAGCTTATTTAGGAGATTATTCTCCTATTTTTTTATTTTCGTTTCTCTTTTGAGCATCCCTTAAGGCATCCTTACGAGATAAATCAATTTGTCCCTTCTCGTTTACCCCAATACATTTAACGATGATTTCATCGTTTAAGGATACAACGTCCTCAGGCTTTTCTACTCTTTCCAGAGCTAGCTTAGAGATATGACAAAGACCTTCTGCACCCTCCCAAAGCTCAACAAATACACCATATTTTTCAATTCTAGTGACTCTACCTGTGTAGATAGCACCTACCTCTGCTTCACGAATGGAATCTAGGATATATTGTAAGCAAGCCTTGGCAGTCTCCATCTTCTCATGCATTACGTATAGTCTACCATCCTGTTCAAGGTCAATCTTAACGTTGTCAAATTTTTCAATGGTTGCGTTAATGATTTTACCACCTGCACCAATGACATCCTTGATTTTATCAGGGTTAATTCTTGCCATAACTACCTTTGGTGCATATTCACTTAAGGATGGACGTACCTCAGCAATCGTAGACTGCATATGATCTAGGATTTCTAAACGACCTTTTTTAGCCTGATATAAGGCTTCTTTTAGAATCTGATATGTGATTCCTTTAATTTTGATATCCATTTGAAGAGCTGTAATACCCTCACGAGTACCAGCCACCTTAAAGTCCATATCTCCTAAATGATCCTCTAAGCCCTGAATATCTGTTAAAATGGTGTAGTCATCTCCATAGGTAATCAATCCCATAGCAATTCCAGCAACTGGGGCCTTAATAGGTACACCGGCAGCCATTAAAGCTAAGGTTCCAGAACAGATAGTTGCTTGACTAGAAGAGCCATTAGATTCTAATATTTCAGATACTACACGAATCGTATAAGGGAACTCATCCTCTGATGGAATTACATAGGATAAAGCTCTTTCCCCTAAAGCACCATGTCCAATCTCTCTACGACCAGGAGCCCCGTAGCGCCCTGTTTCTCCAACAGAGAAAGCAGGGAAATTATAATGAAGCATAAATCTTTTGTTTGATTCTTCTCCTAAGCCATCAATAATCTGACTATCCACTAAAGAGCCTAAGGTAACTGTACCTAAGCTTTGGGTCTGTCCACGGGTAAACAAGGCTGAGCCATGGACACGAGGCAATACGTCAACTCGGCTAGATAAAGGTCTAATTTCATCTGTTTTACGGCCATCTGGACGGATTTTATCTACAGAAATTAATCTACGTACCTCATTGTGTAAAATCTCGTCTAACGTGTATTGTACATGACGTAAATATTGTTGTTTTTCCTCTGTATCAATAACCTTGATACCTTCAACTTCTTTGATAAATACCTTTTCATCAAAGTGGGCAATCGTTTCAGCGTTGATTGCATCAATTGCTGCATAACGTTCCAGCTTATCCTCAATTCGAATAGCCTGAACTAATCGTTCTTCAGCATAGGCCTTTACTTCCTGCATAATGTCCTTGTTGACCTCAAAAAGCTCTACTTCTACCTTTTCCTTCCCACAGGCAGCAACAATTTCCTTTTGGAATTCACATAACTTTTGAATTTCTGCATGTCCAAATTTTAATGCCTCCCACATGTCGTCCTCACTTACAAAGCGAGCCCCTGCTTCCACCATATTGATAGCAGTATGTGTACCAGCAACAGTTAAATTGATATCTGATTTTTCAAGCTGAGCAGGTGTTGGGTTTAGAACAAGCTGTCCATCAACCTTACCAACAACAACTCCAGCAATTGGTCCTTCAAAAGGAATATCAGAAACCATTAATGCAATAGAGGATCCTAGCATAGCTGCCATGGCGGTCGTGCAATCTGGATCACTAGATAATACTGTATTTACGACCTGAACCTCATTTCGAAACCCCTCAGCAAATAAAGGTCGAATCGGACGGTCAATCAAGCGGGAAACTAAAGTTTCATGCTCAGAAGGTCTTCCTTCTCTTCTTAAAAATCCTCCAGGAATCTTTCCTGCAGCATATAATTTTTCCTGGTATAAAACCATTAAAGGGAAAAAGTCTGCGGTTGATGCTACATTATTGGAACAAACTGCTGATAAAACCGTACTTCCTCCATAAGTAACAACACAAGATCCATTGGCTTGTTTTGCTACTTCGCCTATCTCGATTACAAGTGGACGTCCTGCCCAATCATATTCGAAGCGTTTTACTTCACTCATTTTTTCTTCTCCTTAATTCTTCTTTTTTTCTACATAACAAACATATTATATCATAAAACTAAGTAAAATAAACAATAAAAATAAAAAGGCACTAAAATAGTGCCTCTAAATTACCGACGTAAGCCTAACTTTTTAATTAATTCCTCGTAAGCCTTAAGGTCTGTTCTCTTTAAATAGTCTAAAAGAGCTCTTCTTTGCCCAATTTTACACATAAGACCACGCTTAGAATGGAAATCATGGATATGAGTATCAAAATGAACATTTAACTGATTAATTTCTTCTGTTAAAATAGCAATTTGAACTGCAGTAGAACCAGTATCCTTCTCATTCTTGCCATAAAGCTTTACAAGTTCAGCTTTTTTTTCCTTTGTTAGCATGCTTTTATCCTCCTTTTATTCTAATATTCGCGTATTTCCTAGTATAGGGAAGAGGATTTTCCCATATACAAAGAAAACGACCTTATTTATTATAGCATTTTTTTTAAGATTTGCAAGGGAAATCTCTTATTTTGTAAAATTTAATTCCTTAGATAGCTCATAACAAGTCAGCTTATCCTGCTTCATTTGTTGAATTAAAGCATCCTTAGAAGGAAAAGCCAGCTCTTCACGTATTCTTTGATGGAAAATGACCTCCACGTTTGCTCCGTAAATATCCTCATCCAAGCCAAAAATATTGATTTCAAGGCGTTTTTTTAAGGAAAAATTAAAGGTTGGATTGTTTCCAATATTGCACATGCCATAATAGTATACATTTTCTACCTTGGCTGTAATAAAATACACCCCATTCGCTGGTAAAAAATAGTTTTTATAATCTATATTCGCTGTTGGAAAACCTATTAATCTCCCTTTTTGACTACCATAAATCACTTCTCCACGAATAGAAAAATTGCGTCCTAACAGACGATTGGCCTTTTCTATGTTGCCTTCTGCAAGCAATTCTCGAATGTAAGTAGAGGAAACACGAACTTCCTCAAAGATATATTTTTTCACTTCATAGAAATCAAACTCAGCCTTGAGGTCCTCAATGGTTCCCTCTGCCTTTCTACCAAAGGTGAAATCATAGCCACAAACACAGGATTTAATGTTTAAATGCTTCATCCAGGAGATGAACTCCTTTTTGGAAAGCATCGCTACATCTGTATTAAATTCAACTATAATTAGATATTCAATCCCCATTCTTGCAAAAATATCTGCCTTATGCTCCATAGGAGTTATGAGCTTATAGTCTGGAATTTTCTTTAAAAAGACAGATGGATGAGGGTAAAACGTCAGCACAGCAGATTTATATCCATGTCGCTTGCATTCCTCTATCAGCTTCTGATGCCCTAGATGCACACCATCAAAGTTTCCGATGGCTGCACATAAAGGCTCAGGAATTATGTCAGATTGTCCATCCTTAACTGTTATAATTTTCATTTTAACACCTTATTTCTTAAAAATAATTAAAGGCTTATATTTGTAAATATCTACACACTCATATAGAGCTATTATAGCATGATTATGAACAATATAAAATGGCTGATTTGTTTTTATTTGTCGTTCATCTAAAACCACACCATTTGAAGCCAATTTAGCGACAAAGTCATTGACTTCTAAAAAAGAAAAATCTGGAAACAGCTGCTCTATTGTTAAAAAGTTGTTTAAGGATAATTCTAAAAGAGGCTGAGCACAGGCTAAAGAAAACTTTCCACTTCTTGTCCTTCTAAGCGATGTAATGATCGCTTTACCTCCCAAAAGTTCTCCCAAATCTCTCGCAAAGCTCCTTACATAGAAGCCCTTTGAGCAATGAAGTTTTACATCAACCTCTAAATGTCCATTTGCCCATCTTAAATCCGAATATCTCACCACATCATAAAGCTTAACCTCTCTAGGTTCTACCTCGACCGTCTGATGAGCTCTTTCATATTCATAGAGCTTCTTTCCCTTAACCTTAATCGCTGACACCATAGGAGGAATTTGACTTGTCCTCAGTTTCAAGGCTTCTAGAGCAGAATCCAAGTCTTCTACTGTAAATTCCATGCTTCCTTCTTCAGATACATTACCCCATACATCTAAGGTATTTGAGGTATAGCCAAAGCAAATGGTAGTTTCATATTCCTTGTCATGCTCATTTAAAAACTTCATCAGCTTTGTTGCCTCATTACAAGCAATGACCATAACTCCTGTAGCATTTGGATCTAAAGTTCCATTATGACCACATTTTTTCAATTGAAATTTTCTTTTAATTTGATTTACAACCTGTTGGGAGGTAATTCCCATAGGCTTATCAACTATAAAAAAGCCGTTCATTTCATACCTCTTCTATCGCAAATCGAGATGGGTATTTCCCCGTTTTCCTATTTCTCGATGCGTCTAAAAACATCTCCTATTTTCGTAGTGTATTTAGTTTTAAAAACTAATAAATAAAAACATTTTAATC
>ULXL01040508.1_pt1 | contig 15477 bp, 15 predicted proteins | sample 1961241 | NCBI WGS metagenome assembly ULXL01 (sample SAMEA4835837, study PRJEB28245) | human gut metagenome | biome: gut microbiome; material: fecal sample | place: Denmark | collected 2008
ACGCTTTCCAGAATGATACCCTCGGCCCCGTCGGAAATGACCTCGGTAGCGGACACCACCTTGACCCCGTTCTTTTTCAGAGTGGCCTTGTACCGGGCGCTGTCGTAGCGGTTGCGGGCAAACCTGTCCAGCTTCCAGACGATAATCATATCGAACAGGCGCTTGCCGCTGTCCTTAATCATGTTCTGAAATTCCGGGCGATTGTCTGTCTTGGCGGAAAAAGCCCGGTCTATGTAGTGGCGCAGGATGGTAATACCGTTCTTCTCGGCAAAGGCGGTACACTCCCTGATTTGGCCCTCTATGCTTTCTTCCCGCTGGTTATCGGAGGAATAGCGGGCGTAGATCACAGCTTTCATTATTCGCCCTCCATTTGTGTTATCCTAAGTCATTGTTGTATTCAGATTTGAACGATAGCGCATAGTTACAGATAATATGGATAAAATCATTGAAAAATCCAGAAAATCCAACAGACGCTTTACTAAAGAAGTAACGATAATCTTCAAATAGATTTGAAATATTTGAAAGGTTCATATCCAATGTTTGGGAATTTTGATGTGCTTCGGCAAAAATTTGATTTGTCAATCTGGTCTTGTGTGGCTCTGGCAACTGTTCATATAATGTTTTCAAATCGTGAATACATTCAAAAGCTCCATTTTCCTTAAAGATAAGGAATTTTAGTGCCAGTTCAACGGCCAATGCTCCATTTGCGACAAGTGGTGGTGTTAAAAACGGGATGTCTTTATGGCTTTCTTCATAATACTCTACAGCTTTGACATATTTATCTATGTCACCATTGAGAATTGGCCGTTTCTCAATATCTTCTATTTGTCTGAAAACATAATAAAATGCTTCACAGTCAACTAAAATTGCGCTCGCAGTAATCATATTATTATCAGTCTGGCACTGACTTAGATTTTCGCACTCAAAGCATTTCTGCATAGAGTGGAGCGGGACACCAGTAAATTTACGACGCTTCGACATAAGGCTTTCCTCGTTATTTGGTTTCCATCATTTGCAGTAGTGCTTCTTTCAGTTTTCCATTCATAGGAGACTGAGGATCAAAGCACATCTCAATAAAGCGCCGCATTTCCTCGCGCTCTGGAGCGGCTTTGGGCTTAAACTCGTACGTTACTCCCTGGGGCTTGTCCGTCCGGGCAAAGATATAATCCAAAGATACATCAAAGTAATCCGCATAGCGACGGAACAGTTCTACAGGCGGGGTGGACTGGCCATTCTCATAGCGGTTGATGCTGGACTGTGTGGAGCCGATAGCCTCGGCCATTTTTACCTGCGAAAAGCCAATGCTTTCCCTCAGGGCCTTCAAGCGCCTACCCACTTCTTTCATCTTCTAACCTCCTATTCGGGTTAATCCTATTATAACCCGAATAATACTAATTTTCAACCCGCAAACAAAATTTTATCTATGCGTTTTCTCCCATCTCGGCCCGCAGGCCGAATAAAGAAACGGCGCAGACCAGCCCACCATTCATGGACTGATCTGCACCGTTTCTTTGGGTTTTGGATGGGGTGCGGACATAGATGCAGAAATGCAATCTGTGGCCGCACACCGACAAAACCGGGGGTTTCCAAAGGGGGGCTATGCCTCCCCTTTGGCACACAACCTTGCTTGCAAGGTGTAGTGTGTTATACCTGCTGGCGCGGCTGACAGGGGAAACGGGGTGCGATACGGTAGCACACCGCTTACACTGGCAGGAAAACGGGCAGGAGTGTTGTGAGCAGATGGGAAGAAATCTCCTGTTCGTTTTCAGAGAGCGGCGGCAGGTATATAAGCCCCCGTCCCTCGTCTTTCGTCCCCCGTAGGGCTGGGACAAAGTGTCCCAAAGAAGGTGGCTCCCGTTCTCCCAAAATCAAAAGGGGCGGCCCCCCTTGGGGCTTGCCCGCCTTGATGACCATAAAGCAAGACAGGGTGGGGCTGTCAATGGCGGCGCATGAACTGCACTGGTTATCTCAATCATCGACACCGCAGCCGGGAATGCACAGATATTTAGATAAATACTTCTATCGGCTTCCATACATTCCTATTGGTCATATCCTCAGTCCAAATGGTATTAGACAGGTAGAGTTGTGTGCCAACAGCACGAACAAATCCCCACTTGAAACCGCCAATTCTTTCAGCATAGGCTTTCAACGCATTAAACTTTTTCTCAGCATACCCATCAATATTGTTGGATGAACCGTCAGCAGTCATACCACCCTTGGCTTCAATAATCCACACATCGCCATTTTCAAGTTGGATGATGTAGTCTGGGTAGAAATTGCTTCTGCGGAATGCCTTGCGATAGATGATACTAAAATACTCGTCACCCTTATCGCCATTTTTGTAGATGTGTTTAACAGCATCGTAGCCCTCACACCATCTTTCAAATTCAACTTCCGTTACAGTACGATTTGGCGCGATCAGAATGTTGTTTCCATAGTTGTCAAACACATTCTTGCCCATAATGGCTGTAGCAGCCATCTTTTTATGCTGCTTGTAATACTGATACGGAGGAATACTCCAATCAGACACCAAGACACCGGTTTCCTTAATTTCTCCGATTTCATTTTCGCTGATTTCGCTAAACAGATCAACCAGTTTGTCCCGGTTATTGACAAGAAAAGCGTTGTATTCTCGCAAAGTCATATCCGACAGCAGTTTATGCTCACGCTCAAATGTAATTTCTTCTTCAGAGAGTAGCGACATCTGCATATCTTCCGGCCCAAAAAGGATTCTCAATGCGTTGTTGGAGATATTTTCATCTACACCAATTGCGCGAGCAATCTTTCTCTTCGCATCACGAATAATAAATCCGTCGTCGTGGTTATTGATTTGATGTTCTCCTCCGAAGATGGGATTCAAACTCAGCATATCGTGTGTAGTTCGGGCAATACCTTCGATAGCCGTAGTTTTTAGTTTAGTTCCGAAGACATAACCTTTGCTAATTTCCATCTCATGTTTGTTCAATCGTCCATCGTGATCCAAATCACATTCTTTAAGCATGGTTGCGCGAACTACTTTTACTACGGCTTCCGGGTTTACAGCAAAACGATCACTACCGTCCAGTGTTTCTTTGGTAAGCACGATGTTGGGAGCAGTCTGCTTTCTACGATATTGATAGGTGTAAAAACTGTCATTCAGTCCGCTGGTAAGCCCCTCCGTGAATTGGCTGTCCAGTGTGTAGAGGTAACAGTTATCAATCAAGTCATTATCATAATGCTCTCTGAGAGGCATTCTGCGGATTCTACCCACCGTCTGGATGTTGAACCGCTCTGTACCACCCTCACGCAGTTTGACAAGAATCTTTGCTCTTGGGCAGTCCCAACCTGTTGCAATAGCCTGTTTGAACAATAGAAACGCATACTGGCCATCCAACTTCTTGATTTCTTCTGGATGGTCTGGATGGTCGCCACTAAACCAAGAGGCTACAAGCCCAGAATTCTCAGTATAGCCCATATCTGCAAGGGCTTCCTTTACTCTCTTAATCCATTCCTCGCTGCCATTGGGAAACTGAATCAGAACGAGTGGGCGGATGCGAAGTCCAAGCCTGTCATACTCTGCTTGAATTTCCTTGCGTTTCTTGTCAGCGAGGTCGAGCAGACGAATATCATCGTCCAAATTGTTGTTCTCTTGAATAGCGCGAGAAACTCCCTCGTTGATGGAAATTCCTGTTGCAATCAGTCCAGCACTGATGACCTCGTCATCCTTAATAGTTTCTACATGATCGCCCTGACTAATGGGAGTGGCGGAGATTCTAAGGACATGCTTGGGTTGGATATTGGCAATGTATTCGTTAGCTGTATCACGGTATTTGTGTTCTTCATCAATCAACATAAAAATGTCGATATTGCTGTTATGGCAGGCCAGAACCTTAGTCATCAGGTCCTTGCGTTCTCCCTCACGCAGAACCACATTGGACTTCTTATTGATTTTATCCCAGTTAATGAAGAACACATGGCCTCTGGGGTCTGGCTCTGTGATAAATCCATACACATCACCATACGGGATGCCTGAAGTAGTTTCCGCGAAACTATCCTCAGATTGCTTATGCAAGCCGCCAGCGCCAGGACACAGCCATAGAAATACCGTATTAGGATTCTCGTCCAGATAATCATCAATGAACTTGCAGACAAGAACAGTTTTGCCGGAGCCAGTCGGAGCGCAAAGAATCATTTCCTCATGGTCGGCACACTTATGCAGCAGATTTTCTTCATGTGTTGTCTGAAAATCATATAACTTTGCATTAAACATTATTCTGCTGCCTCCTTCAGTTCCTGTCCAAAGAACTCTCTCGGAATATACTGGAATCCTTTTGCCTCCAGTAATTTCAATTCTTCTGAGTTAAGAACTATATTTTGATTTACCCAAACATTTTCGATTTGAGGATAGATATCTGGGTTGAGAATATAGTTTTTAAAATCCGTCTTGTTCAGAATAAGAACATTCTTTACATTGTCAACCTCAATGGCGTTTTGTAGTTCTATCATTTCTCTGATATGTAAGCATAAAACATTACTCAGCAGATAGTCTTCTGGCTTTCTCGGTGTCCAATCGCATTTAAAGTATTTTACATTAGTACAAAAGCCTTTTGATAACGGGATAGAAGCAAGTTCTGGATAAATTTGTGTTTTTCCCTTTTTATAGCATGCTTTATGGCCAGCTGTGCTTTTTTTCTCAAATGTATCTTTTTCATACCCGTAAAATCCATCGAGAGCTTTTCCTTCAATATCAACACCATTTATTGAACACACCGTTCTTGGCCAAGTTATATAGCGAGCAATACCCAAGTTTTCCCACTCTATATCGCCTTTCTTATATCCTTGCCCTGTCAATGCAGATTCCTCATCCACAGATACTTCATTATTGGTAACTAAAATGCAACGTCTGTGACCACCATCTTTTGCGTTGAGCAAATTTACTGCATGTAATGTTGTTCCTGATCCAGCAAAAAAGTCGACGATTATTGCATCGTCCTTATTACCAACGATATGCTTTAAGGTATCATATACAGCATAAAGAGATTTAGGAAAAGGAAACTGTCGGTTAAGCAGCATATTTTTTAATATGGTTTTTCCATATGCACCTGCGTCATATGACCCTGCCGTCCATATTGTCTGCATTCGTGTTGATTTTCCTGCCTCGCTTACGACAATCTTTGTTCCATCATCACGCTCGCCGATTATTTTTAAATCTCCAGCATCTACCTTCTTAACATCTTCTGTACTTAAATAGCTTATTGAATAAGGCATAGGGTTATTGTTTCGTTTTCTGCCTATTCGTACAAAGCCTCTCTTATTTAATTCTCCAAGAGGTACCCCTGTTAGCCCCCATTCCATTTCTGTTCCATCTTCATTTACAGGGAAAACAGCAGTACATCCATCTAATTGTTCTACAGAAAATCTATCCACGTCATGGGCGATTGGATTGCCGATTTTCTCAATTTTCCTTGTCGTGTCATTGATATAAATAGGGTAAAACTGCCTTGGCCGATGCCCTCTCGTGGAATCGGTATCACTTCGTTTCAAGTAAGGCCACCTTACTTCGGTTTCACCCTCAGACACTACAGTAGCATTTACGCTCGCATTTCCTAAAAAAACAAAATATAGATACTCATCTGTTCTGGTAAAATAGTTTGTTGCGCGGCCCTTAGGGTTAATTACAACTGATATCATTTGAATTTTTGATGTGGGAAAAAGTTCTTCGAGTAGTGTGCCAAGATGCATATATTCGTTTTCATCAATAGCGACAATGAGAACGGAATTGTTTGGGTTTAGCAAGTTCTTAGCTATCATCAACCTATTTTTCATCATAGACAACCATTTGCTATGTCTATACACATCATTACTATCCACATAATTGTTATTATACTTCCAATCTTTTGCACCTGTATTATAGGGAGGGTCAATATAGATACAATCTACTTTGCCCCTATGGGTCTTTTCCAAAAGATAGAGAGCCTGTAAATTGTCGCCCTCTATAATAAAGTTCCAAGGGAGAGTTTCATCCTTACACAAACGGCGGGTTGAATCAGCGGTCAGAATAGGGATGTTTTCTACAAGCAGTTCATCCACCTCCTCGGAATGTTCCTCCCATACCAAACCATACTTTTTCTCCCTGAGGTGGTTTTCAATCTCATTAAATGCGCGAATAGAAGCGTCATCGGAATGCGTCTTTTTCAATTCCTCCAGAAAAGCTATCATATTATCACGCTTGATCTTCGATAAATTCGCCATAATAGGTATCTCCGTTTCTACAGAACATAAATCTGATATCGTCTATATTCCAACATCTTAATACTGATTAGTTTGTCTGTACTACGATTTTACCACACTTTCTTCTTCCTGCCCACAGCTTTCTTATTATCAACATATGAGCTGAAATTAGACATCGCCTGCATTTGCTCCATTCGTATGCTTTTATGTCGGCAATTCCACACTTGACGCAAAATGGCCCAATTAACATCTGATTTCTCATTGCAGTTCAAAAAATTTTGAAAATCAGGAACAAAAAGTATATACTTATGTCGTAATATATTAGTCAGACCATTATGTTTATGTTGCAAGAAAGGAGGTCAGCCCTATGGACGAACCACATCCGCACATCCAAGTAACTTTTCCCTTTGACAGCAACATCCGCTATCTACCTCTTGTCTATCTTATCCCGGCAGACCAGATCGTCAGGTATCCTACACTGAATACACTGCCACGGTGTCTCTCTGAAATAGCGGCATCCGAACCAATGATGGACTTGCTCGACAGCGACGCTTTCTTGAAGGACATCATGGACGCCATAGCTGCTTTGGCTTTTCCGCACTTTGGCTTTGGCGGGTGGAAAGAACACTACACTGGCTACTGTCCAGTTTGGCGGCTCTCCTATGCGCTACCACTTTGGGCCAGCTTAATAGATCAGGAATGTGGTTGGGGATTGCAGCTTTTATTTCGCATGAAGCCTGGAACACAAATTCCGTTCCCAGACGCCGATCAGGTAAGAGAATTATTTGCCCATGTGGTGAAGCGTGCGATTACGGAGCAGGGGTGGCAACCAATTTTGGACATCGTGCGAGAAATGCCCTGCGATGAAGATTTCGAAAAATGGGACACTAACGCTCGCAAAGACTTCCTCCGCAGGTGGTATCACACCCGCTCCAAAAAGGTACAGACCGTTTCACTGGAAGGAATGCTGGAAAACAGTGATGACGACAGTCCTATTTTCCATATTCCAGACCCAAGCCAAAATGTAGAGGAATATGTGATCGCTAAGGACTTTGTGGAACGGTTTTTAGAGACCTTGCCCTTGAAAGATCGGCAGATTGTTGAACTGAGACAGGATGGATTTACTTACGAGGAAATTGCGGACAAGCTGGGGTATAAAAACCACAGCGGAGTTATCAAACGTGTGGAGGCGGTAAAAAAGAAACTTCAAAAGTACAGATGCAGCGTATGAAAGCCACGCAGACCAGAAGGTTGGGCGTGGCTTTTTTGCGCGCAAGCCGGATGAAAAGAGGTGAAAATTCCCCCGAATTTTTGAAGGATCGCCGTTGAATGAACGATTGACTGTTTTTGTGTCGGTTATTTTCTGGAGAGCGCGCCACCGTGAAGCGAACGGAGTTCACGGTTTGGCGGGCTTTTTTTCATTTCCGGCAAATCCCACACAAAACAGCGAAACCGAATATTGCTCTTTACGGGGCAGACATAGAAAGGAGAGAAAACAATGGGCATTCGAGAAGAAATCAAGTCCTATATCGTCCGTTCTGGGATGACCATGACAGAGGTGGTGGATAGGCTGTACAACGATTACGATTGGAGCCGCAGCGTCCCCAATCTATCCGGCAAATTGCGTCGGGGTTCCCTGCGATACCAAGAAGCCGTGGAACTTGCGGATGTGCTGGACTATGACATTGTCTGGGTCAAGCGCAAGCGGTAAGGAGGTACAATGGCACAAAAAGCACAACACGCAATCTTACGCTTCGTCAAGCACAAGGCGGGGCCGGCAGGGGCATTGGAAGCCCACCACGAGCGTGCAAAGGAGAAGTACGCCAGCAATCCCGATATTGACATCAGTAAAAGCAAGGACAATTTTCACATTATTCAGCCTACGCAGAAGTACCGAAAGGAAATTGACACTCGCATCAAGGCGGCGGGGTGCCGTACCAGAAAGGACAGCACTATGTTTGTGGACACGCTGATTACCGCCAGCCCGGAGTTCTTCACGGGCCGGAGCAAGAAGGAGGTACAAGCCTATTTTACGGAGGCCGTGGCCTTCATGGAGAAGAAGGTGGGCCGGGGGAACATCTTCTCCGCCGTGGTACACATGGACGAAAAAACGCCCCATCTTCACCTGTGCTTTACCCCCATCACGGAGGACGGGCGGCTGTCTGCAAAGGAGATTTTGGGCAACCGGGCGCAGCTTTCAAAATGGCAGGACGAGTTTCACGCCCACATGAAAAAGGTGTTCCCCGTCCTCAAGCGGGGCGAGAGCACCCTTGTCACCAAGCGCAAGCACATTCCCACATGGTTGTTCAAGCAGTCCGTAGACCTCACCCGGCAACAGCAGGCCATAGAAAAGGCGGTGTCGGAAATCGGGGTGCTGAACGCCGGGAAAAAACGAGACGAAATTTTGGAGATGGTGGGGCCATATTTCTCCCGGCTGGAAAAGCATTTGGGACAGATGAAGAAATACCAAGCCACCATCGAGTATCTGACGCAGGAGAACGAGGGCTTGAAGGAAAAGGTCAACAGCGAAAAGAGCATACAGAAGCAGATGGAGGTGTTGACACTGAAAAAGGATAACGAGCGGATGCGGCGGTTTGTGGACAGTATTCCCCCTGAGGTGCGTCGGATACTCAGAGAGCAGCAGCACCAGCAGCGACCCAAAGATCACGATCTGTAAACCATCTTTGAGAAACACGGAGGTACATTTGGGTAGAAGAAAAAAGCTGATCAACAACACCGATATTCCCCAGCACCAGATCGAAGCAATAGCCCGCTGCATCCTGCCGGACATTCTGACCTTCTATGAGAGCGAGGAAGGGCAGCGGGAGTTTTCTGAATGGAAGAAGCAGAGAGAAACGGAGAAGCAAGAGGCAAAAACAGAATAATGGCATAGCAAAAGCGGGGTGTCATCCGAAAAGGGTGGCACCCCGCTTTTTTTGCGTTTATATGGATTTCTTCTTTTTCCGTGGCCCTCTTGGCTTGGAAGTCGGTTTGCGCTTCACCCCGTTGCGAAAATAGGCGGTTTCGTAACGGTCAAAGAAAACAAATAATCCGAACCCATCTCCTATCAGAAACAAGTTCGGATTATATTGGTTTGGTGCGCCTGAAGGGACTCGAACCCACACGCTAAAAGCACGAGAACCTAAAGGTGATGTCACCTCAGTGAAAAACTTTTTTCCAGCACTTTTACTCTTTACTCTTTTTCATTTGCTCCTTAAATGCCTTTTTCAGCATCTCACGGCCTTTTTTCTTGGTTAAGGCATTTTGATCCAACTTACCCATTTTTATTGCCTTGCAAACCTCAATATAGGCTTTGCCGAGGGCAAGCGTGATTGCACCCGCTGTACCAGCAGAGACAGCTCCGCCAACTACTGAACCAGGGCCAGGAATCAGTTTGATTAGATTAGATGCTACGGTCTTGCCGATCACAGTAGCTCCACCGACCCCAAGAACCGCAACGGCCAGAGATTGGAGCGAATCACGCTGGATATTGAACCCGAACACCTTATTGATCGCGATCATCATGGCTACCTGCTGGCCGACCAAAAGCGGAGCATCGGCAAACGGGATCGGCACAGCGCCTGTAGCTGTAGTGCTTGCCACAAATCCTAGTACGATATTGTTGGCCTTCTCGAACAGTTCCCTATATTCATAGTCTTGAAGTTCTTCCAAAAAATCATCTTCATAATCGGATTTATACTTAGTTTCCATGGTGCGTCCTCCTAACTTAATTTAGAAAGTACTGGTCAATATCCTGTTTGTTCCGAAGAACTTTTTCCGGGGTCACGCCGACATAATCGGCCAATGCGATAGAACCGTCAAATGCAATGTTGATATCCGAGTCAAATGCAAGCTCCAGCATGGAAGAAAATTTCTCCAATTCCTTTTTCAACATTGCTAGCAACGCATGATACCGTTCATCCAGCGTTTGATTCAACGCGGCAAAGCTCTCCTGATAATCTCGGATCAGCATCTGTTCTTTCTCGCTGAGATTGTCTTTTGCAATTTGATACATGAACATCCCGGCAACATTTCCAATCATGGCACCCAGGACGGGAATCGGAATCGCCGCCTGGCCCAGCATTGCAGAAACAGCACTGATTGACACATCCAGACACAGGATTTCGGAATTTTCAACAAACTCCTCCGCCGAAATTTCACCGCGGCGGAATTTAATTCCCTGTCCCGTTACGCCGAAAGCTGCTGTGACAAATGCGTTGGCGACCGCGGCTGGCGTAGCGGTGAAGTTCGTCATCGCATACACGGCTCCGCCGCGGATCGCGCCCTGCGCGGTGCCCTTCGCGGTGTCGATGCCGACATCCTTCCAGTCCTCCGCAGTAAACTCTGAAAGGCACCTGCCCTGTTTGTGTTTTTTCCACACGCCCAGACAGAATGTCATACCGCCTTCCATCGCCGCAGAAACGCCAACTACCTTGATGCCCTCCTGCAATGTGGGCTTGCTAGCCTCATATGCGTCATCGCGGCGGCGCTGGTCAGTTACTCTAATGGATGATTCCTCGTTTGATATGGTTTCACCGACTTTTCCCTGTTGAACATCTTCATAGCTTACCACCGCGGGACGAACATCCTTTGATATGTGCAAACCAGTTCCTTCTTCAAATGAGTCAATGGCCTCAAGCAACCGTCTGTCTGCTCTTGTTAAGAGAGTCGGCGAATCCTCGCGCAATTTCAACACTCGTATGATTTCATCATATTGATCCTTAGGAATATCATAAAAACCGCCGTCCTGCACGAACCATGGATATTTTTCTATGTGCTGCCGTATTCCATCGGCATTTCCATTCCCGTTTAAGGTTGCTTTTATACCGTTTAGGAATTTAGATTGAACTTTCTTGCCGTTTTTTACATAATCTTCCGGTGCAGTTCGAGCAACTCCATCGAAAGAATGCTCTCTGGATAAGCCCTGAATCAGCCTCCTGGCATTCGAAATATAGACTTGCGCGTTCTCCGCAATTTCGCCGTGCTTCGTCGTTGCATTGCCTAAAATATGTGCTGGATCACCAATAAAATCTTTGAATATCTGAAGCTCCGCCAGCGCCTGCTCCAGGTTCATATCCTGTGCAGCCAGCTTTGACAGAAGTTCCTGGATCCGCAGCTGATTCAGATAATCGATCCATGCAGCGGCGCCCTGTTCCTGTGTGCTTTTTGCAACGTCCATACTGACCTCTTTTAAATCGTCTTGTTCAGCATTGCGGCCAAAGACAGGGTATTGTTAATCATGGCCCCAAGCTGATATTGTTTGTCCTCAGACAACTCCAGGTAATTTGCGTCTTTTAGAGGGCTGTTGTCATCAAGCATCTCCTGAAGATCCTTCGTCAACATCGCCGTTTCATCCGCAAGATGCCGGATCTTGGCACAGGCCTCGTTCACTTCCGCCCCGGCAAGGGTGATTTTTTTTGCTTCGGCAATTGCCTCATCCGCAATTTTCTTGTTTTTGTGCCCCAACGCAGCAGCGGATGCTGCCGTGGTTACGCCTGTAATCCCCCAGCCAATGGGTCCGGCTAAGGCCAGGAGCGCCTGACCGGCGGCAACGCCGCCTCCTCCAGCAGACAATGCCCCGCCGCCCAGCCAGGCCAGCGCCGCTTTTGTTGCAACTGCACCCGATAGTGTGGAGATTGCAGTTCCGGTGGAGGCAGTCCCGAAGGTGGTAGCGACCCACATTGCAGCGGAAGGGGCAACGCTTGCTACCGCAACACCGCCTGCAACACCTGCCGCAACACTCAGTCCGGACTTCACTGCGGAGGACATCGCTTCAGCGGCATATTCTTCTGTATCTCGAAACTTCTTTCGCTCAGTCTGAATATCAGAAATTGTTTTTTCAAATTCCTTCGGTTTGTTTGCGATACTATTGAGCAGAAGTTCTATTTTCTGGATCAGCTTCACACTGTTTTGCCGCAAGGAATAGAGGTGGGTCCCTGTTTCCTGCATCGTTTGGTATGTATGATTGTACTTCTCCACCGCGTGTTCGTGAATTGAAAGTGCTTCCTTTTTAGCCTTCGTATAAAGCATACTATATCCACTCCTTTATAAGTTAGATCGCTTTTCAAATAAGAATAATATAGTTTCCCTGGCTCCTTAACCACATCTCAATCCCTTTCCCAAACACCTCTGCCTCCACGATCCAGCTATCCTTGTCTTGGGAAATAATTTTCGCCGTGGGCAGTCGGTCCAGCACCGCCTCGATGGATGGGCCGGTGTACTTGAACCGGATGCGTTCCAGCCTGCCGCCGTACATGAACTGTACCCGCTTGCGAAACTCCCCCTCCTGAAAGCGGTCCTTGTAAGGGACCTGGAAGTGCTCACCTAGGATTTTGAAAGACCTGATCCTGTCAATGCGGTAGATGGTGGGGAACAGATCATCTGGGTTGTCAAAATCCGTTTTATCTTCCAGAAAAGCGGTCAAGTAGAAGTAGTACTCCGAAAACATGATCCCCACCGGAAGCACCCTGCGGCGTACCAATTTAGGTTCCTTCATCCGCTCGTACTCGATCTCCAGCACCCGGTGCTCCTGTACCGCTTGTCCAATTTCCCACAGACCGGGGAGAATGTGCTGACCATGGTGCGGCTCAATGTAGTGGTGCTTCTCGTTGGCCAGCAGTTCTGTCACCGCCCGTTTGCTCTGCTCCGGCACACAGCAGGAGATGAGCTTGTCCAGAATCGGCAGCATCTCATCCCGGCGCATGGAGCGGCTCTCCAACAGAATCTTGCATACCGCCAGGATCTCACTGTTGTCCAGCAATGGCAGAGCAGGCTGTTCCAGTTTGTAGCCGCGCTTTCCCCTGTCGTAGACGATATCCTGCCGCAGCCCCTGTTCGGCGAAAAAACAGCGCAGCGACTCCATGTCACGCTGGATGCTCCGCTCCGTGACGTGAAACTGCTGCGCCAGTTCTTTTTTCGGGAGAACATCCCCGCTGACCAGCCGGGAATAGATCTGCAGCAACCGCTCCGATTTCACCGCTGTGCCGTCCATACGACCCTCCATGAATCATCATGTGCTCACAAGCATATATTACTATTTATTAGATATGATAATATATTTGCAAACTCATGTCAATTTTTGTCGCGATTCGCTACCATAGTTGCATATGGAGGAATCGACTATGAAATCCGTCTATGCTGAACAATACCGCCAGATCGGGTTGAAGATCGCTTACTACCGAAAGCTCCGGGGGCTGACCCAGGAAGAGCTGGCAGAGCAGGTCGGTCTGACCCCTGCGTATATCGGTCACCTGGAGGCGCCGAACATTTCCAAGGCACTGTCCCTGGACACTTTGTTTGACATCGCCGCAGCACTGGATGTGGCGCCGCAAAAATTTCTGGCCTTTGAGGACTGATGTACACCCATTATAGCACGTATCGTGGACAACGGCTGTCACTCTTTTCCTTTTTCTGACTTTTTTATCGAAGAATTGACGCCGTTGTTTTGTGCAAGGCGATTCTTTGCTTTCCCCTGGATATTCTGTGGTCTTTGTGCTATGGTGTCTTGCTGCAAGGAGGCGAGACACATGAACGACACCATGAAGCTACTGTATGATCGATTCTACACACCTCTGCCCATGGAGGAGGCCGAGCAGGAAATCGAGGCCTGCCACCACCAGCTGATTGAGCGGCTGGAAAAACCAGAGAGAAAATTAGTATTGCGGATCATTGATACCCAAAATCTGATTGCAGAGGAACGCTCCATAGACAGCTTTCTCTGCGGATTCAAATTGGCCTGGGAACTCTCAAATGAACTGAACCACTACGAAAGCGGACATCCGTCTCGGTGCGATAAGACCGAAATGGATGTCCGCTTTGATTGATTGTGCCCAAAATTCTATGTGAGGAGTAAAAACCAGCACAATATGCTACCTGACTATATCCTTTTCTCACACGCAATTTAGGTTCGCTTTCAATTTCTCCAGGATCAGGTTTTTCTCCTCAAGTGTCTGTGATCTTTCATAGCTTCTCAGCGCCCGGTCTCTCAATCGCTCTGCGTCCCGGGCCCATTTTTCAAACTCCGGCTTGCTCATGGTACCCTTGCGTGTGCGAGCAAAGTACTTCTTATAGGCCCGTTGGTGCAGCTTCCAGATCTCGTTGTTGTGCACCTTATCCTGAAAACTGGCCGTTGCACCAATCTCCCGGCAGGTCTTATCTTCCTGACCGGGGGCCGGTCCATCACAGTAAGCATAGGTAGCTCCTGGATACTGGAGAAACCACCGGCCGCAATTGGCACAGCGCTTGGGGACAAAGCCCTTCTGCATCCCGCGCATCAGTTCCACATAGACGAAGTCCAACAGACGGTCAAAGTACATCTTTTCCACCAGTTCCGGTTGGCGGCCTTCCTGCTCCAGTACAGCGTACTGAATATTCACCTGAGGAGCATCAATCTGATTATCCTCCCCTAAGCTGACGCCGCTGACCAGAGCTTCCAAAAAATGATCTGTTAGCTGCTTGGCCAGAGGAATCTTCTTCTGGCCCTTTTTCTTTTCAAATGGCTGGCCCTCAAACAGGGACTCCAGAAACCAGCCGTAGCGCTCTTGAATATATAAAATGTCGTCTCTGGCCCGGATGTATTTCAACAGAAATGCGTCCGGGTCTTTTAGCATTTCAGCAATCAGATCCGGTGGTTGTCCTGCTTCGATCGATTTCCAAAACCAATCTGACTCTATGGCGTCCGGTTCAAGAATATACAGCCGATAGAGAGGAAGCTCCATGAAGGCACACATCAGTGCCTCCAGCTGTTCCGATAGCAGCTCCGGGTCATGAGCTGCGACGGCCTGCTCCACAGCGGATAGCTTGGCACTGTAATCTGTGATGCTGCAGTTAAGGATCTCAGTAAGGGTCGCTCCATAGGGCAGACAGTCAGTAACCCACTCTACCCAGTAGCCCTTATCCCCAAACTGAATTTTAGTGTGCGTATGGGGACGGTACAGATCAAATATATCTTTCCCCAAAACAGCCATAGCAGTTCCCTCCGGTAGAGAATCTAATTGCAGCAATATAGTGTATGTATTGAAACTATACATTACCTATTTTCAAAAGTCAAGAAGTGTGTTAACTTGAGATAGAGAATAAATTATATAAAAACAATATCTAAAGGAGAAGAAAATATGAAGACTCTGAAAACCGTGGATGGTGCCACCCTGATGTCTCAGCCTCTTCAGCCTGCCTGTTTTGTGGTGGACACCCTGCTTGCGCGGGGTCTGCACATTCTGGCAGGTTCCCCGAAGGTGGGCAAATCCTGGCTGGCTCTGTGGCTGGGGG